>JAEEGJ010021871.1_pt1 | contig 13674 bp, 9 predicted proteins | sample 8958761 | NCBI WGS metagenome assembly JAEEGJ01 (sample SAMN16246546, study PRJNA631951) | gut metagenome | biome: gut microbiome; feature: rumen; material: RS-attached | host: Bos | place: Iran: Karaj | collected 2018-10 | reverse complement strand
CGAATTTAACCGACGCTTCGAAATCGGATTTTACGGAAAGACCGAAAGACGTTGCGTCTTCTTTAACGAGTTTGGGTTCGGCAACGACTTCCATAGCCGCGGCATAGGATTCCGCGTCAGCCTCTTTGTAATTGCCCTTTATGGTGCCGTTAGAGCTGCCGCCGCAGGCGGAAAGCGCGAACAACATTACCGCTAAGCATAAAGAACAAAGCACTGTTATAAGTTTCTTCATTGTTTTGTCTCCTCTTACAACATTTTTCTTCATTATATGCCAAGAAAACCTATTTGTCAAGCAAAAAAGAGAATTTGCGCCCGATATAACGATATAATATATTATGCGGTCGGCAAAAAAAATTCCCCGCGAAGTGTCGCGGGGAATAAAATCCGCTTATTGTTCCGTTCAGGAAACGAGTGTTTCGTCTGCGGGGGGAACGGTGTCGTTATCTTCCGCGGGATCGACGTAGTCGTCGAAGGACGGAAAATCTATCTTCGACATAGAAAAGCTTAAAGTCGCATTGCCCGAAAGCCTTGCCGTTACCGACGTTTCTCCCGCCGAAAAAGACAGCGCAATGTCCCCGTTCACGGCTATTTTCACGAGTTTTCCGTACCCGTCGAAGGAAAGGTACAAAGTAACGTCGAGATTGTTTACCGAAACCGTTTCGAAAAAGTCTTTCAAATCGCCTTCTTCTTCGTTCGCCCAAGCCCGTAACTTTTCCGCGGTGGTCTCAAAAGTAGTAAGTCTCACGGTAAATCCGTCGTCCTTTTCGTCGATATCGAAACCGATATCGAACAGCGTCGCATAGTCGTTTACCGTCTGATAATCCAAGGTCTTTACCTTTGCTATTGCTTCCGAAACGAAGCCTACCGCGCCCCAAACCGTTTCAAGGGCGGTCTCTTTTACGTCGGTATCGGTAAGGCGGTACTTTATACCGTTTTCTATCCCGAGCTCGTCCACGTCGAAACCTTCTTCTCTTAAAAGTTCTTTCTGCCTTTCGGTAAGTCCCGTTATTCTGGCGTTAAGGTAGGTCACGGTGTCGTCCAAAAACGCCGAAACGTTGCCCACGGCGTTTATTTCGCCGACATCCGTCGAAGTTTCTTCGCTACCGTTCCCCGAAAAAAGCCCCGCTATCATACCGACGAAGGCGTCGGGGAAGGTTTCGTCCGCTCTCACCGTAACGTCGCCCGTCAAGGACGCTTTTAAAAGTTCGTTAAGGTATTGCAGTTTCAACGTTTCCGTTTCCCTTATCATTGCCGAACTTTCGCCAACCTGTAAGTTTGCGGTAAGGTCCGAAGAAAGCGTGCCGCCGAAAGCCGTTTCCGAACCCGCTACGGGGTTTTCGCCGTCTATAAGTCCTAATATTCTTTCGTAGGACTCTTCGGTAACGGGAACGTAGTTGCCGTCTATCACGCCGCTATCCTTATTTTCGCAGCCGTAAAAAGAAACTGCCGAAAATAAAGATACGGCTATACAAATAAAAATCAAAAATTTCTTCATATTTTTTCTCCCGAAATTAAGTTTTTGCCGAATAAAAATAATTATGCGCGTTAAAAACGATTTTATTTTGCCGACTTTTCGCCGCGCTTAAATTCCGCGCGGTTTTAAATGTTTAAAAATAACTTTAAAAAACTATTGTAAATTTTCGGGAATTTTGCTATAATTTACATACTGGAAATTTTCGAGGTTTATTTTGAACGGACAGAGAAAAAACGACAGAGCCGATAAAAAACAGACTGTTTTCACCAAAGAAACTTTCGGCGTGGTAACCGTGCTGTTTTCCACGCTGTGCCTTATATGCCTTATAACGGGCGATAAAGTGTTTTCCGTACCCGGAAAAGCAGTGGCCGCGTTCCTTGCGGGGATGTTCGGCTGGTTTTCCTATGCGGTAACGATTTTTCTTATCGCCGTGGGCGTCGTGCTTATAACGGGCAAAAAACCCGAACTTTCGGCAAAAAGAAAGGCGTTTATCTGGGGAATAACGGTCTGCGTTATACTGTTTTCTCACGTTTTGAGTATGGGAAACGGGTATTCTTCTTACGGCGAATACCTTAAAGAGTCCTATAACCGCGGAGCGGAAGGCGTGCTTTACGCCTCGGCGGGCGGCATAACCGCAGGGCTTATGGCGTTTATCTTCTTTAAACTTCTTACCGTAGTCGGCAGTTGCGTCGTGCTGGGAACGGCAGCCGCCACGCTTACTTATTTCCTTATAGCGGGCATAGTCAAAGAAAACCGCAGGGTAAAGCCGGATCCCGAACTGTTCAGGAGTTCTTTCGTAAAGGAAGAACCGCCCGAAAACGTTACCGTACAGGGCGAAAGGGAATACCCCGTGCCCGACGCCGTTCCCGTTGCGAAACCGTCGCAGAAACTTTTCGTAGCCGATTTTTCGGGGTTCGATTTCAAGACGAGAAAAGAATTGAAAGCGGAAGAAACGGGGGAAAAGCCGAGAGAAGTTTCTTCCTATTCCGACGAATACAGCGAAGAAATGCGCAAAAAGATAGCGTATATAAAGACGCCGGCAAAGATAGACCTTTCGGACATGAGAAAGGCGGAGCCCGTCGTTAAGCGGGAAGAAGAAGGCACGAGAGTTTCGGAAGTCATACCGAAACGCGCCGAAGAAACTTCTATCCCCATGATAGAGCACGACGAGACGGAAACGCTTTTTTCTGACGACGCGAGATTTCGCGCCGAAGAGTTCGGCAGGCGTTACGCGTCGGAACCCGCCGAAGAAAATAAGGCGGAGACAGAAGAAACGCCGATAGAAGAAGAGATACCGGAAATTACCGAAGAATACGCTCCCGAAACGGAAGAAACTTTCGAAGAAGAGATCGCGCCCCCGCCGCCCTCTCGGCAGGAGAACGCCGAAAGCGGCAGGTTAAGGTTCGGTTTCGGCAAGGAAGAAGAACCGCCGGCGTATATAAGCAGGGCGGAAAAGGACGACAACGTGGGGCGCAGGATACGGTTTACCGCCCCGAAGGAAGAACCCGAGGAAGAAGAACCGAAAAAGGAAGAAAAACCGCCCGTTCCCATAAACAGGGAATATTTCCGTCCGCCTCTCGACCTTCTGGAAGATTATCCGCCGCCCGCCGACGCGCCGAGAGAGAACCACGAAGAGCGTATGGAAATAATACGCAGAACTCTGGAAGAATTCCATATAAACGCCGAACCCAAGAGTTTCATACAGGGTCCGACCATAACCCGTTACGAGATAAATATGCCGCAGGGCATTTCGGTAAGAAAGGTTTTAGCGTACGACGACGACTTGAAAATGCGTCTTTCTTCCCGCGACGGGGTAAGGATACAGGCGCCTATCCCCGGTAAAGATCTGGTCGGGATAGAAGTCGCCAACAACTGCAAGACCACCGTCGGCTTAAAGGAAATAATGCGCGACGCGGCGAAAGAACCCGCAAAGCAGGGATCTTTGATCTTCGCCGTGGGAAAAGATATCGTAGGAAAGTCTTTCGTGGACGACCTTGCCAAAGCGTCGCATTTTCTCGTTGCCGGCGCGACGGGGTCGGGAAAGAGCGTCGCCCTTAACGTGCTTATAATAAGCATCATAATGCGTTACAGTCCCGAAGATGTGCGGTTTATATTGATAGACCCCAAGCGCGTGGGATTCAGGGCGTACGAGCACCTGCCCCACCTTATGATAGACGAAATAATAACCGAACCGCAGAAAGCGATAGCCGTTCTGCAATGGGCGCACGACGAAATGGAACGCCGCTATCAACTCTTCGAGAACTGCGACAGCGCGGACGGAGTGGTAAGCGACATAGCGGCGTACAATAAACGGATAGCGTCGGACACCGTGCCGAAACTTCCGAGAATACTCGTCGTCGTGGACGAACTTGCAGACCTTATGGAAAGCGTTAAAAAAGATCTCGACGCCAAGATCCGCGCGCTCGCGGCGAAAGCCCGCGCTGCGGGGCTTCACCTTATACTCGCAACGCAAAGACCGTCGGTGGACGTTATCACGGGCACGATAAAGGCGAACCTGCCTTCCCGTATGGCGCTTAAAGTCATGAGCCATCAGGACTCGGCGACGATTCTAGGCGGCGCGGGTGCGGAAAAACTTCTCGGCAACGGCGATATGCTGTACAAGAACGCCACCATGCCCGAATGCGAAAGATATCAGGGCGCGTGGATAAGCGACAGGGAAATAAACAATATCGTAAACTACGTGCGCGACAAGAACGCCGCGTATTTCAACGACGACTTGCAGGAATATCTCGATAAGGCGATGCGCCCCAAACAGGAAGAAATGCCCGCCGATACCGACGTTTCGGGCGGCAACGGTATAGAGATAAACGACTTTTTCCTAAAAGCCCTGTGGCACGCCGTCAACGCGGGTTCGATATCCATTTCGCAGCTGCAAAGAAGATTCCAGATAGGCTTTACGAGAGCGGGCGGGATATTCGACAAGATGGAAAGGATGGGCTATATAGCGGGCAACGAAGGACAGAAGACGAGACGGGTACTGCTGACGAAAGAACAGTTCGAGCAGGAATTCGGTTCTATGCCCGACGATTATTGATAAACGATGGATAGGATCAGAGTAGGCGTCGTATCTTTGGGTTGCGACAAAAACCGCGTGGACACCGAAAAGATGCTGGCGAAAATAGAAGAAAAGTATTGTCTTACGGCGGATATCGGCAAAGCCGACGTCGCGGTGATAAACACCTGCGCCTTTTTACGGGCGGCGCGGGAAGAAGCGATAGAAGAGATACTTTCGGCGGCGAAACTTAAAAAAGGCGGACGTCTTAAAAAGATAATAGTAACGGGGTGTCTGCCGCAGAAATATTCTTCGGAACTTTTCGGCGAGTTAAAGGAAGCGGACGCATTTTTGGGCGTTTCCGACTACGACAGGATAAACGACGTCATCGACGGGCTTTTTAAAGACGGCGGAAGGATAAACGCCGTGGGAACGGCTTGCGGCGAAGTTCTGACGCGTAGAAAGAAGACAACTAACGGCTACGCCTACCTTAAAATAGCCGACGGGTGTTCGAATCACTGTACCTACTGCCTTATTCCCAAGATACGCGGTCCGTACCGCTCGGTGCCGACCGAGACGCTTATAGAAGAAGTAAAGGAAATGGGGGACGTCGGCGAACTTATTCTCGTCGCGCAGGATACCGCCCGTTACGGGCGGGATCTAAACCCCAAGACTTCTCTTGCGGAACTTATAAGGAAACTTTCCGCGTTAAAGGAAGTGCGGGGTATAAGACTTTTATACTGTTATCCCGAAAACATAACGGAAGAACTGATAAACGAATTCAGGTGCAATCCGAAACTCATAAAGTACATAGATATGCCGTTGCAACACGCCGACGACGGAATACTCAAACTCATGAACAGAAAGGGCACGGGCGAAGAGTATTTAAGGCTTATCGAACGGCTTAAAAGGGAGATAACGGGTATTGCCGTGCGTTCTACCTTTATAGCGGGATTTCCCACCGAAACGGAAGAAAAATTCAACGTGCTTTTGGATTTTATAAAGAAAGCGAAACTTTTCAATGCGGGGTTCTTTAAGTACAGCAGGGAAGAAGAGACCGCGGCGTATAATCTTCCCGAACAGGTAAAGGAAAGCGTTAAGACAAAAAGGCTTAAAAAACTTTACGCGGCGCAGAGAAAGGTCGTGGGCGGGATAGGCAAGACTCTCGTCGGCAGGATATTCAAAGTCGCGGCGGAAGGGTTCGACGACGACAGGATATGCTATTTCGGCAGGGCGTACTTTAACGCGCCCGACGCGGACGGCAAGGTTTATTTCTTTTAGGACAAAGAAGTTGAAAAAGGCATATTTTACGACGTTAAGATAATACAGGCGGTAGGTTACGACCTGATAGGTGAAAGAATATGAATTTACCAACCAAACTCACGGTTCTGAGAATAATTTTCATCCCGCTTTTCGTGGCGGCGTACTTTCTTCCCGTACTGCCCCTTAACTACCTTATCGCCGCCGTTATATTCGCGCTCGCGGCGTTCACCGACTTTCTCGACGGATTTATAGCGCGAAAATACGATATGGTAACCGATCTCGGCAAGTTTTTAGACCCCATAGCAGATAAAGTTCTGGTGTCTTCCGCCCTTATCATAATGCTGGTTACCCCGAAAGGCGGGGCGGAGATCCTTCCGTGGTACGGGGCGATAGCCGTGGCGGTGATACTCGCAAGGGAACTTATAGTTTCGGGTTTCCGTATGGTGGCGGCGGGCAAGAACAAGGTGCTCGCGGCGGACAAGGCGGGAAAGATAAAGACGGTGTTTCAGGATATTTCCGTGCTGGTTTTATTGACGGGCGCGCAGTTTCAGGCGGGGCTTTACACACCCGTGAATATCGCGGGACTGTGTCTTTTCTTTATTGCCGTCGCGCTTACGGTGTTTTCGGGCGCGGAGTGCATTATAAAGAACGCGGGAGTCTTAAAGGAAGATAAATGAAGACTGCGCTTATTCTGTTTTCCGATAAAAACCTTGCGGCGGGGAAAATCGCCGACGGGATAGCCGAAACGCTCTTTCACGCGGGGCTTTCTCTCGACTTTACGGAAATACTTTCGCCTACCGACGATCTGGGGTTCAAACACTCTTTCGAAAGGTTCCGCGACACGGCGGACAACCTTATCGTCGCCGACGGCGCGGAAAGAAGCGTAGGTATAAAAGGGATAATAGCCGATATTTCCGACAGTCCGCTTTTCGAGAACGAAACGGCGAAAAGTATCTGCGAAGAAAACGGCGGCAGCGACGAATATTTTTACGTTATGCCCATAAATTCCACGCCTATCCCCAACAGAAAGGGGGCGTATCAGGGATTTATGACGGAAGATCCCGAATTTACGCTCGCCGTTCTTCCGCCCGAAAAGGACGGGCTTAAAGACACTCTCGAAACGGTGGTAGTACCTTACCTTGCGGAAAAGGCGGGCACGGCGGGAAAAGTCGCCTGTTTCGGGTGTTTCGGCGGGAAAAAAGAGATAGAAACGGCGTTAAATTCTTGCGCGGGGGATTTCGGTTACGAACTTAAAGAAAAAGACGGCGACGTAACGGTGGCGGCGGTCTTTAAGAAAGACAAAAAAGAGTGCAGGGACGAAATAAGGGAGATAGCCGAAAAACTTTCGGAGTTTACCTACGCCGATTCGGGGATAACCCTTTCGGAAACGCTTTTTACGCTGCTTAAAATCAACTCTCTGAAAATTTCCGTTGCGGAATCGTTTACGGCGGGAAGGATCGCGGCTAAAATAGTGGAAAACGCAGGCGCGTCTTCGGTGTTTACCGAAGGGATAGCGTGTTATTCCGACGTAAGCAAGGTGGGTAGGCTCGGCGTTAAAGCGGAAGACATAGTAAACAACGGCGCGGTATCGTCGGTCGTAGCCTACCAGATGGCGGCGGGGCTGTTAAAGAGCGGAAACTGCGATATCGCCGTCGCGACGACGGGGCTTTCCGGCCCCGACGGAGACGGTTCGGGAAAACCCGTCGGGTTATGCTATATAGCCGTAGGCACGAAAGACGGGGTACACACCTATAAAATGAACTTAAAAGGCGACAGAGAAAAGATAACCGCGACCGCGGTCAACGCGGCGCTGTTTCTCGCCGTTAAAAATATCAGAAGGAGATAACTTTATATGGATGAAAACAAAATGAAAGCGTTATCCGGCGTGATGGCACAGATCGAAAAACAGTACGGCAAAGGTTCGATAATGCGTTTGGGGCAGGTCGCGGGGGACAGTTCCGTCGAAGCGCTGCCCACGGGGTGCTTATCTTTGGATCTCGCTATCGGCGTAGGGGGAATACCGCGCGGGAGAATCGTGGAAATATACGGACCGGAGTCTTCGGGTAAGACCACCGTCGCCCTTCACTGTATAGCCGAAGCGCAGAAAGCGGGCGGCATAGCGGCGTTTATCGACGCCGAACACGCTCTCGACCCCGTCTACGCCAAAAATCTCGGCGTAAATCTCGACGAACTGTACGTTTCCCAGCCCGACACGGGCGAACAGGCGCTGGATATAACGGCGTCTTTGGTTTCGAGTATGGCGGTGGACATAATAGTCGTGGACAGCGTTGCGGCGCTCACTCCCAAAGCCGAAATAGAAGGCGACATGGGCGACTCTCACGTCGGCTTGCAGGCAAGACTTATGAGTCAGGCGCTCCGCAAACTCACCGCGATAACGGCGAAGTCCAAAACGTGTATCATATTTATCAATCAACTGCGCGAAAAGGTGGGGGTAATGTTCGGTAATCCCGAAGTTACCGCCGGCGGCAAAGCGCTGAAATTCTACGCCAGCGTGCGTATAGACGTGAGAAAAGGCGACGCTTTAAAAGACGCTAACGGCGCGTACGGCAATCATACCAAAGCAAAAATAGTGAAAAACAAGGTCGCCCCGCCCTTCAAGACCGCCGAATTCGACATTATTTTCGGCAAGGGTATATCGCAGGGAAGCTGTCTCGTCGATTTAGGCGTAAATCTCGGCGTTCTGGAAAAGAGCGGCGCGTGGTTTTCCTATAACGGCGAAAAGATAGCGCAAGGCAGAGAAAAAGCCGTAGAATTCATGGAGACCAACCCCGATACCGCGGCGGAAATAAAGGCGAAGATAATAGAAGCGTATAAAGGAAACGGCGGAAATCTTATAAAAGATAAAAAGGCGTAACCGCCCGCAAACCTTTGACAAACGGGATAATTTGTAATAAAATATAAAAAGCGGGAAAAATTTCCGCAAAAAAACAGGAGGGCATATTTTTATGCGTAATTTATTGAACGGCTCCCTGTTCTTGGCAGTCGAAACGGGCGCGTTTATCGCGATACTCGCCGCCGTGGTGGTGGTGTGCGGAGCGGCGCTATTCACTATCGGCTGGTTTTTAAAGAAAAAGTCTTTTGAAAAAAAACAAGGTGATATCAGAAAGATTACCGACAAAATGCTCGACGACGCAAGGGAAGAGGGCAAGAAAATCAAGAAAGAGGCTATTTTAGAGGCAAAAGAACAGGAACTGAAAATCCGTAACGATTTCGAAAAGGAATCGAGAGAAAAGCGCGCGGAACTCGCGCGTACCGAAAACAGACTCAACCAAAAGGAAGAGTCTTTGGACAGGAAGGAAGAAAATCTGCAAAAACGCAACGAAGAAACGACGCGTCAGCAGAATATCCTTCGCGAAAAGCAGTCCGAAATGGACAAGAAACTCGCCGACATCGCCGCGCAGCACGACAAGATGATAGCGGAATTCGAGAAAGTTTCGCAGATGTCGAAAGAAGAGGCGAAACAGCAACTTATCGACGCAATCGTGGACGAGGCTAAAAAGGACGCCGCGGGCACGGTAAAGGATATCGAAGCGCAGGCGAAAGAAGAAGGCGACAAAAAGGCGAGAGAGATAGTGAGTCTCGCTATCCAGCGCTGTTCTACCGAACAGGCGACGGAACTCACCGTTTCCGTCGTGCCGCTGCCTTCCGACGACATGAAGGCAAGGATAATCGGCAGGGAAGGCAGAAACATAAGGACCTTGGAGAACGCCACCGGCATAGAACTCATAATAGACGACACGCCGGAAGTGGTTATCGTATCGGGTTTCGATCCCGTAAGAAGAGAGACGGCAAGAATCGCTTTGGAACGCCTTATTCAGGACGGCAGGATACACCCCGCGAGAATAGAAGAAACCGTCGAAAAGGTCAAAAAAGAATTAGACCAGCAGATAAAGGAAGCGGGCGAAGCGGCTATGTTCGAGTGCGGGATATTCGGCTTGCACCCCGAAATAGTGAAACTTTTGGGCAGACTGAAATTCCGTACGAGTTACGGTCAGAACGTACTTAAACACTCGATAGAAGTGTCGCACCTTGCGGGCGTTATGGCGACGGAACTCGGCGCGGACGTCGCGCTTGTGAAACGCGCGGGACTTTTACACGACCTCGGCAAAGCCGTGGACTTCGAAGTAGAAGGCACGCATATGCAGATAGGCGGGGATATCGCCAAGAAATACCGCGAGAACAATCTCGTAGTCAACGCTATTTTGGCGCACCACGGCGACGTGGAGCCGAAGTCGGTGGAAGCGGTGCTGGTCGCCGCGGCGGACTCGGTTTCGGGCGCAAGACCTGGCGCGAGAAGGGAAACCACTACCAACTATATAAAGAGATTGCAACAGTTAGAAGAGATATCTTCTTCCTTTAAGGGTGTGGAAAAATGCTACGCCATACAGGCGGGCAGAGAAGTAAGGGTAATGGTGAAACCCGAACAGGTGAACGACGCGCAGACGTTATTCCTTGCGAAAGAGATAGCGAAGAAAATAGAAAAAGAAATGGAATACCCGGGACAGATAAAGGTCAACGTCATAAGAGAGTGGCGAGCGACCGAGTTTGCAAAATAACGTTAAACGCCTTGCCCGACGGCAAGGCGTTTATGAAATACGGAGAAAATTATGAACGGTAAAGAATTGCCCGAAAATTTCGGCTGTATGGTCTTTAACGACAAGGTGATGAAAGAAAGGCTCGATAAAGAGTCCTATCTTGCCGTCCGCCGCGCCGCGGAAGACGGCGAACCGCTTTCTCTCGAAACGGCTAAAAAGATAGCCGTCGCCATGAAAGAGTGGGCGATAGAAAAGGGCGCGACGCATTTTACCCACTGGTTCCAGCCCATGACGGGCATCACCGCCGAAAAACACGAAGGCTTCGCCGAACCCGACGGCAACGGCGATATAATAATGAAATTTTCCGAGCGTTCGCTGGTAAAGGGGGAGTCCGACGCGTCGAGTCTTCCTTCGGGCGGGCTTCGCGCCACCTTCGAAGCAAGGGGCTATACCGCATGGGATCCCACGTCTTACGCCTTTGTAAAAGACGGCAGTTTATACATACCCACGGCGTTCTGTTCCTACGACGGCGCGGCGCTGGACAAAAAGACGCCGCTTTTACGTTCTATGGAAGCGATATCCAAGCAGGCGGTACGGGTGCTTAAACTTTTCGGCGACGACAAGGTGAAAAAAGTTACCCCCTGCGTCGGTGCGGAACAGGAATATTTCCTTATAGATAAGAGCGTTTACGAAAAGCGCACCGACCTTATACACTGCGGGAGAACGCTTTTCGGCGCGCGCCCCGCGAAAGGTCAGGAACTCGAAGACCACTATTACGGCGCGATAAAGTCGAGAGTGTCGGGCTTTATGAAAGACGTGGACGAAGAATTATGGAAACTCGGCGTTTACGCCAAGACCAAACACAACGAAGTCGCCCCGTCGCAGCACGAACTCGCCTGCGTGTACACGCAGGCTAATATCGCCACCGATCAGAATCAACTCGCCATGGAGACCATAAAGAGCGTGGCTAACCGCCACGGTATGGTGTGTTTATTGCACGAAAAGCCCTTTGAAACGGTCAACGGCAGCGGCAAGCACGACAACTGGTCGCTTTGCACCGATTACGGCGAAAATCTGTTGGATCCCGGCGCGAATCCCGAAAAGAACGCGCGGTTTTTACTTTTCCTTCTGGCGGTCATAAAGGGCGTGGACGAATATCAGGATCTTTTGCGCATATCCGTGGCGTCGGCGGGCAACGACCACCGTCTCGGCGGCAACGAAGCCCCGCCCGCGATAATTTCCGTGTACGTCGGGGAAGATATGGAAGAGATAATGAAGTGTCTCGAAAAGGGCGAAGAGTATGTCGCCAAAGGCAGTTCGCAGTTAAAGACGGGGGTGAAAGCACTTCTTCCCATACAGAAGGACGCCACCGACCGCAACAGGACTTCGCCTTTCGCGTTTACGGGCAACAAGTTCGAATTCCGTTCGGTGGGGTCTTCGGCGAATATCGCTTGCCCCAACTTTATACTTAACACCATCGTCGCCGACGAACTGAAAGGGTTTGCCGACGAGCTGGAAAAAGCCAAGGATTTCGATAAGGCGTTAAAAGAACTCTTCAAAAAGACCGTTAAGGAACATCGGCGCATAATCTTTTCAGGCAACAACTATTCGGAAGAGTGGGCAAAAGAAGCGGCAAAGCGGAAACTTTGCAACTTTAAGACGACGGTGGACGCGCTCCCGCACTATAAAGACCAAAAGAACGTTAAACTTTTCGGGACGCACGGCGTACTGTCCGAAAGCGAAATAAATTCCCGCCTCGATATTCTTCTCGACAACTACGCGAATATCGTGCATATAGAAGCGCTTACCGCGCTCGATATGGCGCGGCAGGAGATACTGCCCGCCGTAGTAGGTTATGAAGGCTTCCTTGCGGCGACGATCAACGGCAAAAAAAGCGCGGGTATAAAGAATATGGAACTCGAAAGAAAGACGCTTAACGAACTTTCCGCGCTCGCGGATAAATTCTCGGACAGAATAGACGCTCTCGCAAAGGGGCTGGACGGTTTCCCGAAAGGGGCGGATTCGTTAAAGCGCGCGGCGTACTGCAAGGATACTTTGCTTACCGAAATGCGGGAGTTAAGGGAATTTGCCGACAAGACGGAACTTCTTCTCGGCAAAAAGTTCTGTCCTTTCCCCACCTATGCGGATATCCTGTACAGCGTGAAATACTGAAAATCGTAAAAAAGAAAAGAGCCGATTTATTTCGGCTCTTTTTTCGCGTTTTTCACTCTCTTTACGAATTCTTCGTGAGAGCGCATTGTGTCAAGCATGGAAGACTGCAACGGCGCGGCGGCGGCGCGCGCCGCCGCCGCGGAAAGTTCGGAGGATTTTTGCTCCGAAAGACTTTCTTTTCCGCCCGCGCCTTCGGCGGGATCGCTTTTCAGCACGCCCGACAGGGCGTTTATCAGGTTAAAAATACCGAATTTATCCATTTATACGCTCCAAAAATAAAAAACCCGTAAAAAAACATTAAAATAATTGCAAAACGTTTCGATTTAGGCTATAATATATTGTACTCGTATATTTATGTATATTCGGTAAGCTTTGAAAAGTTTACCGTATAAAGGTGTTCGTATGAAAAAATCAGGCAAATATTTACTTGCGGCGATCCTTACGGTTCTTACCTGTTTCGGCGTCGCCTGCGGCGGCAACGGAAACTGGAACGGACAGGGCGTTTCCGACAGCAGCGACGTTTACGCCGCGTCTTTGGGCGGTTTCGTCGCCGAAACGGAAGACTACGTTTATTTCATAAACGGCATGGCTACGCATACCGACGACAATACTTTCGGCACGCCGGTAAAAGGCGCGCTCGCCGCGATAAAAAAATCCGACTTCGGCGCGGGCAAAGCGGTGATAACCGTGCCCGAACTCTTTACCGCCAAAACCTACGTTTCGGGACTTTATATCGCCAAGGAAAACGGCAAAAACTACGTTTACTACGGCACGGCGAACAGGGATAAAGATTCTTCCGGCAACGTCGCAAGCGCGCAGATGACTTTTACAAAAACGTCTTTAGACGGCAAGGAAACGGAAAAACTTTTCACCCTTTCTTCGCATTACGAAGACTACACGATAGCGGAAAATAACGGCGTGGTGTACGTCGTTTACTACGACGAAGACGCGAAAGCGATAAAGAGTTTCAACTGTTCCGACAAGACCACCGCTGTCGTCGCCGTAACCGACGAAAAGGTAAACGAAGAAAAGGACGGCGAATATCTCTCTTTAGATTCCTATAAGTTCGTAAAATCCGGCGGCGGCGTTTCCGTCGTTTACACTGTGAAAGCGTACAAAGAAAAGTATTACGAAGACAAGGCGGCAAAGGAAGGGTATTCCCGCGGCACGGCGGCGTATAACTATCTGTATTCCTA
>JAEEGJ010021869.1_pt1 | contig 13675 bp, 11 predicted proteins | sample 8958761 | NCBI WGS metagenome assembly JAEEGJ01 (sample SAMN16246546, study PRJNA631951) | gut metagenome | biome: gut microbiome; feature: rumen; material: RS-attached | host: Bos | place: Iran: Karaj | collected 2018-10 | reverse complement strand
AATCAAGTTCAACCAGTCCTGGTCCGTTTTCTCGGGCCGGGGCTTTTTTTCGCCTCGTTTCCGCCTCGGGTTCCTTTGCTTCCTCTTCAAACGCGCTGCACACGCATTCGCATCACGCGCCCGTGCGAACTCATTCCGAGCTTAGAAACGACCTTTTGCATGAGCTCAGGTCACATATCCGGGATTAAAACTGTTTTCTGAACTCGGATTATTGGATTTCGAGCTCATTTTCTTTTTTGCGAAAACATCCTGCATTTTCGCGAAAAAAACATCGTCCGACATCATCCGCGAAAAACCGGCAATTTCGCGTTTTCAGACGCCAAAAGGGACAAAAAGGGGCGAAAAAAGGGAAAAAGCCGAAAAAAAATCAAAAAAAAATCGAAAAAAACGAAAAAAAGGCTTGAAAAAAGGCGGAGACAGGGTAAATTAGGGGAAGAAAGGTGAAAGCAGGGGCATCACAGGGGAAGTCCCGACATCTCACGAAAACAGCCATGGCAAACGACACGAACACAACCTCAAACATCTGCATTCTGAGCGGAAGCTTCGAGTACAAGCTCGACAGCCAGAACCGCGTCGCAGTGCCCGCGGACTGGCGCAAGCAGTCTCCGAGCGGGTGGTTCGTGCTCATCCCCGGCCGCGACCAGACGCTCCAGCTGTACACGAAGGAAGTGTACAACGACCGCATCGGCGCGAAACTGAACTCCCTTTCCCCGTCGAATCCCGCCGACCTCAAGAAACTGCGTCAGATGGGCGCCCGCACGTTCAATCTCCAGTGCGACAAGCAGGGCCGCATCCAGATCCCGCAGATCCTGATGGATTTCGCCCAGCTGAAGAGCTCCGTCGCGTTCATCGCGTCCGGCAACTTCGGCCAGATCATGGACGGCGCCCGCTGGAAAGCCGAGTTCGAGGCTTTCAACGAGACCGGCGACAGCTTCCTGGACGTCCTGGATTAAGGAGACGGCGGCATGAACCAGACCATAAACATACAGGAAAGCCGGCTCACCGCTCCGAAGCACATCCCCGTGCTCCCGGAGGCCGTCTGCTCGTTCCTGGCGCCCGAAGGCCGCACGGTCCGCCGCATCATCGACGGCACCGTAGGCTACGGCGGACACAGCGCGCTGCTGCTGAACGCAAAACCGGAGGCGGAACTGCTCGGCCTCGACCGCGACGAAGAAGCCCTGGCCTCCGCGCGCGAACGCCTCGCCTTCGCGGGCGAACGCGTCCATCTCGTTCACTCCGACTACTCCCGCATGGCCGACCGCGCAGCCGCGCTCGGCTGGGACAAGGTCGATACCATACTCCTCGACATCGGCGTGTCCTCGCGGCAGATCGACGACGCGGAACGCGGCTTTTCGTTCCGTTTCGCCGATGCCCCGCTGGACATGCGGATGGACCGTTCCCGCGGCCGCACCGCCGCGGACATCGTCAACACGCAACCCGAAGAAGAACTTACCTCCATATTCCGCGACTACGGCGAAATCCGGGAGGCCCGCCGCCTCGCCCGCCGCATTGTCGAACTCCGCAAAACAAAACCGTTCCACACCTGCGGGGACCTCGCCGCCGTCTGCGACGAAATCCTCGGCGGCTTCCGCCGCAAAACGGGCCGCAAAGGCCCGCCCGCTCCCACGCTCGCATTCCAGGCCCTCCGGATCGCCGTCAACGGCGAACTCGACGAACTCCGCGAAGGGCTTCAGCACGCAGTCGATCTCCTGTCCCCCGGCGGCCGCATGGCGGTCATCAGCTTCCATTCGCTGGAAGACAGGATCGTCAAGAACTTCATCCGGGACATGGCGATGAACTGCAAATGTCCGCCCGGCACGCCCGTCTGCATCTGCTCCTGGCGCGCCGTCCTGAAACCTCTGACCAGGAAGCCCGTGGAGGCCGACGAGCGCGAACTCGCCGCCAACCCGAGGTCTGCCTGCGCCAAATTACGAGCTGCCGAGAAACTTTAACCATAACACGAGAGAGCGGGACACACACATGAACCAATTCACCAAAAAGACAAGTCCGTCGAACGACGGAGCGGAGACCGGGCGGCGCACCACGCCCTGGGTCGCAGGACTGATCTTCAACGTTCTGCTGATGAGCAGCATCATCTTCGCCGCATTCTGCATCCAGGTGCATCTGAACGACAAGACGGAGCAGCTGGTGCGCGAGAAGACCCTGATCATGAAGCAGATCCAGGAGAAGCAGACCGAGATCCAGTCTCTCCGCCTCGAAAAGGAAAAACTCTGCAGCTGGGAGAACGTCAACGCGAAGATCCGCGAGTACAACCTCGCCCTCCGCCCCGCCAATCCCAGCCAGCTGCGCCACATAAAACGTTTCGACGGTCGTGAAGTCGTTCCGTCCCTCTACGGCGGCGACACGCGCGTCGCCGACTACTCCTCCACGGGCGCCGACCAGGCCGCCTCCGGGAGCACGATCCGCTGAACAGGAACCGCAACCCCGCATAAAAAGAAAGGACGACCGACATGACATTGTTCCGCTCCATGGCCATCCGCATGGTTCTCGTGTATATCCTGCTCGTCGGCGGCTTCGGCTACGTCGTCCACGCTCTTTACGGCGTGCAGATCGTGCGTCACGGAGAACTGTTCGAAAAAGCGCAAAACACCTATACGACCCGGATCAAAACGCACGGGACGCGCGGCGAGATCTACGATTTCGGCGGTTCGCTCCTGGTCGGAAACATGCCCACGATGGACATCATCGGCGACCCCGCCAACATTTTCATCCTGAACAAGAAGGATGAAGAAAAATACAAAGAGGAATGCCGCGTGATCGCCGACTTCTTCGCGGAAAAATGCGGAAACGTCAACTCCGACGAAGTCTACCGCCGCCTCACGCGCCGTTCGGTCACGACAAAGAACAAAGACGGCGAAGAGGTGGAGCACGACTGCCATTACGCCGTCATCGCCACCGGCATCGAGTACAACACTGCGAAAGCGCTCAAGGACGAGGTCAAAGAACTCTCTTTCCACGGCGTCTCCTTCACCAGCTCCTACCGCAGAAACTACCCCAAGGACACGATGCTCGCGAACATCCTCGGGCTGACCAACTTCGACGCCGACAAGTTCATCCCCGTCCAGGGCATCGAACGCACGCTCAACAACGCCATGACCGCCACATCCGGTTCCATGGTCTACGAACGCGCCCGCAACGGCCGGTCCGTCAGCTTCACGAACAGCAAAAGCGAACCTACGCTCGACGGCTACGACATCTACCTGACCATCCGCGAACCGCTCCAGGCCATCGTCGAGGAGGAACTCGACCTCATGTGCGAACGCGTGAAGCCGCATGCCGCGTGGGCCGTCCTCGTCGATCCCTCGAACGGCGACGTGCTCGCCGCAGCACAGCGTCCCACGTTCAACCCGAACGACCGCGGCACCATGACCCCGGAATCCTCCGCGAACCGCCTGTCCGAACTCGCGCTCGAACCCGGCTCCATCATGAAGCCGTTCGTGATCTCCTACGCGCTCGACAAGGGATTCGTGACGCCCGGGACCATCGTGGACTGCGAACAGGGCGTGTGGAAATACGCGGGCAGGCTCCTGCACGACACGCACAACGTCGGCAAGGTGCCCGTGACCGAGATCATCAAGCAGTCCAGCAACATCGGCACCGCGAAAGTCTCGGTCATGATGGGACAGAAAAACCTCGACACCGCCCTGCGCTCCTTCGGCTTCGGGCAGAAGACCGGGATCCAGCTCAAACCCGAGACCTCCGGCATCTTCCGCCCGCTCGAAAAGTGGGATTCCCTCTCCGTCTCCCGTTTCTGCATCGGCCAGGGCATCGCGGTCTCCCCGCTCCAGCTCGCACGCGCCTACTGCATGATCGCGAACGGCGGCTACAAGGTCAACCTCCGCATCGTCGACCGAATCGAACGCGGCGACGACGTGCGCGTCATGCCCGTGATCAAAGAATCGAAGAGCATCTTCGCGAACCCGACCACGAAAAAGATGATCACCGACATGATGATCGGCGTGACCGAGGCGGGCGGCACCTGCACGGACGCCGCCATCGAGGGCTTCCATGTGGCGGGCAAGACCGGAACCGCGCAGAAGGTCATCAACGGCGCGTACTCCAACCGTTACTACGCCTCGTTCGTCGGATTCGTCCCGGCCGAGGATCCGAAGTTCGTCCTGCTCGTCACCTGCGACGATCCCACGGTCGGCAGCCGCTACGGCGGTTCCGCCTCCGGACCCACGTTCAAGGCCATCGCCGAACGCACGCTCAAATACATGTACGTCCAGCCCCAGCTTTCCAGAGAGGAATGGCTCGCCGAACGTTCCGCCGCGCAGAAGGCCCTGCATGAACGCAAGGTCCGCGAGGACGCGCTTGTCCAGGCCAGACGCGAGGCGCGCGACCGCCAGCTGAAGGAACAGCAGGCGAAGCAGACCGCGAAGAAAACCGGGACCACCGTCGCCAGCCGTCCGGCATCCGCCGCGAAATCCTCCACGATACGCCGCTGACACCCTCACTTTTCGACACGGACTTTCTCCTTGTACCCGCAAAAATGATTTCTCCCGTTTTTGCGGGTATTTTTTCTCAAAACATTTTATTTTCTGAAACGACCCCGTTTTTTTTCAAAAAAAACGCCGTTTTCGTCTTTTTTCCGCTTGAAATAACCTCGTTCCGGCTTTATTATATAGTAGAAAACGAATCAACCGCAACTTTTCTTCAGGAGTTACTATGAACAAAGTTCAGATCATGCCCTGCCTTGACATGCAGAACGGACGCGTCGTGAAGGGCGTCCATTTCATCGATATCGCCGACGCCGGCGACCCCGTCGCCTGCGCGGAAGCCTACTGCGCAGCCGGAGCCGACCAGCTCGCCCTGCTCGACATCAACGCCACGGTCGAAAACCGCGGCACGCTCCTCGACGTCGTCAAATCCGTCGCGGCGGCCGCGACCGTCCCGTTCACCGTGGGCGGCGGCATCAGCGACGAGAAGAGCGCGGAAGCCGTGCTTTCCGCGGGCGCCGACTGCATCTCCGTCAGCTCCGCGGCCTACAAGAACCGCAAGCTCCTCGCCAGCCTGGTCAGGGAATTCGGCGCGAACCGCATCACCGCGGCCATCGACGTCGACGCGAACAAATCCATGCCGTCCGGCTACGAGGTCTACATCAACGGCGGACGCACCGCCACGGGCACCGACGCGCTCGAATTCGCCAAGTTCGTCGACGACACCGGCGTGGACGTCATCCTCCCGACCAGCAAGGCCGGTGACGGCGCGCGCACCGGTTACGACCTCCCGCTCATCCGCACCCTCGCCCGGAACTGCCGGGCCGCCATCGTGGCCTCCGGCGGAGCCGGGACGATGGAGCATTTCCACGAGGCAGCCGAGGCGGGCGCCTCCATCCTCCTCGCCGCTTCCGTCTTTCATTTCCACATGATCGACATCGGCGAGCTGAAAGCCTACCTCAAATCCAAAGGTCTCCAAGTAAACGCTTAACTTCGCGAGGTGTGACCATGAACAAGACCAAAACTCTTACCGCCATCTGCTGTGCCGCGTTGCTCGCGCCCGCGCTCTATGCGCAGCGCCCCCCCGCCGAACTCGGCAGCATCTCCGCCCGCTATCAGTTTGCCGTTTCCCGTCTCTCCGGAGCGGGTTCTCTTCAGGCCGGACAGAAGACCGCTTTCGAGTATCTGCTCGAACTTGCCAAACTTCCTCCGTCCAGAGACTTTACCGTCGAGCAGTATTTTGAGGTGCACAACATGCTCGGCGAATGCTATGAAAAAGGCAAAGGCGTACAGCCCAACCTCGATTTGGCGTTCCGCTATTACCTGTTCGCTTCCGTCCACAACGAAAAGGCGCGCCTCGCCCTCGCCCGTATTTTCCTGAAGGGCATCGACTCCATCGGGGTCAAGGCCAATCCGGACGCCGCGATGTTCGAGTTCTTCGACGTCTTCACGGGAAACGAGAAGCGCATCCCCGAGATCATCGCCATGCTCCGGACGGCCGACAAGGTCGACGCTTTCTCGAAATTCCTGGAGCGCAAGGCGCGCGCCGGCGATCCCGTGGCCGCCTACTTCCTCGCCAGCAATACGTTCTCCGGCAACATCTTCCCGAAGGAAATCCAGAAATCTCTCGAAATCTACGAGCTCGCGGTCCGCTACGGCGACCTGAAAGCCGCCATCGACCTCGGCGACATCTACACGTTCGGGAAGAACTTCATCCCTGTCGACGAGGAGAAAGGTTACGCATACTATGACCTCGCGCTCGCCTCGACTGTCGCCGAAACGCGCGAGACAGCCGCGAAGCGCATGCTCCGCTACGCCGAAAAGAAGAACGATCCCTACGACCTTTTCAAGTTTAATGTCCTCGCGAACGACCTCCGCAACGCCCGCAGGGTGATCCGCGACAACGTCCAGATGAGCTGGTCCGCCGAGGATATTTACCTGAAGGCGAAGGAATTCAAGGACGGGAAAGTGCGCCTGAAACAGTTCGACAAGCGCGCGCAGACCGACTATTTCGATCGTCTTCACATGGCGTCCAACGCCGGTTACTTCCTCGCCGTCGAGGATTACTTCCGCGAGGCGGGCAGCCGCGAATACGCCCGCATGATCTGGGCGCTCGAACTTGATCCGCACCCCGATGATCCCGACTGGCTCTACACGCTCTCCGTCTGCTACCGTTCCGGCGGCACGGACAACAAGAGCCGCGACTTCAAGAAATCCCTCGATTACATGATCCAGGCCGCCGACAAGGGCCACGTGACCTCCATGGATCTGCTGGTCAAGCTCTACACCCGCGGCGGCGCCCGCTACGGCGTGCCGGAACCCGTGCCCGAGCTCGCGCAGAAGTACACCGACATGCTCGTCCAGCACGACTACAAGCTCAAATATCCGAGCTATTTCAACGCCTACCTCGAAGAACTCGAAAAAGTCGAAGGCGAGGAATACGACCCCACCAGCCTCGATCCGGCGTTCCGTTCCATCCAGACCAGCCCCCTCGCCGCCATGGCCCTTTCCAGGATTTTCATGAAGGGCAACGAGGATTTCAAGGTCGAAAAGGATGAAATGATCGCGCTGATCCTGCTCCACGAGGCCGCGGCGAACGGCTATGAACCCGCCGTCCGCGAACTTGCCGAAATCTGCAAGAACGGCATCACGGACGTTCTCTCCGCCAATACCAACTTCGCACGAAAATATGAAACGCTGCTGAACTACATCCCGCGGTACATCCAGAACGAGGACGGCACCGCCGCGGAAACCGCGTCCAAGCCCGCCGAGGAAACCGCGCCCGACCGCAATCAGCCCAGATTCCCGACCATCCGTCCGACCGTCCCGCGTCAGGGATGGAGACCCGGCATGATCCCCGGCAGAAACGGCGGCATGATGCCCGGAATGGGCGGAGGCATGATGGGCCCCGGCGGTATGCAGGGCCCCGGCATGATGCCCGGAATGGGCGGCGGCATGGGTCCCGGCATGCCCGGTACTGTTCCCAGAACAAACGTCCCCGGAACCGTTCCCAGGACGATCCCGGGCGCGGGTTCCACTGGTCCCAGAATTGTTCCCGGCACGATCCCCGGCGGTATGCAGGGCCCCGGCATGATGCCCGGAATGGGCGGCGGCATGCCCCCTGCCCCCGGCGCGATGCAGGGTCCCGGCAGACCGAACGCCGGACCGGCACAGTCCGAGCAGAAAGCCGACGATAAAACGCAGGACAAAACCGACGACACATCGCAGGACAAGGCTGCGGACGAACCGGCGGACGAAGACACCATCTAACGCAGGAGACGTAAAGCTCCCATGAAAAAAATACAGCTCCTTCTGACGGCGGCGGTCCTTTTCGCCGCCGCCCTCCCCGTCTTCGCACAAACCGCCGCATCCGGCGGAATCGTGGTCACAGCCGAGGCGAAGAACGCCAATCCTACGCTCGTTTTCACGGGCGGCCTCTCCGATCAGGCGCTGAACGCGAAGATCCTTTCCGACTTCCAGTACTGCGGCTGGTTCACCGTACTGAAATCCGGCAGCGCAGCCTACCAGGTCTCTGCGAAAGGATCTCTGGATGACTTCACGGTCACGATCTCGAACAGCGCGGGCGTCGCGATGAACTCGTTCCGCATCACGGACAGCAAGGAAGTCGACGCGGCCGCGCACACGGCGGTCGACACGGTCCTGAACAAGCTCTTCGGCATCCAGGGCATCTGCCGTTCGAAGATCGTGTTCTCCGCTTACACCAGCGACAAAAACCGTGAAATCTACATCTGCGATTTCGACGGAAAAAACATCAAGCCGCTCACGAAGAACAACACGCTTTGCGTCGAGCCCGTCTGGGCTCCGGACGGGAAGAGCATCGTTTTCAGCTTCTACGGCCCCAGCTACACGAATCTCGTGCAGTACAACATGGAGACCGGGCTTTCCCGCAGGCTCACCCAGTACGGCGGCATCAACGCCGGCGGATCGCTTTCCCCCGACGGAAAGACCCTCGCCATGATCCTTTCGCGCAACAACAAGGTCGACCTCTTCACGCGTCCGACCGAGGGAGGCCAGCTGAAACAGCTATCCAGCGGCAAGGCCGTCGAGGCAAGTCCGCGCTGGAGTCCGGACGGCAAGAAGCTCTGCTTCGTTTCCGACGCAAAGAACGGACGTCCCGTGCTCTGCGTGATCGCCCCGTTCGCGGGCGGCAGCGCCACGGAGATCTCCGGCCTTGTCGGCAGCGAACGCGTCGCCCCGTCCTGGTCCTCCGACAACAAACTCGCCTACTGCGCAAAAATCAACCGCAACTACGAGCTCCGCGTGGCGAAACTCAGCGCCGACGGCAAATCCGGCGTCATGGAGGACATCGGCATCGAGGGAAACAACACGTTCCCCGGCGAAGACCCGTCCTGGGCTCCCGACAACCGCCATGTCACCCTGACTGTGAACGGCGAAATCCATGTGATCGACACCCGCCTCGGCAAGACGCGCAAGCTCGTTTTCGGAAACCGCAAGGTCGGCCAGTCCAACTGGTCGCCCATCCTGAAGTGACCCCGGCCAAAAGCGCTCATCATAAGCATCTGCTCTACCTCTATGACGAACCGTCAATTCCTCGACTGGCTGGCCGGGCTTGAGTTCTTCGGCATCAAGCTCGGCCTCGACCAGACGCGCGCGCTTTTCCGTGCCGCCGGGTCGCCCGAACGCGACCTCAAGTTCATCCATGTGGCAGGAAGCAACGGCAAAGGCTCCGTCTGCGCCATGATCGAATCCGGCCTCCGCGCCGCCGGATTCCACACCGGATTCTATTCCTCGCCGCACCTCGTTTCCCCGTGCGAACGCTTCCGCATCGACGGACATCCGGTCACGGAGGACGATCTCTGCGCCGTTCAGGACATCGTTCTGCCCGCCGTCGCCAAGCTGGAACAGGACGGCATGAAGCCGACCTATTTCGAGGTCACGACGCTGATCGCCGCGCTGCTTTTCGCGCGCGCGCACTGCGACTATGTGGTGTGGGAGGTCGGCATGGGCGGTCGGCTGGACGCAACCAACATCGTCACGCCGCTCGTCTCCGTCATCACCGGCATCTCCATGGAGCACACGCGGTACCTCGGCGACACCATTCAGAAGATCGCCGGCGAGAAGGCCGGCATCATCAAACCCGGCGTCCCCGTGTACTGTTCCTCCGGCACCCCGATCCCCGCCCGAAACGTGATCGGATTCCGCGCCGCCGAGCTCGGTGCGCCGTTCCGCATTCCGCCCGAACCTTCCGCGCCCGACTGCGTGCGTCTGCTCAATGGAGGCCGCACAGTAGAACAGCGTTTCACGTTCGACGACGTTCCGCTCACGCTCAGGTTGGCCGGGCCGCACCAGCGCAGGAACGCCGCGCTCGCATTCTCCGTTCTACGCTACCTGGCCGACCTCGGCGGATTCGATTTCGCGGCGGCGATCGACGGGCTCCGGCATACGGTTTGGCAAGGGCGCTTCGACCTGTATCCCGAGTCCGGGCTCGTGCTGGACGGCGCACACAATCCCGAGGGCATCGGCGTACTCGCGGAAACGCTCCGTGAAGTCTTCCCAAGACAAAAGTTCCGCTTCATCTTCGGGGCATTCTCCGACAAGGACACGGTCGACAGTCTCCGCGTACTCGCACCGCTCGCGATTGAGTTCATTTTCGTACAGCCGGAATCCGCCCGTCCCAGCAAGTCCGCCGCCGAGCTCGAATCCGAACTTGCGCGCATCGCGCCCGGCATCCCCGCTTCCGATTCCGGCTTGGATCACGCTCTCGAATCGCTCAATCCGGCGCGTCCGACCGTCCTTTGCGGCTCACTTCATCTCTGCGGCGACGTCCTGGCACGTCTGGGCGTCAAAGTCCGTTGACACACAACAAAACCATAGGAACAACCGATCCAGAACCATCGTCTTTCCGCCTGAAACAAGCTCAAAGAAAAAGTGAAAGGAAAACAGAAACAATAAGATATTTCCCGCTCTAAACAACTGAAGAACAAAAGCATTTTTTCCGAAAAAAGCTTCTGTTTTTTCTTGCTTTTTGCGATTTGCGATGTATATTAGTTACTCCGTTTTGTTAAAACCAAGAGGTAAGCCTAATGTCTTCTTCATCCATTGCCGAAAAAAATTTGGCGAGACTCGCGAAAACCAGCCTCGCACAAGATTTCGTTACTCGTCATAATGGCGAATGGAACCACACGGACTGGCTCGAATTCTGCGCCTTCCTTGAGGAAAACGGCTATACGCCCATCGACCTCGACCGCGTCGGCCTCCTCCTCGAGCAGAAGAAATCCGAATTCTTCGAGCACCGCTAAGCGGCGGAGCTTGCCTTTTCCATGGCCGACCGTCCAGCCTCCGGCACGCTCTACATCGTCGCCACGCCCATCGGAAATCTTGAGGACATCACGCTGCGCGCGCTGCGTGTCCTGAAAGAAGCCGATCTCATCCTCGCCGAGGACACCCGCCGCACGGCCATCCTGCTCCAGCATTTCGATATCAGAAAACCGCTGGAATCCTACCACATCTTCAACGAACACGCGCGGACGCCCGCCCTCATCCGGCGCATCCAGGACGGCCTGACCGCCGCGCTCGTGAGCGACGCCGGAACCCCGTGCATCGCCGACCCCGGATTCATGCTCATCCGCGCCGCCGTCGAGGCAGGCATCGAACCGGTCATCATCCCCGGCGTCTCCGCCCTGACCTTCGCAGTCTCCGCCAGCGCCCTCCCCTCCGACCACTTCACGTTCCACGGCTTCGTCCCCGTCAAGAGCGGACGCCGCCGCGCCGAACTCGAACGCATCGCCGCCGACAAGCGCACAGCTGTCGTCTTCGAATCGCCGTTCCGCATCGCAAAGCTCCTTGCCGAAGTCAGCGAGATCATCGGCCCGGATACCCCGCTTGCGCTCGTCCGCGAAGCCACCAAGATCCATGAACAGATCCTCCGTGGTCCGGCGGAGCAGCTCGCCGAACAGGCGAAGAAGGTCAACTGGAAAGGCGAATGCGTGCTCGTGATCGACGCCCGCGACACCTCGGACCGCGCGAACGACAACGCCTGCGAATCATCTCCCGACGACAGCGCGGAAGACTAATCTTTTCCTCTTTTTCTTTTCGCATCATTTCTGCCTCTTCGTACGCAAGCATTGCCCGCGTACTACAGTCGTGGGGCTTGCCCTCCTTTTTTCACACTTTTTCGTGGTTTTTCACTGATTTATGTTTGCATTTAAACAATTTTCATGTATATTATCTTTGCGACAAAACTATTTTTCACAAAAGACACTTTCCAGAAAAAGAGACCAGTCCATGAAATCTTCCTCCCGCTTCTCCGCTCTCGCCGCCGTCCTCCTCGCAGGCGCGGTCTCCGCGTGCACGACCATCCGCGAACTCCCGACCGAACCCGCCGACTTCGAACTCAGCAAGGAACAGGCCGAGGAACGCGAATACTCCCGCAAGCTGCTGGAAGCGTTCCTGAAGAACGACGCGTCCGGCTTCATCGCCCTGCTCTCGCCCGAGATGAAGGAGGAATTCGGCAAGGACAAGTTCGAGCTCTCGCGTAAGGTCATCACGGAAACGCTCGGCGAACCCGTCTCCTTCAGCTACGTGACCGCGCTCGAACACATCGCGATCACCCCGTACATTTGGAAAGTCCGTTTCGTGCTCAAAAACAAAGAGGACAAGGAATACTACAGCGAAGCGCTGTTCCGCGTCCTCGCCGGACACGACACCAAAGGCGAAGTCGTCATCGTCGGCTTCAATTTCCTCTGATCCGGACGGCGTTCCACGGGACCATCATCCCCCACAACACAACACAAAACAAAACGGAACCTCATGTTCCGGGGCCGCTTTCATAGTTTCCGCATAGTTTTACCCACACACATACCCTCACCCCTAACCCCGAAAAACACATGAACAAAACCGCAAGAATCCTTCTCTGCCTGGCAGCCGGGACGCTCTGTCTCGTCTCCCTCGCCGCGGACGAAGCGTCCCAGGACGACGGCTCCGCAAGAACCATTCACCTGAAGCAGGATGACGCGCAAATCCGCTTCGACAGCCGCGTGTACGAGCTGAAGAACGTGACCTCCGAGGCCGTTCTCCCGTTCGTGAACTCCGCGATCCAGCGCTACAACCGCAGCTCCACGATCCGCCGCGTCACGGCCATCGCTCCTGACGCCAAGGACGCGATCCTCGTCTCCACTGGCAAGGACTTCCTCCCCTACGTCGACCAGATCGTCGCCGCGCTCGACCACCCCGGGCAGAACGGCGGCATCCAGGGCACCGGCGTGGCGCGCATCGCCTATACCCCGAAATACCGCGCCGCGCAGGAGCTCACCGACCTGATCGACAAGACGCTCGGCACCTCCGCCGGGAAGTCCTACGTGAACGACGAGACCAACACGATCTTCTGGCGCGACCAGACCGACGCCGCGCGCGGCACGCTCGACTTCATCGAAAACGAGCTTGACCGCCCCCTGCCCCAGGTCGCGCTCCGCCTCAACTACTACGAACTCCGCGACAGCGACCTCAAGGACTGGGGCTTCGACTACCTCGCGTGGAAGAACGGCCCCGGCGTGAACCTGCTCAACCTGAGCTACAACGTCGGCCGCCTCGCCGTCGACCAGGCCCTCGAGGACATGGTCTTCGCCGCCACCTCCACCTGGGACTACGCCGGTTTCTTCACCGCGCCGCAGTTCGACATGAGCTTCATCCGCTGCCTCCAGCAGTCCGGCAACGCCGCCGTCACGGCGAACGTCTCCCTGACCATGGTGAACACCCCGGTCCGCTCCCTCGACGAGTACGCGATGCTCCGCGGCGTGCAGGAAGCCGCCGCCGACAAGGCTCCGTTCATCTACCGCGCGTCCATGGAGCCGGAATACCAGAACATCGCCAAGAACGTGCTCGGACACACCTTCGTCGGCAAGAGCTACTACGAGGACGAGGACGGCAACAAATACTCCAATCCTCCGGCGCTCGATGTTCAGATCATCAACCCGTTCATCTGCCTCCCGCAGGAAAACGCCCCCGCCGGAGCATACAATGAAAAGTATAAAGTCAAGGACGAAGCATCCGACCTCAACAAGGACATGGTCAAGACCGACGGCTGCGTGATGTTCGACTACTCCCTGTTCTTCAAGGACGTCGTCGAACGCGGCAACACCGGCGCGGAACTCAGCAACAACGTCCTCTGCGCGGGCGCGGCCTCCCTCTGCCTCGGACATGAAAAAGTCCTCACCGTGTACGAAAAGGAAAACGAC
>JAEEGJ010021866.1_pt1 | contig 13676 bp, 9 predicted proteins | sample 8958761 | NCBI WGS metagenome assembly JAEEGJ01 (sample SAMN16246546, study PRJNA631951) | gut metagenome | biome: gut microbiome; feature: rumen; material: RS-attached | host: Bos | place: Iran: Karaj | collected 2018-10 | reverse complement strand
GAAGCTGATGTTGAGATGATTCCCAAGATACGCGGAAAGAAAGTGAAGACCAGTTATCTGCTGCATCCAGGAGAGCCCTATTATGTGGGACGTGTCAACTATCTGTGCGACGATCCTCAGATATACCAGTTGTTAGGCCTTGACGATAGTTTGCGCTGGGGAATACGTAGCGGGAGCCAGTTCAGCGTTGCACAGCTGGATCAGGAACGCAAGCGTCTGACGCAACAGTTGACAGACAATGGCTATTTCCGTTTCCATAAGGATAATATCACATTCCTGGCTGATACGACAGCTGGTTCACGGGATATTGACGTCACGCTGTGGTTGCATAACTATCGTCAGAATCGGGAGACAGATACACTTCATACGCGTTACCGTATTGGCAGCGTCAGCTTTGAGAGTGGAAATCCGAATGATTCTGTCATCCATCTTCGCCGACGTATCCTCAACGAAAGCACGCATATTGATGCCGGCGACTATTATTCTGCGACAGCTTTGCGTAACACGTATAACCACTTCGGAAGGTTGGGAGCCGTGCGCTATACAAATATCGCCTTCACCGAAAGAGCCGACACGGCGCTGCTTGACTGTGTCATACAACTGCAGACGAACAAACCGTCGACCATCAGTTTCCAGCCTGAGGGCACTAACACGGCCGGCGATTTAGGCGCGGCGGCTTCTTTGACATATCAGAACCGTAATCTGTTCAGAGGCTCGGAACAGTTGAGTATCGAGTTGCGCGGTGCTTACGAGGCTATTCGCGGATTGGAGGGTTATTCCAACCAGGACTTCATGGAGTATAGCTTGGAGACACGACTGCAATTCCCGCGTTTTATCCTCCCGTTTCTGAGCCGTGAGGTGCGTCGTCATGTCAATGCCACTAGTGAAGTGTCTATGCTTTATGACCTGCAGGACCGTCCGGAATTCCATCGCCGTCTTGTTTCTGCTGCTTGGCGGTATAAGTGGAGCCATCAGGACCGTCGCCATCAGTACCAGCTCGATATGCTGGATCTGAACTATGTCTTCATGCCGTGGATCAGCGACACCTTTAGGCGGCTTTACCTTGACGATGCCAGCAGCCGTAATGCCATCCTGCGATACAACTACGAGGATCTGTTCATCACGAAAATTGGTTTCGGATATAGTTTCAATGATGGTCGTACGGCGTTGAAGACTAACTTGGAGACGTCAGGTAACTTATTGAATCTTGGGTCGCATCTTCTGGGCGCCAAGCGCGACAGCCGTCAGCAGTACCGTGTCTTCAATATTGCCTATGCACAGTACGTAAAGGGTGATTTTGACATTACACGAAGTCTGCAGCTTGACTATAACAACCAACTGGTGTTCCATTTCGGACTGGGTGTTGCCTATCCATATGGAAACTCGTCGGTACTGCCGTTTGAGAAACGGTATTTCGCTGGTGGTGCCAACAGCGTACGCGGTTGGAGCGTGCGCCGGTTAGGACCTGGCAAATTCAAAGGGCGTGACGGAAGGATTGACTTTATCAATCAGACGGGTGACATGAAGCTCGACATGAATGTTGAGTATCGTACCCATCTGTTTTGGAAATTGGGCGGTGCATTGTTTGTGGACGCGGGAAATGTCTGGACCTTGCGCGACTACAAGGATCAGCCTGGTGGACAGTTCTCGCTACGTGATTTCCCCAGCCAGGTGGCTGTCGGCTATGGTTTGGGCCTTCGCTTCAATTTCGACTATTTTATTGTCCGCTTTGACCTTGGCATGAAGGCCGTGAATCCTGCTTTCGATGCTAATGAATCGGATCATTATCCCATCCTGCATCCGCGCTTCAGCCGCGACTATGCATTCCACTTTGCCGTCGGTCTTCCGTTCTGACGGTAAAAGAAGATTATGCTCTTTTTAAAGTCCCTCGGTTATGACGGATTTCACCAACCATTTGCGATTGCGAAACACGAGGGTCAGTTCAGCTTCTCCTTCGTCCCTAAGACGCATCGGTCCGTCAATGCTGTCCATCTCCATGTAATGACTGACCGAGAGATGGGCCCTCCACAGGGAATCGCTGAGGGGCTGACAGTCGACAACCTCAATGATAGGACCTTCTGTCTGACTGTTCAATAAGTCGATGTCATCTTGTGTGATGTTCGATGCAATAAACTTGAGTTGGCGGGTTGCCTCGGGTGTAGCCAGCTGGCTGGCAGTGCCAAGGTCATATCTGTAGTAAGCCTCGGCAAAAGCCATGGCCTTCTCCTCTACCGCTTTCACGCTTTCAGCTTTCTTGTCCGAACATGCCACCATCATCGATAGCGATAACATGATTAAAGCAACATTTTTCATCGTATAAAGTCTTAATAAAGTACAAAGGTAGTAATTTCCTTTGGTTATCCCGCTATTTTTTATTACTTTTGCAGAAAATTAACGACAAAATGCTTAGATTTATATCCTTTGGGAGTGGTAGCAGCGGTAATTGTTACTACCTTTTCACCGAGACGGATGGACTGATAATAGACATTGGAGTAGGACTCAGAACATTAAAGAAAGATTTTACGGACTTTGGGCTTAGCCTTAGTTCGGTTTGTTATGTACTCATTACTCACGACCATGCTGACCACGTCAAGTCAGTGGGAAGCATCAGTCACGAATACCATCTGCCCGTCTACGCCACACAGCTTGTCCATAAAGGCATTGACCGCAACTACTGCGTTCAACGGAAGCTCGACCCAGCGATGAAGAAGATAATCGCTGCTGGTGAGTCTTTTACGTTGGGGTGTTTTCACATTACGCCCTTCGCTGTTCCTCATGATGCCAGTGAGAATATTGGGTTTATGATTGCAGTTGATGGCGTGAACTTCTGTATCATCACAGATGCGGGCACCGTGACCGATGAGATGAAGCCTTTCATCAGTCAGGCAGATTATCTAGTTATCGAGTCCAATCACGATGTGGAGATGCTAAAAAACGGACCTTATCCCGCTTATCTCAAGACCCGAATACTGAGTCAGAACGGCCACCTCTGTAATGCAGACTGTGCTCAGGCCTTAGCCGAGAACATGACTGAGCGTCTGAAGAGAGTGTGGCTCTGTCATCTCAGCGAGGAGAACAACCATCCGGAACTGGCGCGCAAGACAGTTGAGACGGTACTCCGTCAGTATGGTATCGTAGTGGGGAAGGATTTCCAGTTGGATATTTTGAAACGCAACCGGCCTACTGGTATCTTCGATTTGGAGTAAGACTGATAGTAGCCAAAAGGGCTACTCAAAACAAAAGAACTATAGTGATTAAGAGGAATACGCAAAGGAGCGGGATACGGGAATCGAACCCGCCTCCCAGGCTTGGGAAGCCCGTGCACTACCGATGTGCTAATCCCGCTTTAGATAAAGAATCCTGATTGTTTCTGAGCCGATACCCGGACTCGAACCGGGGACCCACGCATTACGAATGCGTTGCTCTACCAACTGAGCCATATCGGCAAACCGTTGTACACCCGCAGGGGCTCGAACCCTGGACACCCTGATTAAGAGTCAGGTGCTCTACCAACTGAGCTACGGGTGCATCCGCTTGTGTTTGTCTCAAAAAGAAAGAGGAATAACCCTCTTTTACTGTGTTGTACACCCGCAGGGGCTCGAACCCTGGACACCCTGATTAAGAGTCAGGTGCTCTACCAACTGAGCTACGGGTGCAACTGCTTTTTTCATTTGCGGGTGCAAAGGTACACATTTTATTTCAAGTAACCAAACTTTTTGACGCTTTTCTTAAAAAAAAGTTTTTATGCCTTCTGTTGCTCGGGATTGTTACCCTCTGTGTATGCCTTTTTTCACCCCAGCACTGCGCATTACAGACTGCCAAAAACAAGAAAAAGTTCTTGGCTGCGTAAAATCACACTAAAAAGCTTGCGGGAAAGAAATATTCTTTGTACTTTTGCAGCGTAAATATTACGCAGTATATAACAAAAAGGTTATTGTAGCTGGAGTTTTGAAATTCCGTTTTTAATTTACAAGAATGAGAGCACTGTTATTACACAATTCAAGCGTCGTATATGAAGCGGCCGCCGAAGTGCCTGCGCTGACAAGTATTCGCAATGTGCTTGTCAGAGTTCATTATGCAGGAATATGCCGAACCGATCTGGGCATAGCCAAGGGTGTCGTGCCTGCTAAGGACGGCATCATTCTGGGGCATGAATTTTGTGGCACGATAGCTGGATTCCTGAATGGTGAGGAACAGATGGACGGCTGGAGGCTCGGCGACGCAGTCAGTGCCAACCCGATGGCTTTTGGCTGCGATGACGATACGATGTGTGGCAAAGACTGCGATGGCGCTTTTGCCGAATATATTGCAGTTCCTTGCAACGCATTGGTAAAGTTGCCGCCCCGCCTGCTTACGCCTTCAGGCGCCTTCCTCGAACCTGTTGCTGCCGCACTTGCTCCTCTGAAGTATATCAGCGGCAGGACCTGCATATTCGGCTCGACCCGGATTGCAGAGCTGGTGCTGCAGGTGGCGAAAGTCATGGGGCACGACAACATTGAGCGAATAACCCATGTAAGCGACTTTCAGAGCAGTGCTTATGACTGCATTGTAGAGACGGAGCCAGACAACATCGATGCTTACACAGACGCCTTGAAGCCGGGCGGCCTGCTGGTGCTGAAGTCCAGGTCGTTTTCCCCCAGTGCGTTCACAGCCAACACCATCGCCATGAAAGAGTTGCGCATACAAGGAGCACGGTATGGCGATTTCAGTTTGGCAGGTCATCTCTTGTCGAGGAATGACGCTAACCTTAACGCTAACCTTGATACGGCCACCCTGTTTGGGAATGTATATGACCTTGCAGAGTTTGAGACAGCCTTTGCAGAAGCCGGTCAGCCTGACAGCAAAAAGACATTCTTCAAGATATGTGCGGAATAGTAGGAATGATTCATCGTGGGGCACCGCCCGACCTCAACAGTCTTGCGGCAGCTCTCGACGCGTTGAGGCTTCGCGGACCTGATGATTGCGGAATGTGGCACGACGAGCATGTAGCCTTGGGCCACAGGCGTCTGTCGATTGTTGGCGTGAAGCGTGGTCACCAGCCAGTCTGTTCGCCCGATGGAATGATCGTCATCGTGGTCAACGGAGAGTTCTATGACTACAAGCGGCTCCGTCATGAACTTTCTGATGCCTATTGCTTCCAGACGGATTCCGACAGCGAACTGCTGATACCCCTTTACCTGAAATATGGTTATATGGAGATGATGAAGCATCTCAGGGGCGAGTTTTCGTTCATACTCTATGACAAGCGGCACCACCTTGTCGTAGCAGGAAGAGACCGCTTTGGCATCAAGCCCTTATGCTGGTATGATGATGGTGAGAAACTGATTCTCGCCTCTAAGGCCAAGGCCGTTCATGCCTGTGGCATCAAGGCCGAGTGGGACGATTACAGCCTGATGCAGGCATTGTCGATACAGTATCAGCCCGTCAATCGTACATTCTTCAAAGGCATCCGGCAGTTGGAGCCGGGCCACTTGCTTGTGTGGCAATCCGACTCAGGGGTGAAAGACTTTGAGTATTGGGACATGCGATATCCTGTTGACGCTAACGCTAAGTTCGATGCGACGTGTCGGGAGAAGCAATATGTCGATGAGTTCCGTGAACTGCTGTTCGAGTCAGTTCGCCTTCGCCTTCAGGGCGATGTGCCAGTATGCTGTCATCTCAGTGGCGGCCTTGACTCCAGTTCCGTAGTGGGCATCATGTCGCACCTGACCGACGAGCCCGTTCACTGTTTCTCGATAGTCTTTCCTCAGGCCGACACCGAGTACGACGAAGACGCATACGCCACCGAGACCGTCAGACGATGCGGCGCAGTGATGCACCGGGTTGAGGTCAGTCAGCACGATATACTGCAGTATCTGCCCGAAGCCGTATTCCATAGCGAAGGACTGGCGGTGAACGGACATCTCGCCTGCAAGTATCTTCTCAACAGGGCAATCCGCAAGGCCGGCTTCAAGGTTGCGCTGACTGGCGAAGGAGCCGACGAATGTCTGGCGGGCTATCCGCATCTGCGCAAAGACCTTTTTGCCATGTTGCCGACGGCGGAGAAAGAGATGCTTACCCAAAAACTCTACAGCACCAACCTTGCCATTACCGGAACAGAAATTGCCGTCGGCGACACCATTGACTGTCGCGGCCTTACAGAGAAGCTGGGCTTCCTCCCGTCCTTTCTTGCAGCCAAAGCCAGCATAGGTTACAAGATGTACCGTCTTCTCAGCAACGATATGCTTCAGCGTTGCAGCAGCCACGACTTCCTGTCTGAGATGGCAGACCGCCATCATGCCGACGTAAGGCTTCGCGGCGTGCATTCCGTCAACAAGTCGCTGTACCTGTGGAACAAACATGCGCTCTGCAATTACATCTTAGGTACGCTTGGCGACGGATGCGAGATGTCGGCCTCAGTGGAAGGGCGACTGCCGTTTCTCGACCACCGGCTTTTTGAATATGCCGCAAATCTGCCTATGCAGCTGAAGATAAAAGATAATGTCAACGAGAAATACATTCTGAAAGAGGCTGCGCGGCCCTACATCACCAACCGCGTTTACCAGAGACAAAAGCATCCCTTTCAGGCTCCGCCGCTGACGCGATTCTTCACCCAGTCGGAGTATTCGCAAATCTGCGACGAGTTGACTTCCTGCGACATGATGAGAATGGGCATTTTCAATAACGCTGCGGTCGCTGCACTGCTCGAGTCACTTCCCTCGATGAGCATAGTTGATCAGACCGCCTACGAGCCTGTGGTTATGCTGATGCTTACCATATATTATATGAACCAGACACTAATGAACGGAAACGATGGAGACAAACAGCAATAACGAGAAATGGTGGATTGACTTCTTTAAAGGCGACTTTACCGAAGTGGTACTCAATCAGCAAGCGGCCGAAACCGTGAGCTTCATGAAAGAGGTCGGGCAGGTGCTGCCCGGCATGAAGGCTTTCGACCAATGTTGTGGCAAGGGCTACCTGACTCACGAACTTGACAAGGCCGGGCTGACTGTCACGGGCATTGACATCTCGGAGCCGTATATTGAATATGCCCGCTCGCAACTGTCTTCTGAGCGCACTGAATTTGTGTTGGGCGATGCTGAGACCTGTCTGAGACCTGCCGAGTTTGACATCTGCATCAACTGGAACACCAGCTTCGGCTATCATCAGACTGACGAGGAAAACGAACGGATGCTGATTCCCTTCAGCGAAAACCTGAAGAAGAACGGGCAGTTCTTCTTCTCGACAATGAACCCTCTGTTCATCAGCCGCCACTTCCAGCGCTTTATTGTCAAGCAGGTTCCTTCTGGCGACAGCACTATCATTACCATCCGCGAAAGCAGGATTGAGCAGGGCATGATGAAGTCTGACTGGCTGATTGTCTATCCTGACGGCCACCGCGAGACGGCATACGGACAGACAAAGCTGTATAGCGTTGAGCAGTTCACGACTATGTTCCTTCGCTATGGGCTCCGTGTGGAGAAAGTCTATGGCGACATTGCCCTTTCTCCCTACGATGAAGACCATCCAAGCATGATTCTATATGGACACAAGCTATAATGACATTCTTTCAGTCTTGCAGCATGTCTGCCAGACTTGCCCTGAGCAGACCGCAGTGGCTGAGGGCGACAGCGTGATGCTCTCCTACCGGCAGCTGTGGCGGCAGGCGCTACAGGTGGCCGAATATGTGAAATGCAACGCTGGCGGCAGCACGTTCGTAGGCCTGAACCTGCCTAAGTCGGCGGCTTACATCGTCGGCATGATAGGCAGCTGGATGGCAGGAAAGGCTTTCGTTCCCATCGGGACCGACTTGCCCCCGGCCCGCCAGAGATTTATCAGAGACCATGCTGACATAAAGCTCTGTCTGGACAACGACACCCTCCGCCAGGCTCTCAGCATCCCCCTCAGGGACTCAGCAGACTTCGTCGTTGCCCCGTGTGCACCACAGTCTCCGGCTTACATGATTTACAGCTCAGGCACTACGGGCACTCCCAAAGGCATACTCGTGGGTCATGCCGGACTTTGCAACTTGGCCAGATGCCAGCAAAGGGCTTTTGGCGTCGACAGCCGTTCGCGCTACTTGTTCTTTCTCTCTGTCAATTTCGACGCCTCTGTTTCCGACATACTGGTCACTCTTACATCGGGAGCCACGTTGTTGATAGAGCCTGTGACTCAAGAAGAGCTGGCCCTGACGCTGTTTGACGTGATAGAGCGGCGGGGAGCTACCCACACCGACATTCCGCCGTCGCTGCTGAAGATGCTGAATCCCCAGCGGCGTCCTGACTGCCTGCAGACGATAGTCATTGGCGGCGAGCCCGCCGACATCGCTACCGTCAGGCTTTGGAGCGCTCTCTCCCCCTTGGCGGGAGCTGGAGGGGGCTTTAGGCTCATCAATGTCTATGGTCCGACGGAGGCAACCGTCTGCACCAGTATGTGCCAGTGCGATGCTGATTGGGACGCACCGCTCTTGGGCGATGTGCTTGACGACACTCATTATCACATATATGCCGACGGCCGCTTAGATGCAGCCGATGGCGAGCTGTGGATTTCGGGCATCGGACTTGCCATTGGCTACTACAAAGATGAAGAACAGACACGAAAGAAATTTCCCGTAGTTGACGGTGTGCGTTATTACAGGACATCCGACCACGTCAGGAGAGACGACAGCCAGCGGCTTGTTTTCGTAGGACGGATGGACCGTCAGGTGAAGTATCATGGCCAGCTTATAGAACTGGAAGAAATTGAGCACAGGCTACGTGCCAACAGGAGTGTCGGCAATGTTGCTGTCGTCAAGAGAAGCATCGGTGCAGAAAATGCCAAAGAGGCCATCGTGGCCTTCGTCCAGCTCGCCGACAGCAGTCTCCCGCAAGCCGGTGTGGAACAGCAGCTGCGCCAATGCTGCAAGCACCATCTGCCCAGATGGATGATGCCCTCGTTCTTTGAGTTTGTCGGGCGTATGCCCCTTACCCCGTCGGGAAAGCCTGACCTGCAGGCTCTCTCGGTCGTCGCACTGAGCAAGAAGGCCGGCGAGGCTTGCTGCCAATACGCTTCGAAGGAGGAAGAGACGATAGCCCGTGTCATGGCCGACATCCTCAAACTTCACACTATGGCGCCCGACGACGATTTCTTTCTTTGTGGAGGCGACTCGCTCGACACCGTCATATTGATTTCCCGCCTTCAGCAGATGGGCATAGCTGTCACGTCTGAGGAACTGCACCAGTCGCCTACACCCCGGCTGCTGGCACAGACGAGCGAGCCAGACGCTTCAATGTGTATTCACTCTTCACAGCTGGAGAGTCAGTGGCAGTATACGGCTATACCAGCCAGACAAGCGTCTGCCACAGGCAATGCACGCTGCTTCCTCCTGACGGGAGCGACGGGTTTCCTGGGCTCTCATCTGCTGAACGAACTGCTTGCTCGACGTTGTCAGCGGGTACTGTGTCTCGTAAGGTGCTCGTCGGCTGCCAGTGGATTGGAGCGCGTCACCGACTCTTTCCGCAGATTCGGATTCAGCACGCAGTCATTGCAGGGAGTCGGCATCCTGGCCGGCGACGTCGCCTTGCCCCGACTCGGTCTTTCAGCAGCCGACTACAGTCGCCTGTCAGATGAGGTGACCGACGTGCTTCATTGTGCTGCGACCGTCAATATGCTGGCCGGCTACGACGCGTTGAAAGAAATCAACGTCACGGGAACCCGTCGCATCCTGGATTTCTGCATGACCGGAATCCGCAAGAAGCTGCATTATGCTTCCACTCTGTCGGTCTTCGTGTCGACCGACAGAAACAGCGGTACGGTATTTGAAAACGACGATTTAAGCGTTCCGACAAACATCTATGGCGGCTACGGACAGACCAAGTTCGTAGCAGAGAAAATGGTTCTGGGCGTCAGTCCTGCCTGTTGCGACAAATTCATCTATCGCTTCGGACTTCTGTGCGGCGACACCCTGAGGGGCTTGTCGTCGCCAAAGGATTTCCTCGGTATGTTTTTCCGTGGGGCAAAAGTGGTGGGATCACTTCCTTATGACAAAACCGATGCTATGGCAGTTGACATCACTCCCATCGACCAGGCATCACGAATCGTAGCTGATATCATCGACAGTGGCAGGCCGGGCGTTTATCATATAGCGGCAGAACGTCCCCTGTACTACAACCGGCTGTACACGCTGATGAAGGAAGAGGGCTTCATCAGCGACATCGTCGATTACGACTGCTGGCTGAAGACTGTCAGCACCTTTGCTGATAATGCCGATGTTCAGGCCTTGCGCATGGCGCTGTGCAGAATGGATGCTGCGCTGTTTCGGCAGATGAGATACATGGACCTGTTCCAGACCACTGGCATCAGCTTCGACATGACCAACACCCATGCCGCCACCCCACAGCGATGCCGTCACGACAAAGCACTCATCAAGCGCTACCTCACCCAGCCGCCCCGTCCCGTCTGTTGCTGTACCACAGCAACCAAGCAGCGCTATAAAACCGGCTTCGTCCTCGGTAAGTTCTGCCCGCTCCACAGAGGGCACATGCTGCTCATCCAGCGTGCACTCGACGAATGCGACACGGTGTACGTCGTCGTTGACAATATCATGGACGAGGTCATACCCGTCAGCCGTCGCATGCAGTGGGTCAGACAGCAGTTTCCTGCGGCAGTAGTATTGACCCAGGACCACCCGCTGCCACAAGACCCCTCGGAGACCCCGCGCTTCTGGGACATCTGGCGCGAGACGCTGCTCCGCCTGCTGCCTCAGCCCGTCGATGCTGTCTTTGCTTCTGAACAATATGGCAAGCGCTTAGCCCAGGAACTGTCGGCTGAAATCGTGATGGTCGACCCCGACAGGCAAGCTGTGCCCGTTTCAGCCACACGCATACGCGACGACCTGATGGGGCAGTGGCGCTATCTGGCACCCGTCGTCCAGCGCGAACTGCGGAAAGTTATATGCGTCTACGGCCCGGAGTCAACGGGAAAGTCAACGCTCACCAAGCAACTGGCCGACCATTACAGCGTGCCATACGTGGAAGAATATGCAAAACGCATCATCGACTCGAAACATGGCGACATTTGCTTTGAAGATATGGAGACCATCGTGAAAGGGCACCACAGAGCCATCGAAGAAGCACTGCAACAGAACACGCCCTTGCTCTTTGTCGACACAGACGCCATCATCTCCAAACTATGGTCGAACGAACTGTTCGGACAGGAATCGCCCCTCATCGAAGAATACATCGCCCGACAGCAGTTTGACCATTACCTGCTGCTCGATGTCGATCTGCCTTGGGTGAACGATGTCCATCGGTATCGCCCGAACCAGCGGGAGGCTTTCTTTAGCATGTGCGAAGAGCAGCTCGTCAAGCGAAAGAAAAGCTATACGATTATTCGTGGACTCGATGGCCGCCGGTTTGAGAATGCGCGAAAATGCGTTGACCGTCTCCTTGATTACTCGCCGGCAACGGCTTCTATCTCTACCAACGCACCCTTAGGCAGCGTCCTGACGGCAACGGCAGAACGGGCAGGATATGGCTCGGCGAAGAACTCTGCATAGACGGCGTTCATATCGGCAAAGTCGTTCATGTCGGCCATGAATACCGTGGTCTTCACCACATCGTTCATCGTCAGGCCTGCCTCTTCAAGTATGGCCTTCAGGTTGAGCAGCGACTGGCGCGTCTGCTCCTTGATTCCTCCCTCTGCAAACACGCCCGTAGCAGCGTCGATGGGAATCTGCCCCGATGTGTAAACGAGATTGCCCACTCTGATGGCCTGACTGTAAGGGCCGATGGCTGCGGGAGCCTTTGTTGTGCTGATAACTTTTTTCATCATACTATTTGTCTGTCGTGTAAGGTGAATGACCGTAAAGCGGTACAAAATTAGTGAAACTACGCCAATGCCGGTTCCGTAAACTAACTGGCCGAGTTAGTCGTCCTAACTGGCCGAGTTAGCTGCCTTAACTGGCCGAGTTAGTCGTCGCCGGGGGCGACTTCTTGTATACAGGTGCAAAAGTACGAAAAAAATCTGAATCTACCAAATTTTCCGACAAGAATACACGAATACAGCCAACTGTCACAGCCCGGTGTCTTTTCCTAATTTTGCAGATGCATTGTGGCTGCTGCCCGTAACGTAGTGACGAACGGGCGGCGTGAAAAGCTGCTTTGCAAGACATCGTGGGTGAAAAAAAGAACTCGTGTTCTCTTGTCGAATGACGTTTGAAGTATAAAGGCTCCTACCAAAGCAAATTGTACTAAAGGAAAACAAACAATTCGAGAGAGCCACGTCTGTATAGGCGTGCTCTTTCTGTGTGTTTGTTTTCCGGGCTATCTGTGGTAGGAGCGGCCTATACTTCGAATACAATGGAAAGATGTTACGCCTTCTTTTGTGCCCGGGTGTGACACTGAGAGACTGAAAACCAGATTGCTAACAGATTTAAAGCTCCTACCAAGCATGAAGAATCTAATAGACAAATCTGAACTCATCAGCAAGTTGCAGACCTTGGAGGGTCTGACCAACGACGAGCGTAGCAGCCTTATCGGGCTGTTGCGTGAGCATAAGAAGTATGGGCTGGTGTGGGAGGATAAACCAGAGGACGTTGAAGAACGGCTGCGAGAGTCACTGCCCGTTCTCCGTGAAGTGAAGGACAAGGCGATATTGAGTGACGAACCAGATGCCCCCAATCATATTCTGATTGAGGGTGACAACCTGGAGGCTCTTACTGCCCTCAGCTATACCCATGAGGGAAAGATTGATGTCATCTACATCGATCCACCGTACAATACGGGCAATAAGGACTTTGTCTATAACGACTCATTTGTGGATACAGAGGATTCGTATCGTCATAGCAAGTGGTTCTCGTTCATGAACAAGCGATTGAAGATTGCCAAAAAGTTGCTGTCGGACAAGGGCGTTATCTTTATTTCGATTGATGATAATGAGCAGGCACAGTTGAAATTGCTGTGTGATTCCATCTTGGGCGGAAGAAATTTTACAACTTTAGAAAGTGGGATTTGCTTTTTTACAGATTTAGAATGACCACGCTCCTGACTTTCCTGAAGCGGCTGACGGAGAAGGGTTTTGTGAGTACGGATAAGGAGGGCAAGCTGCTGCGCTTCACGCCGCTCAACAGCCGTGACGAGTATACGGAGCAATACCTTGATGATACCAAGGACATACTTTTTGGCGGTTCGCCCGCTTAGCTGGTTTCCTTCTTTGTTCGTCGCCAGCAGTTCAGCGACGCCGTGGCGGACATGAGCCCAACAAGGACGGCTGGATAGATTAGAATATTTACCGCTAAGTTTCGACCCGCTCACCCTGACGGGCTACTTGTTTCGGCGACTTAGATACAAAAAATCTCCGAATCGCATGGCGGTTCGGAGATTGTCTTTCTTTATTCTAAACTTCTTAAACCTCCTGGTTCTCAGGACGCAGCTTGCGGACGGTCTCGCCGGCGCGCCACATCTCCTGGTTGCGCATGGCTTCGAGCTCCTTCTCCAGGCCGGCACGGTAGTCGGGCTTCGAGTTGGCGTCGATGGTAATCTGAGCCTCGTTGCCGGTCTTCACCGAGTAGTAGAGCCACTCCATGACAGGCTTGATGGCGTCGTGGAAACGGGGAGCCCAGTCGAGGGCACCGCGCTGAGCGGTGGTCGAGCAGTTGGCGTACATCCAGTCCATACCCTTGGCACCGAAGAGCGGGCCAAGGCTCTGGGTGAGCT
>JAEEGJ010021865.1_pt1 | contig 13676 bp, 10 predicted proteins | sample 8958761 | NCBI WGS metagenome assembly JAEEGJ01 (sample SAMN16246546, study PRJNA631951) | gut metagenome | biome: gut microbiome; feature: rumen; material: RS-attached | host: Bos | place: Iran: Karaj | collected 2018-10 | reverse complement strand
GACCGAGAAGGCATCCATGGAAAGTCCAATGGCGATGAGAAATAGTTCGAGGAAGGACATTTGCGTCAGGATTATGGCGCAAAAATAGCACTATTTTTCGCTATTGTTGATAAAAAACCTATTTTTGCGGTTTGTAGGGCTGTCACATGGTGGCAGCCGTAAAAAACGACCAAGAAAAGGCTGCCGTGGTACGACAGCCCTACAAACCGACAATAAAAATAACTAATATGAAAAAGACCATAGTATTAATGCTCGCCCTGCTGTTGGCCGTGGGCGGCATGGCTCAAGAAAAGAAAGCCAAGAAAGAAAAGACCTACAACGAAAAAGGCGAAATCATCAAGAAAGGCTGGAACTTTGGTCCCCTGCCTGTGGTGGGCTATGATGCCGACCTGGGCTTCCAGTACGGAGTGACTTGCGACATCTTCAACTTCGGCGATGGCTCTCGTTATCCCCGCTACAACTACAAATTCAATGTGGAGGCCTCGCGTTACACCAAAGGCTCAGGTGTGTTCCGCTTCTACAGCGACATGCCCTATGTTGTGAAAGACACCAAACTCTTCTTCGATGTGACCTATTTCTACGCCAAGAAATACGAGTTCTTCGGCTTCAACGGCTTCGAAGCCAGCACCTTCGACCCATATGCAGGCATTGAAGGAGTCAAGAGCGGCTACCACTTCATCAACCGCAACCAGTTCCGCTTTGTGGGCAGTATGCAAAGGCCTTTCTTCGATGTACCCAACCTCTATTGGACGGCAGGTTTGGCCTACTACAACACCAAGGTCGACCGAATCAACCTGAAAGGCTACGAAGACCAAGTGACATTGTATGAAAACTATGTAAACAATGGTATCATCAAGGAAGATGAAGCCCATGGCGGCAATACCACGCAAATTCGCCTCGGCATGGTCTACGATAGTCGCGACCACAACAGCGACCCGACGAAGGGCATCTATGCTGAAGCCACTCTTGTCGGCGCCCCCGACTTCATCGACCGCAAGGGCTACAGCAACCTGTCGTACACCTTCTTGTGGAGACACTACATTCCCGTTTATAAAGACAAACTGACCTTTGCCTACCGTTTGGGCGCACAAAATCGCCTTGCAGGTAAGACCCCATGGTATATGATTAACAACCTGAATACCATGTTCTTCCAGAAGATGTACACCGAAGGTTTGGGCGGCAGTGTGACCATGCGTGGCGTGAATCGTAACGGCGTACTCGGTGAAGGCTTCGCCTTTGCCAATTTGGAGTTGCGTTGGCGCATTGTGGGCTTCCAGTTCATCAACCAGAACTGGCAAGTGGCTTTGAATCCCTTCTTCGATGCAGGCATGGTGACACAAAAATTCCGCGAAAAGGAAATGATAGATGCGGAGCCGATGATGCCCGCCATCCCAGGTTGTGGTCCGATGTATTATAGTGGCGACAAAGAGAGCATCCACATGGCTGCTGGCTGTGGCCTCAAACTCATCATGAACCGCAACCTTGTCGTGTCCGTTGACCTAGGCAAAGCCTTGGACAAACGCGACGGCGAGAAACTGAAGACATTCGTCGGGTTTAACTATATCTTCTGATTTTTTCGGAAACAAACGCTCTGCGTTCGACGGAGTCAAATCTTACATAAATCTTACATAAATAGTCTACAAAACAATCGGTCGACAAAGAGTTCTCCTTGTCGACCGATTCTTATTTGTAACAGATTTGTGGTAGATTTGTTTCCCTTTTCTGAGACGCATGCAATGCGTCTCTACAAATCCACATTTATTTCGCCTTGCCTTGGTTGGCGACGGCGGCCATCAGCGCGGCCACTTTTTCAGGATCTCCCAAGAAGAAGTCCTTCTGGAGCTTCATGTTGTCATCGAACTCGAAGACATACGGAATGCCTGTCGGGATGTTGAAGGCGATGATTTCGTCGTTGCTCATGCCTTTCAGCACCTTCACCACACCACGCAAGCTGTTGCCGTGAGCCACCACCAGCACCTGGTCGTGGGTCTCGAAGGCCTTCATGATGTTGTTCTCATAGTAAGGCATCACACGCTCGATGGTGTCGCAAAGGGCCTCGGTGAGCGGGATTTGCTCATCGGTAAGTTCGGCATAGCGCGGGTCCATGCGGGGGCTCTTGGGGTCGTTCATCTCCAACGCGGGTGGACGCACGTCGAAGGCACGACGCCACAGGCGCACTTGCTCGTCACCGTATTTCTCGGCGGTCATCTTCTTGTCGAGGCCTTGCAGCTGGCCATACGACTTCTCATTCAGTCGCCATGACTTGTACACCGGCAGCCAGTCCATGTCCATGGCTTCGAGGGCCAAATTCAAGGTCTTGATGGCGCGCTTCAGATAAGAGGTGAAGCAGATTTCAGGCTTGTAGCCGTTTTCTTTCAGCGTTTTACCTGCTTCGATGGCTTCTTGTACGCCTTTTTCCGAAAGGTCAACGTTGGTCCACCCCGTAAAGAGGTTCAATTTGTTCCATTCACTTTCTCCGTGACGGATTAGGATTAATTTCTTCATTGTTTAATTGTTTATCGTTGAACTGTTTAATTGTTGATTTCTTTTCTGGGTCGATGCCGTTTGGGCTGCTCTTCTTTTATTTCCGTTTCTTCAGTAGCTTCTGTTGACGGTTCAGTAGGCGTTTCTTTTGGCGTGACTACAGCTTGAGGCATTTCAGCTTCAATGCGGCGGAAAATGTCATCCTTATCCTTTGGCCTGGCCTCATCATGCCACTTAAAGCCTTGCAGATAGCGACTGCTTTCACTCAAGTCTTCCTTAGGATACATTGTTTCATCAATGCCCTTGTACGATTTGATGACGGAAACATTTTGTTTTTCCATCTCGATGACCATGGTTTCCGACTTCGACACGTCGATACCAATAAACCCACCATCATCGTCACGAATCCAATAGATGGTCTCGGCTTGGTCGCCGTCCACATTGACATGATGAATGTCGCCATCCTTAAAAAGTGAGGTGATGTCCTTGCCCTTGATTTGGTTGAAGCCTTCTATCGTGTCTTGCGAAATGATGAAAGCATTTCCTTTTTGCAGCACCCACTCTACCGTACTTTCCTTGATTTTAATGTCGATGTCGGTGCCAGTCATTTGGCTGTCTTCGGCCCAAAGAATCGGTGACACACGCATACGGATAATCGAGTCTTCCATCAGATAAGTGAGTGTGTCGCATTTGCCTTGCAAGTCTGACTTGAAGAAACGCACATGGCGGCGGGCGATGAGTTTCTTGGCCTCCTCTTTTTGCTTGTCGAAATACATAAATAATGTATCGCCATGGATGTAAAGTGAGTCTCCGCCATCGTAGCTGATGGCGTAGGCACTATCGGTGGCAAAGGAAAGACCTTTGTCTTCCCACATCTCCACATAATCACCTCGCATGACGACTTTGTAGGAGGTGTCAATCATATCCACCTGACTATAGGCCTGCGCTAAGCCTCGATTACGGTCATAAAAGATGGAATCCGACCACATCAGTTGGGTTTCGTTATGCATGAATGGCCGTTGGTCAAGATATACATGGTCTTCATTCACAAGATAATAACCGTGTTTACCTTCCAACACGTTTTCTTTATTAATAATGGTTGTCGGCCCTTGGAACCACATCTTTTCGATGCCCGTGTTGTAATACAAAGTATCAGTATACATCTGATACTTAGGACTATAAACCTCAACATTCTCAAAAAACGAGAACTCTTTGAGTCGGTCGCGGTAGTAGCCATAATGGCTTTTCAAGGTTTTATCACCACGGATTGTAATTGCGCTGTCGGGATAACTAGCCAAATGTAAGTTACGGTCATACGTAAGGTATTCTGTGTAAAGGTTGGTGGAGTCATCGCGTAGGTGCACATTGTCGTGGAACTCGGCAAAACGGTTATCGCCGTCGTAATTCAGTAGGTCGCTAAAAACCTCTACACTGTCGTTAACGATGATATGGACGTTCTGATAAGCATCGAAACTGTTGTTCTTCTGGTAGTAATAGGCACTGTCGCAGAAGAAATAGGCCGAATCATGACGCATCTTCACATGGCCGATGAGCCGTTGCACATCACCCATGCTCTTTGAGTAAGTGGCTATGTCATAATGCAAAATGTTGATGCGGGTCTTCTTACGCTGCACGGTATCTTGCTCTTGAGCTACAACGAGTTGCGAGAGCAATAGAAACAAGGATACTATGAACAACACTTTACCTTTCATCATGATAGAATAACGTGCAAAATTACGATTATTGTTGAATTTGGGCGAAGGAAACGAAAAAACATCTAATTTTGGTCGGCCCTTCGACGGGCTCAGGGACCTTTGCCAACCAAAAAGTGAAGGGTGCCTGAGCCTGTCGAAGGCACCATTTCAACAATTAAACAATCAACAACTAAACAAATGTCAATTAAAGAAGCCCAAACCGCCGTCGATGAATGGATCAAGACCTACGGCGTGCGTTATTTCAGCGAACTGACCAACATGGTTCTGCTGACCGAGGAAGTCGGCGAACTTGCCCGTATCATCGCCCGCACCTATGGCGACCAATCCTTCAAGGAATCAGACAAGAACCGCAACATGGCCGACGAAATGGCGGACATTCTCTGGGTGCTGATTTGCCTCGCCAACCAAACTGGCGTCGACCTCACCGAGGCTTTCGCCAAAAACATGGAGAAGAAGACCTCGCGTGACAGGGAACGCCATATACACAACGACAAATTGCGCGACCCCATCGCATAAAAAATGTGGAGACGGTGTGCACTCCGTCTCCACAAAACAATGCATTCAAGATGATTACAAATTACATTGTCGGTTTCGTTTAGACGTTGCACGCAACGTCTCTACAAACGTAGATTACATGGTTTTTGCCCAGGTGTCTTTCAACGCCACGGTGCGGTTGAAGACCAAATGGCCTGCCGTGCTGTCCTTGTCGACGGTGAAATAACCGATGCGCTGGAACTGGAAATGGTCAAGCGGCTTGGCGTCGGCCAGATATTCCTCCACATAGCAAACGGGGCGCACCTCAAGCGAGTTGGGGTTCATCATTTCCCTCATGGTTTCGAGCGCGGTCTTGCCTTCGTTTTGCAGGCGAGCTAACTCATCGCGGGGATTCTCCACTTTCCAAAGGCGGTCGTACATGCGCACCTCAGCTTCGAGGCAACGCTCGCAACTCACCCAGTGAATGGTGCCTTTCACCTTGCGGTTGGCACCCGGCAGACCGCTCTTCGTGTCGGGGTCATATTCGGCATAGACCTCCACGACCTCGCCGTTCTCATCCTTCTTACAGCCTGTGCATTTCACGATGTAAGCGTTCTTCAGGCGTACTTCATTACCAGGGGTCATGCGGAAATACTTCTTCGGAGCATCCTCCATGAAGTCCTCTTTCTCAATCCATAACTCACGGCTGAAGGCAATCTTGTGGCTGCCGGCTGTTTCATCCTCGGGGTTGTTGATGGCTTCCATCTCCTCAATTTGTCCTTCGGGATAGTTGGTGATGACCAGTTTCACCGGGTTGACCACAGCGGCGACACGAGTAGCTGTAGCGTTGAGGTCCTCGCGGATGGCGCTCTCCATCAGGGCGAAGTCGTTCAAGGCATCGTAGGTGGTATAGCCAATCTTGTCGATGAACTTGTGGATGCCGCTCGGTGTGTAGCCACGGCGACGGAAGCCACAAATTGTGGGCATGCGCGGGTCGTCCCAGCCGCTCACCAAACCCTCGTTGACGAGGACAAGCAGGTTACGCTTGCTCAGCAGGATATAATTGAGGTTCAGCTTATTGAACTCGGTTTGACGCGGACGGTTGTCATCCATGTTGTCACCCTCGCCTCGGATTTCCTTGAGCCAATCGACAAAGAGGTCGTAAAGCGGACGGTGCACCACAAATTCCAAGGTGCAAAGCGAGTGGGTGACACCCTCGAAGTAGTCGCTTTGTCCATGGGCGAAGTCATACATCGGATAGGCGTGCCACTTGGTGCCTGTGCGGTGGTGTGGCGTGTCAACAACGCGATAGATAATCGGGTCACGGAAGTGCATATTGGGGTTGGCCATATCAATCTTGGCACGGAGCACCATCTTGCCCTCGCCAATCTCGCCGTTGTTCATTTTATTGAACAAGTCTAGCGACTCTTCGATGGGACGGTTGCGGTAGGGACTCTCTATGCCAGGTTGCGTAGGCGTGCCCTTCTGGGCAGCAATCTCTTCCGAGCTCTGCTCGTCGATGTAGGCCTTACCTCTTTTAATCAGTTCTATGGCAAAATCCCAGAGTTGCTGGAAGTAATCGGAGGCGTAGTATTCGTTACCCCACTGGTAGCCAAGCCATTGGATATCCTCTTTGATGGCATCGACATACTCCATGTTCTCCTTGGTGGGATTGGTGTCGTCGAAGCGCAGGTTGCACACACCTCCATGTTGGGCGGCGATGCCGAAGTCGAGGCAGATGGCCTTGGCGTGGCCGATATGAAGGTAACCATTCGGCTCTGGAGGAAAACGTGTCTGCACACGTCCGCCGTTCTTACCATTGGCGAGGTCTTCTTCCACTTTCGCTTCAATGAAATTGAGCGATTTCTTTTCCGTTACTTTTTCTTCTTCCGGGTTTGTCATAATCGTTGAGATTGAAAATAAAGCGCAAAAATAGTAAAATGATGCTTTTCTTGTTTTGTTGAAGCCAAAAAATGCACATTTACGAAAAAAGCCTGCCGAAACTCAGCAGGCTTTTGAGGTACCTGGCGGACTCGAACCGCCGTCCCCGGTTTTGCAGACCGATCCCTAACCACTCGGGCAAGGTACCCTTTTTCGGCTGCAAAGATACGACTTTTTGGCGAACTACAAGGTTTTTCTGTGAAATTTTTTACACCAAGCCCCGTGCTGAGAGTTTCAGCCAATTCCAAGCGAAAAGTGCAACAAAGAGCACCATACAGTATATGTAAAAGATCTTCAACTCTTTACGGTGAAGATGAATCATCGCGTAGGCAGCCATTAGTATTATTAAAGGTATGGCAGGTTCATGAAAGCGTTCCATATTGGCGGTAAACGAAAACATAATGATGGCCAAATACGACAGTTCATAGGCTCCAATCAGACTGAAATCGCGCCATTTTTTTTGTCTAAAGGCAATTAAAATAGCCAACATAGCAAAAAATGCCAAGAAATTCTTCACATAGGTGCTACCATGTATCATTTTGTTATGGTCGGGACCCTTCTCCACCATAGGTGCCAAAGGCAAAACGAAAGCTCCTGGAGCCATTATCCAGCTTTGTGCCAACTTGCCATGTTTCATCCCCATGGACTCATATTTCTCCGATTGATATGTCAAATCTGTAAATTTCAAACGGTAAATATTCTTCATCTCACGACCCACAGGAGAAAATAGAAATACCAAAAAAACAACCGCGACAGCTGACACAATAATGATTTTGTTGTTTCTGCCTACCAAATCCTTTGATGACAGAACTACAAAAACAAGAAAAGCAAAAATCAGGCACATACCAACAATGGTGCGGAATCCAAAGGCCAAACCTGTCAAAATTATGGGAACCAAAATGTTCCAAAACGTGTATTTCCTACTGCGGATGAGGTAATCCATGCGCTCGAGAGCGAATATAGAAAGGAAAATCATCTCCGCTTCCTTAGTGTGCAGACCGCAAATTTGTATCAAGATAGGCATAAAGACACACATCACTGCGGCCAAACGGCCTGTTCGTTCGCTCATGGTACGCGAACCTAACTTCCACACCACAATACAGAGATATGCATGCATCAAAGCCTTGAAAAGCCTCGGTATCAACCAGCTGCGACCAAAAATGCTGTAAACCAAGGTTAACCAAAGCACATAACCATGTTCAGAATAACCCATGGTATAGGCATTCAAATACTGAAAAATGTATGAGACATATCCACTTCGTAGACATTTCGACAAATAAACTGCCGTTTGATGATACCAAAGACTATCTCCTGCACCGTATTCAAAACCAATGCCTGTCTCCCAATAATAGTAATAGCACATCACGAAAGCATATACCATCCTAAGGACTAAAGCTGTCCAAAACACTTTACGCCAAAACTTCATTGGCTCATTGTTTTTCCATCGTGGATAAAAAATGGTGGTTAGAACAAAGAAAAGCAGCACCTCTCCTATGCCCCAAAGCATCCATTTCAATTGCAAGGCATAACTTTTGAAAACCAAGCTTATCGTAAGCAAGGCGGCCAGATACAATCCTATGCCTATGAACGAAATATGCCGAAGAAGTTTGTTCCCCATATTGTGATAACACTTTGTTTAATATCAAGCCAATCCTCGTGCCGCCAATTTCAACCAGTTCCATACGAACAAAGCTACGAAAAGCAAGCCACAATAAACATGGAACAAGGTTAAATCCTTACGTCGCAAATGAGTCATGGCATACGCAGCAAAGACTATAATTAAGGGTATGGCCGGTTCGTGATACCGTTCAGAGTTGGATGTGAAAGTGAACATGACTATAGCCAAATAAGAAAGCTCATAAGCCCCTATGAGGCTGAAATCACGCCATTTTTTTTGCCTAATGATAATTACTATAGCCAACATCGCAAAAAAAGCCAAAAAATTTTTGACGTATGTACAGCCATGTATCATTTTGTTGTGGTTGGGTGTCTCCTCCACCATAGGAGACAAAGGCAATACAAATGCACCAGGAAACAAATATTTGCTTTTCGTAATCTCACTGTATTTCAAACCCATAGATTCATATTTCTTGGCCATGTAATCCGTACCACTAAAATTCAGCCTGTAAATGATTTTCATTTCGCTGCCAATTGCTGTGAAAAGGAAGAACAGAAATAAAACCACTGTTACTGACAAAGTAATGATTTTACCTTTTTTGTTCACTAAATTTTGAGGTGAAAAAAACACAAATACAAGAAATGCAAATATCAAACACATGCCGATAACCGTCCTAAAGCCAAAACACATGCCTACAAGCAAAATAGGAAACAAGATGTTCCAAACAGTGTATTTCTTACTTCGTATAAGGTAATCCATGCGTTCAAGGGCAAGGATGGAAAGAAAAATCATTTCCATTTCCTTGATGTGCATTCCCGTCAATTGTATAAAGATGGGCATAAACACACACATTACAGCGGCCAGTCGACCCGTACGCTCACCAACAGTCCGTGAAGTCAACTTGTAGACCACAATGCACAAATAGGCACTCATCAAGGCTTTGAAAACCCTCGCGACCAATACACCTTGACCAAAAATGGTATGAAGAAAAACGAGCCAAATCAAATAGCCATGGTCGGAAAAACCTAATGAATAATCCCTAATAAAATCGATGACAAACCCAAATCTGCCATTCCGAATTAGTTTTGATAATAACACACTCCTAATATAATAACCTATGGCATCACTATGGCTGTCGAAAGGAAGCCCCATATTGAGTGTATAATAATAATAAGAAAAGATTACATAAAGCAACCGTATAGCCAAAGCAATCCAAAACACTTTGTGCCAAAACTTTTTTGGTTTATCGTATTTCCAACGTGGATAAAAAACCGTAGTCAGGACAAAGAAAAACAGCACCTCAACTATGCCCCACAGTATCCATTTCAGTTGCAAGGCATGTTCACGAAATGCCACACTGATGACCAGCAGCGCCAACAGATAAACGCCGATGCCGTAAAGCGCAATATATCTGGTCAGTTTCTTCGACATTAATCCAAAAAGATTGGTTCGTTCCCTTTACGTTTGCTGACTTTGTGTCGCGGCAGGGCTTCCTTACCCGGAATAATGGTACCTATTTTACGCATGTCGACACGTTCCCACTTGTGAGGCTGATATTCATGGATGAACCTATAAAGCGAATCGCTGGCTGTCAGCACATTAGGAGCATAACTCTCGGGGGCGCCATCAATGGTCTCAAAATCAATATGGAGGATGAGGTCTTCAGGGTCAAACGCATATTTGAACGGCCACCAAACCACCGTGTCGGTGTGGTGGTCACGCTGCAATCCGATACTGTCCTCGTAGTAATACATGAGATATCCCCTTGTGGTATCGTATGGGTTATATTCCTTCATTTTGTATTCGTCTTCGATGATTTGACCGGCATAATCCGTAGCCCACGTTTCTCGCTTCATCACGCCAAACACCTTGTTCACGATGCCATAAAAATCCATTTTGTTTTGTGAGACGAAGACCGTGCGATATACGTGCCCGCCAGGCGAATTGATGACAAACGACGAACCTCGGAAGTCACCATCGCTGTAATCGCTTACCGTAACGGTAATGATGCTGTCTTTGGCCCTACCCGACATAGGCGAAATAGTATACCAATCGGCATCGTCGTTTTTGGTGATGGTCCATTTACAGTTGGCAGTGAGGGTAATGGTCTGGCTCTCAGATTGCAACCCAAAACGCAGGTCTTGAGATGACACCAAAATGCTATAGTCCTTGACGCAACCCGTAAGACACAACAAAGCCATACCTATAACAAAAAGGTATCGTTTATTTGTTTTCATAGGTCTTTGATTTAAATGGGTAGAGACGGTGTGCACACCGTCTCTACAATACATCATTAGAATTGGAATATCGGTTCGTCGCCTTTGCGCTTAACGGCCTTGTGCTTGAGAAGGGCCTTGGCATCAGGATTGATTGTACCAATCCTACGCATATCGGCGCGCTCCCACCAGTGGTCCTTGTATTCGTGGATGAATCGATACAGGGAATCGCTGGCGGTCAACACCTGTGGATCATAGTTTTCGGGGGCACCATTAACCGTCTCAAACTCAATATGAAGAATCTGGTCAATAGGATTGTACTCGTACGCAAACTCATAATAAACGACTGAGTCGCTATGATGGTCACGTTGCACTCCCCTGCCGCCTTCAAGGAAATACATTATATAACCCGTAGTAGTATCATAAGGATTATAAACCTTGTGCCGGTAAGATTCTTCAATCATCTGATTATAATAATCAGTATTCCAATATTCTACACTCATCACTCCAAACACTTTATTGACCATGCCATCAAAATCAAGTTTGTTTTGCGAGACGAAGATGGTACGGTAAACGTGTCCACCAGGTGATAAGATGACAAAAGAAGAGCCACGGAAATCGCCATCTTCCAACGCCTCGACGGTAACAGAGATGGTAGCGTCGTTTTTCCCGCTCATCGTACTAATCGTGTACCAACCAGCATCATCATTTTTCTTAATTGTCCATTCACAATTTGCCGTAAGCTCAATTTTCTGTGTGCCAGCATCTAAACCAAACCAAAGGTTTTGTGTTGAAACTCGCATCGTATACTCTTTCACGCAACCCACAAGAGTCGCTACAGCAATGACCGTTAAGGCCATCATCAAAATAATGTTTCTCTTTTTCATATCGTTTAGTCTAATTAATTGTGCAAAAGTACATATTTTTATCAATACAAACGCTTTTTCTGTTTCGACTTCTTTGTTGCAGGCATGTCGGCCAGCATTTCGAAGTCCATTTTGTGTTTGAAGAGGTCGACAGCTTTCACGATCACACGTACCTCGTCGCCCAACTGGATGACTCGACCCGTGTCTTGCCCAATGACGCGGAAGTTGTCGTCGTCGAGGTAATAATAGTCGCCAGGGAGGTCCTCATAGCGCACCAAGCCCTCACATTTGTTGCCTTTCAGCTCCACAAACAAGCCCCACTTGCTCACACCCGAAACCAAGCCTTCAAACACCTGACCTATCTTATCTTGCAGATATTCAGCTTGTTTATATTTAATGGACTGGCGTTCCATCTCCTCGGCTTGTTTCTCCATTTCGCTGGCGTGGACGCACATTTCTTCGTATTCCTTCTTGTTGACTGAACCTTGGCTTTCGATGAGATACCTCTCAATTAATCGATGCACCATCAAGTCGGGATAACGGCGGATGGGTGAAGTGAAATGAGTATAATAATCAAAGGCCAAGCCGTAGTGTCCGATGTTATCGGTGCTATAGACAGCCTTGGCCATAGTGCGTAAGGCAACAGTCTGAATGAGATTTTTCTCTCCCTTGCCTTCTACATCCTCGAAGAGTTTGTTATAGGAGTTGACCAATGTGCTGCGATTGCTAATATTCATCGAATAGCCTAAGCGCGAAATCAGCAGCATGAACTTGTTCAGTTTCTCGGGGTTGGGCTCATCGTGGATACGATAGACAAAGGTATAATTGCTCCATTTGCTTTCAGGTTGTCCAAAGGTCTCGGCCACGGTGCGGTTGGCTAATAGCATAAAGTCTTCGATAAGTTCGTGCGACTCGTTTTGCACACGCACATAAGTGTCAATAGGTTTCTTGTTCTCGTCAAGGATGAATTTCACCTCCTCCGAGTGAAAATTGATGCTACCTGCCTCCATGCGTTTTTCACGGAGTTTTGTGGCTAAACTATTGAATGTCAGAATCTCAACCTTGTAGTCTCCCTCGCCTCCTTCAATCATGGTTTGCACCTCTTCATAAGTATAGCGTCGGCACGACTTGATGATGGTCTTGCCAATCCACTTATCGTAGATCTTGGCATCGTCGTCCATTTCGAAGACCACGCTGAAGGTCAGCTTCTCCTCATCAGGACGCAGTGAGCACACATTATTACATAGTTTTTCAGGCAGCATCGGGATGGTGCGATCAACGAGATACACCGAAGTGCCTCTATCCAACGCCTCGCGGTCGATGGCGGAGCCTTTTTGCACATAATGTGACACGTCGGCAATATGGACACCAACTTCCCAATGGCCGTTGGGCAGCTTCTGCAGACTGATGGCATCATCGAAGTCCTTGGCATCAGCAGGGTCGATGGTAATAGTGAAGGTGTTGCGGAAATCGCGGCGTTTCTTGATTTCGTCCCTACTAATGGTAACGGGAATCCTATCGGCTTCTTTTTCAACCTCTTCAGGAAACTCTATCGGATACTCGTGTGCCGCCAAGATGGATTCCATTTCCACATCGTTCTCGCCAGGTTTGCCGAGCACGCGGACGATTTCACCAAAGGGGTTGCCTGAGCCATCGGGCCAGTCGGTGAGGTGAACGATGACCTTCATGCCGTCTTTGGCACCGTTAAGGTCGCCACGTGGGATGAAGATATCTACAGGCATCCAGTCGACATCGGGACGGACGAAGACATATCCATGGGATATGGAAAGCACGCCCACGAACTCGGTGTGGCGGCGTTCGAGCACCTCCACAATCTCGCCTTCGGGTTTGCTGTTGTTGCGTTTTGGGAACATGGCCACACGAACATGGTCGCCATGCAGGGCTTTATAGGTGTCGTTGGCGGCGATGAAGATATCCTCACCTTCGCCATCGTCGCGCACCACGTAAGCCTTGCCCGTCGACTTCATCTCTACTGTGCCCTCCACATACTTGGTCTTCGGCCCAAACTGCGCCATACCCTCAGGCCCCATTACATAACTATAGGGACGTTCTTCCTTAAGTAAGCCTTTGTCCTTTAGGTTGATTAGAAGATTATACACCACATCCTTCCCCGCTTGGTCCTTGATACCCATGATCTTACAGACCTGTTTGTAGTTCTTCGGACGAAAAGGTTGGTCGGCAAAAATGCCCAATATCACACTGGTAAACGTGCTTAGTTTATTCTCTATTTTTTTCTTTTTTGGCATAACGATTCTGAAATTTTTTGCAAAGATAAATAAATCACCCAATTAGCATGTTGATAATTTTGTTGACAAAATTTTCAAGAATTAATTTGGTCGGT
>JAEEGJ010021864.1_pt1 | contig 13677 bp, 15 predicted proteins | sample 8958761 | NCBI WGS metagenome assembly JAEEGJ01 (sample SAMN16246546, study PRJNA631951) | gut metagenome | biome: gut microbiome; feature: rumen; material: RS-attached | host: Bos | place: Iran: Karaj | collected 2018-10 | reverse complement strand
GGCCAGGCGCCCAAGTGCCCACAAGGCTTCGGGCGACATCCGTCGGTTCTCAATTTTCAGTTGGCTGCGGCCGATAATCGGTCCGTCGCCCGTGCTGCACGCTGCGGCAGTTGCTGCTAATGCCATAATTGCTAATGATTTGAAGTTCATATTCGGTTTGTTTTAGCGTTTAGGCAAAGATAAATTAATAATTGATGGATTGAAGGTGTGAATGAGAGAATGAGAGAATGATTTTGCTCTAACGTCCAAATAGGGTATCGCTTTGCGAGAAATTGGAATAAAATTTGCAAGAAAATTTATAGAAAATTGAATTCTTATATATTATGAAACGCACTTTACTTTTTATTCTACTGACAATCAGTTCGCTTTGCACAACAAACCTGAACGCCCAAAACCTCAAACTCAAGGAATCGAATATTGAAAACCTCAGCAACAGAAAAGTACGAGCGAAACTCAACCAAGAAATCCAAAAGGCGATGCTTGTTCTTGCCTACTCCAAATATTCTGAATCAACGGAAGAAAAATCTAAAGAGAAATCTACTAAAACTGTAACAACGATAAAAATGGAAATAGAGATAAATGACAGTTCTTATATTTTTCTTCGGTCAGGCGCACATTGGTATATAAACAATGAACCTAAAAGACCTCTGTTTTTTTCTTTCCGTGTATTGTTTAACAGCAATAATGAGAATGTTTTAAATTACTATCGTTTTGTTGCTTTTTGTAATTATTTCGAGAAGAACGGTGATTTGAATTATGATGAAATCGACTATATATCAATAAATAGAGAGAGCATTTATAACAATGGCGATAAGGATTCGGATAATTTTAGTTTTCGTTATTCATCAGACGGAAAGATTCTTATTTTTTGAATCGAAGAATAGATGATGCAACAAAAAAGACCTCCAAGTTTTTTATAATAGAAAAAACCATCCAAGATTGTTTTTAACTAAAAAAAAGACTCTGCAAGATTGTTTTTGTATAGTATTTGCAAAAAAAAGCCGCTCATTTCCGAGCGGCCCTTTGGCTTGTTACTCAGTTATAAATCATCATTTTTTCACGAACTTGCCCGTCCAAACATTACCTTCGGCATCGGTAACCCAAACCATATAAACGCCATTGCTCCAATTTGAAACATCGAACGATTCGAGCTCCGAAACAAAATCGGTCGAAACAACCTCAACGCCAGCCGATGTGTAGATTGCAATCCTGCCAAGACCGGTAGCGCAAGCCGGAACACTGATGTTGAGAACATCGGTTGCCGGGTTGGGATAAATCGCAACTTGCTCATCAGCAGTGTTTTCTTCGATTTCAGTTACCGCTGTAATAGTCAACTTGCAGGTGATGGTGCTATCGCAGCCATTGGCGGTTTTGCCCTTGAATTTAAGGGTCTGACTTTCAGTGTATGTCTTGCCATCGACAGGCCAGGTGTATTCGGTTTCAGCCGTTACGGGGTCGAGTGTGGTTTTCGAGCCTTTGTTGACGGTCAAATTGATTAAGGTAATCTGTTTTTGGTCATTCTCAAGCACATCTGTCTTTTTCAGCTGCTGGCTCGAAGTGTATGTTTTTCCATTGAAACTATACTTGTCGCAAACTGTTTTGTCCCTTTCTATAACGGTGTCTGGCAATTCGTTTATAGTGTAGCCTGCACTGCGCAACCATTGTTTGGCGTAACGTTTGCCGAATGCGCGATAAGCATTTGCTGTGAAATGAACATTCTGACCATCAGCGGTACTCATCTCCAAATCGGCCGCAGAAACCACATAAGAGTTTGGAATCACATTAGGCACTTTGGCAATAACAACATTATGCGCACCGCACGCGCCACCGGCTTTAGTGGTAACCACTTCGCCGACAAGCAATGGCACTTCTTCAGCTTTCAAATTCAATTGGCCAATAAGACGGTCATAAACGGTTTTAACATTTTCCGGCCATTTCTGGTCGCCGTTATTAGTCTCGCCCTGATGCAGAAGAATACCCTTGATAACGCCGTATTTCTGCGCTTCGCGGGCCGCATCAAGCAATCGCAGATACGGCCGTCCGCCATAGGCTTTAATTCGGTCGGTCATCCAGCTTTGTTGCTTTTGGGCATACGTAACGTCTTTGTTGCCAGTGGTATCGAAAAGCTCTATTGAGCATCCGGCAATAGCCACATCAACCACACCAATGCGGATATCTGGGTTGTGCGGTGCAATTGAATCAATGAGCAGACGCCCAAAATAATCGACAGGTCCCAAGCCTGCGCCTTGGCAATGTGCCAGCGGCGGAACGGCAGTGCGCCATTTGTACAGGCCGCCATTGCATTCGGTCGTGTTCAAAACTTGAAACTTGTCGCTGACATTCCTATCGGCAGCGGTTATCGTGCCCTGGCCCTCCATATTCGACTGGCCGAAGCAAAGGAAAATGTAGAAGTTGGAATCGACAGGAGCAATAGAGTCCTGAGCGTTGGCGGCAACCGAGAGTATCATCGCGGCAGCGCCTAAAATGTGATGTTTGAAGTTCATATTAATAAGTAATAATAATGTAGCATCTACGCACAATTGCCGTGCAGGTTATCTTTTGTGGCTTTGTTTTTTTTCAACATCGGGAAAAAAGTTACAACAAATTACCAATCAGCCATCTAACAAACCGCATTGTTATTCTGCCATACGATTTTTGTTCAATCGCGATTAAACAAATCAAAAAATATTATTTTTGTGGCTCGATTTTCAAACGTCGGCAGATGCAGGACAACGAAAACAAACAAAAACAAGACCAGTTGATAGACAAATTTGGCTCGTACTTCGGTTCGATTGGCTTCCAACCCATTGCGGGGCGGATTATCGGGCTGTTGTCGGTTTCGGACTGCGAAGAGTTGTCGTTCGACGAGATTACAAGCCGACTGCAAATCAGCAAGGGCTCGGCTAGCGTGGTGCTGCGCCGTCTGGTGGCCGAGGGGCGCGTGGCGGTTGTAACAGTCGAGGGCGGCCGTCGTCATTACTATCGGCTGAACCAACAGAATCTGTTCGAGGTGCTAGACGAGTTTGAGCGTATGTGCGACAGCGTACGCGGCCTGCTCAACACCACTATCGACCTGAAAGCCGACAAAAAATCGTCGAACGCAAAGTATTTTTATCAGATTATCAACACAATAGACAAATACAAAACAAATATGGCCGCTATGAGGCAGGCCGTTCAAACAGCATAGAATTATGAAGAAAAGAGTTGTTATAACTGGAATGGGAATTTACTCGTGCATCGGCAAGAACCTTGACGAGGTGCGCGAATCGCTATACAATGGAAAATCGGGCATCGTCTTCGACCCCGTGCGCAAGGAAATGGGCTTCCGCTCGGCGCTGACCGCCTATCTTGAGAAACCCGACCTGAAGGGCGTTTTGAGCCGCAACCAACGCGTCTATATGCCTGAGCAGGCAATGTACGCATACGTGGCCACGGCCGAAGCGCTGAAAAACGCGAAAATCGACCAAGATTATCTTGACAGTCACGTAGTTGGCCTAATGTATGGCAACGACAGTAGCGCCGACCCTGTGGTTAAGGCTGTGGATACAATGCGCGCCAAAAAAGACACCACGCTGGTGGGTTCGGGCGCCATTTTCCAATCAATGAACTCGACGGTGACAATGAACCTGTCGTGCATCTTCAAACTGCGCGGCATCAACCTGACGGTGTCGGGCGCTTGCGCAAGCGGCTCGCACGCAATCGGTTTGGGCGCACTGCTCATCAGCAACGGCCTGCAGGATATGGTTGTCTGCGGCGGCGCGCAAGAGGTTAACCCCTTCTCTATCGGCAGTTTCGACGGCATCAGCGCCTTCTCTGTCCGCGAGAGCGACCCCACACGGGCTTCGCGCCCATTCGACCGCGACCGCGACGGACTGGTTCCTGGCGGCGGCGCGGCAACGGTGATTATCGAGGAATATGAGCACGCTGTGAAGCGCGGCGCACCCATTCTGGCCGAGGTGCTGAGTTACGGATTCTCGTCGAACGGCGACCACATCTCGACACCCAACGTGGCTGGCCCGACGGCTTCGCTCGAAATGGCTATCCGCCTGGCGGGAATCAACATCGACGAAATCGGCTACATCAACGCCCACGCCACTTCGACGCCCGTTGGCGACGCACAAGAGGCTAAGGCCATCTACAATGTCTTCGGCGACCGCCGCATTGAGGTAACTTCGACCAAATCGCAGACTGGCCACGAAATGTGGATGGCTGGCGCAAGCGAGGTCATCTACTCGATGCTGATGATGAAAAACGACTTCATTGCCGCCAACATCAACTTTGAAAATCCCGACGAGGACTCGGCCAAACTGCTGATTCCCGACAAGCGTATCGAAAAGAAATTCAATACGTTCCTGTCGAACTCGTTCGGCTTTGGCGGAACCAACGCAACGCTGATTGTCAGAAACATTGATTGAAGGATTGAAGGATTGAAGGATTGAATGCGTGAAGGATTGAATGCGTGAATAACTGATAAAAATCGATGGAAAGTACAGAACTAATAAGTAAACTTAACGATATTCTGGCTCAGGAATTTGAGGTTGATGTGGCGAAGATTAAGCCTGAAGCAAACATTAAAGAGACACTGATGCTGAACAGTTTGGATGCAGTGGATATGATTGCGGTAATTGAATACGAGTTTGGCGTGAAAATCCCGTCGGGCGAATACGCGCATATGAAGGTTTTCTCGCAGTTGTACGACTATATGCTGAACGCGTTGAAGAATTAAAACTGAGTAATGTGTAAAGAGTAAAGAAGAATGTTGAGAAAAGTTTAGAAGTTTGAGATTGTTGAGACGACTCATAAACCAAACATTATCAACAGCAAAGCGCTAAACTTTAAACTTAAAACTCGAAAAACTTATAACTAAAAATATAAAATATGGAAAAACAAGAACTTATCGCAAAAATCAACCAAGTTTTGGCTGATGAATTCGAAGTTGAACAAAGCGTTATCACCCCCGATGCCGACATTAAATCGACACTCAATCTCGACAGTTTGAGCCTTGTCGATATGGTTGCGCTCATTGAGGAAGAATTCGGCGTGAAAATCAAAGGCACCGAACTGGCAAGCGTCAAGACATTCGGGCTGCTCTACGACTTCGTTTTCGAGCGGATGGCATAACCAAGCGCCGCTAAATCTAACCACAGAAAGCACGAAAAACACGGAAATGTTTCCGTGTATTTCTGCTTTTGTGCATTATAACAAACAGATTTTCAATCATTCCGCCAATGAAAACCGCTCTATTTCAAGGTGATGACATTGCGAAACTCATTCCGCAACGCCCGCCCATGGTTATGGTGAGCCACTTTTACGGCGCTACCGAAACCGATGCCGAAACGGGGCTTAAAATTCTGGCCGACAATATCTTCTGCAAAAACAACCACCTGACCGAACCTGGACTGATTGAGCACATTGCACAGTCGGCGGCAGCCTTTGCGGGATACAACGCCCTTCAGTCGGGCGGAAAAGTGGTTTTAGGCTTCATTGGTGAAATCAAGAAATTGACAATCAATTCGTTGCCTGCTGTTGGCGAAATGATTGAAACACGAATCGCCATTGTGCAGGAAGTAATGAACGTTCTGCTAATGAGCGCCCGCTCAACTGTTGACGGCCAAACTGTTGCCGAATGCAGTATTAAACTGTTTATGGATAGGTGATTAAAAGATTATCTAATTCAACTACCTGCTACTATCTGTATCGCAAATTCATCTATGGTAATCACATCCACTTTGGGCCAATCTATCTCTTTGAGAACGTTGAAGTGAGAATCGTTTGAAACAATGTATTCGGCATTGGCAGCCACGGCACAATCAACAAATTTATTGTCATCAGCATCGTGCTTTATCAGACCAAAATGAATGTAAACATCCTGAAAAACAGTAGTATGCAGGCGGGCTATGGCTTCAACCACATTATGCGCTATCTCGTATGAGGTTTTTGCGGCAAGAATTTCTTCGTACTCGTTCAGTATTTCGGTATTGACACACAAGCAAATATGCCCACGCAATATTTCTGACCAAATTTTATGGTATGGGCTTCGTGTCGGAAGTGACTGCAACAGGCAGTTTGTATCAAGAACGACGCGTCGCATAGCGGTAAGGGGTGCGCATATGTTCGTTGCCCCACTGGTTTATGGTGTTCTCATCGATTTCGCCATTGTCCCACATCGCGTCAATTGCCTTTTGTGCCTTTTGTGCAAAAAATAGCGCCACCATATCCTTGAACTCATTCAATTCGGCTTCAGTGCTGATATTGTTCAAGGCATCCATCAGTTCCAATTGTGCTAACTCACTGTATGACATTTTATTCTACTATTGTTTCGTTCGCAATTATACTAAAAAAACTGAAATTCCACCCTACTTACCGCCAAACAAAATCCTTTTTGCGCAAACAATTTTAATCCATACATTTGCCGTGTTGTTTGATACAGCCCGAATTCAGTGATTTGGGCTTTTTTCTTTAAATTGGATTTTTGAGCAAAAAACTAAACTCCTAAACTCTAAACATCTAAACCTTTAGCAAAATGCTTCTAAAAGACTATTACACAATAACATCGCAAAGCACCGACAGTGAAAGCGGCGCAACGCTTTTCCGCATCAGGCTGAATGGCGGACACGAGATTTACAAGGGGCACTTCCCCGAGAAGGCGGTGTCGCCTGGCGTTTGCAACTTGCAGATTATGAAGGAATGTGCCGAGCGGATTGTGGGCAAAGAACTGACAATCAGTACAATGGCGCAGTGTAAAATGCCCGCTATGATTACACCCGACGGCACGCCCGAACTCACCGTTTCGGTGAAAACCGAAGAGACGGCCGACGGCTGGCAGACTATCGCATCAATATTCAATGAATCAACAACTTACATCACATTCAAAGGACTTTTAATTCCTGAACAGCAATGACAAATCTGACAATCAGCATATATCGGTTTTTCAAGAATCACCGCGTGGTAATGTACGCGGCAATGTTGTTGAGTTTCAGCGTTTTTGCGCTTGTGGGCAGCCGAATGGAATATGAAGAGGACATCTCGAAACTGCTGCCTGGCGTCGACCCGTCGAAATCGGAAGGGCTGGTTTTCAGTCAGTTGCAGATAAAAGACCGCATTTTTGTACAGTTTGTGGCCAACAACGACAGCACGGCCATCGACGAACTTTTTGAGGCTTGCGACGAGTTTGCCGACTCGCTGCTTGAGCACGACGCCGCCGACAACGACGTCCGCGACCTGTTCTATCGGATTGACGACGAAATGATTATGAACGCCGCCACGTTTGCCGTTGAAAATGTGCCCGTTTTCATCGATTCGGCCTACTACACGGTCATCGATTCAATGCTGGGCAAAGAGAACATTGAGCGGCAAATGGACGAGAATCTGGCACTGATAATGTCGGGCGACGAACTGGCCTACAGTTACCTTGTGCCGTACGACCCTGTGGGGTTCCGCAATCTGGCAATCAATGCGTTAGGCAAGGGTAGCAACAGCGGCGCGGGCAGTTTCACACTGGTTGACCGCCATCTGGCATCGCCCGACAGCACCGTGGCCATCGCCTTGCTGACACCGAATTTTGTGGCTTTCGACTCGAAAACGGGCACCCGTCTGGCCAACAAGATTGAAGCCGAAATTGCGGCTCTGCGGTTGTCGCACCCTGGCGTTGACGTGCTTTTCCACGGCGCGCCCATTCAGAGCGTGTTCAACTCGCGGCAAATCAAGGCCGACCTAATGCTCACAATGGGGCTCTCGCTGCTGCTCATCTGCGTGGCACTGCTGTTGTGTATGCGCAACAAATCGACGCTGCCAATGCTCATAGTACCAATAGTTTACGGTATGGCCTTCGCGCTCTGCGCCGTTTATCTGATTCAGGGACGAATGTCGCTTATGGCGCTCGGAATCGGGGCCATTGTGCTGGGCGTGGCGTTGAGTTACTGTCTGCACGTAATCACTCATTATAAGTATGTTAGCGACCCCGAGCGGGTGTTGCGCGAGCAGACTCGCCCCGTGCTTCTGGGCACGCTCACAACCATTGGCGCGTTTGTGGGGCTGCTGCTCACCAAATCGCCGCTGCTGCGCGACTTTGGAATGTTCGCATCGCTTGGAATGGTGGGCACGACGGGGTTCTGCCTGATTTTCCTGCCGCAGTTCTTCCGCCCCGAGCGCAACCGCAAATCGGCCCGCGCCTTCAGCATTCTTGAGCGGTTCAACAGTTTCGAGTTTGAGCGCGTCGGGTGGTTTATCGGGCTGATAGCCACTGTGTTTGCCGTCTGCATTGTAATGTCAAGGCGCGTCACTTTCGATTCCGACCTGAAGAACATCGGCTATTTTGAGCCGAAGGTTATGCAGTCGAGCCAACTCTATGCCGAAAAGACAAACAACGGATTTTCAACAACTTACTACGCCGTCACATCGCCCGACCTTGACTCTGCCCTGCTCTACAACCGCACGCTGGCGCGCACTTGCGACTCGCTGGCCGCCACGGGCGACATCCGCGGCTACAGCAAGGCTTCGAACCTGCTTCTGCCCTTCGCCGAGCAGCAGCGCCGCATCGACTGTTGGAACCGCTACTGGACCGACGAGCGGAAAGAGTCTGTAAAACAACTGATTGCGCAGGCTGGACAAAAGCGTGGCATCAAGGCGGAAATGTTCCAACCATTCTTCGATATGATTGACGCCGACTATCAGCCCGCATCAATCTACGAAGCCGAAGCACTGCCTAACGGCCTGATTTCGAGCCTTGTTGAGAAGGTTGGCGACTCGTATATGGTGTTCACGCAAGTGAAAGCGCCCGCCGAAAACGTGGCCCGCAACAACGATTTGCTCACGCAACTGCCACATACTGTGGTTGTTGACCCGTTCTACTACACTGGCAATATGGTGAAACTGCTCAACGACGATTTCAACCTTGTGCTGGGCATCTCGTCGCTGTTTGTGTTCATTGTGCTGCTGCTGTCGTTCAGACGGCTGCTGCTGGCCGCCATCGCCTTCCTGCCAATGGTTATGAGTTGGTACATCACGCTCGGCGTAATGGGCATTTGCGGCCTGCAGTTCAACCTGATAAACATTGTCATATCGACGTTCATCTTCGGCATCGGTGTCGATTACAGCATTTTCATAATGGACGGCCTGCTGAACCGCGCGCGCGGCAACGCTGGCAACCTGCTAATGTTCCACAAGACGGCCATCGTCTTTTCGGCCTTTGTGCTGATTGTGGGCATTGCGTCGCTCATCTTCGCCACGCACCCCGCCATCGCGTCAATCGGCTTTGCCACGCTTGTTGGAATGACATCGACAGTGGTCATCGCCTACACCGTGCAGCCGTTCCTGTTCAATCTGCTGCTGAAGACGAAGGTTGGACGGAAGATTGTGGGATAGGGACTGGTGGATTTAGGATTTAGGATTTTGAATTACGAATTACGAATCGCAATCAAAAATCGATAATCAAATCTGGTAAATCCATTCAATCTGTGTCATCTGCGTTCTGAAAAAACAAATTACCGCCACAATGGACAATCGCGACAGCATCGATTTTGAGAGTGAGAACATTGCCAAGTTGTTCAGCAGCATCTTCTTTCCCACCCTTTTGGGAATGGTTTTCAGCATTGCCTTCATTCTCACCGACGGCATTTTCATCGGGCGCGGCGTGGGTAGCGACGGCTTGGCGTGCGTCAATCTGGTGGGGCCGCTGATGATGCTATTCTCGGGCACGGGAATGATGTTCGCCATTGGCGCATCGGTGGTTGGCGCCATCCATCTGGCAAAAAACAACACCAAAGCCGCACGTATCAACATTACACAGGCTTTTCTGGTATCGGGGTGCATCGCCATCGGCGCAAGCGCAATTATGTATCTAGCGTCCAATCAGATACTGCGACTTTTAGGCACCACCGAGCACCTTTTGCCAATGTGCCGTCAGTACTATCTTTGGTTCATTCCCACCTGCCTTTTCACCATTATCGAGACCATCGGATTGTTTGTCATTCGTCTCGACGGCTCGCCGCGCTTTGCAATGATGGCAAATATTATCCCCGCTCTTGTCAACGCCGCACTCGACTATGTGTTCATTTTCGGCTGCCGTTGGGGACTGATGGGCGCTGCTCTCGCCACCGACATTGGCGGACTGATTGGTGCAGCCATTGTGGGCTGGTATATGCTGCGGCGCGTCAAGGTTCTGCATTTATATCGACTGAAAGCCAACCTGTTAAGTCTGCGACTAACGCTGCGCAACACTGGCTATATGTTGCGTGTCGGCTTTTCGGGGTTTGTGGGCGAGTTTGCCGTATCCACAATGATGATTGCTGGCAACTATATGTTTCTCAAATATTTGGGCGAAGACGGCGTAGCGGCATTCAGCGTCATCTGCTATCTGTTTCCGATAGTGTTTATTGTGAACAACTCGGTGGCGCAGTCGGCGCAGCCCATCATCAGTTACAACTTTGGCGCCAACCGCCCCGACCGTGTGCGCCGCGCCTTTGTGGTGAGCCTTGGCACGGCTGCTGTGTGCGGCCTTGCGGCAATGCTGCTGCTTGGTTTGTTCGGCGAGCCGATAGTAACCGCATTTCTGCAGTGCGGCACGCAAGCCCACTGTTACGCCACTCACGGTGTGAAACTTTTTTCGGCAGGTTTTATGATTCTGGCGCTCAACATTTCGTGCATCGGATACTTCCAAAGCATTGAGCGAATGAGAGTTGCCAACCTGATAATGATTCTGCGCGGCGTGGTTCTGGTGGCGGTCTGCTTTGTTACGCTTCCGCCGATAATCGGCACCAATGGTCTATGGCTTGCCGTTCCGCTGGCCGAACTTATAACCCTTGTACTTACGGTGGCTTTGGTTGCCTGGCTGTGGCGGAAAAGCGTTCGTTCAAAACGCAAATAACGCAGGCCAGAATAACATTGGGGTAACAAATTTTAAGCAACCTGCTTGCTGAATCCTTTGCAATTTGCGCAAAAAAAAGGCGGAAGCCGCTGGTCTGACCAACGCTCCCGCCCCAAACTCAATCACACGGACGATTATTTCATCTTCCGGCTTTCTGATGTTTCGGCTGCCTCTTTTGCTGCATAAGCGGGCACGTGTTTGTGATGCTTCGCCACGTTCAATTTCGGCTTTTTGATTCCATCAGCTTTCATAATTTGAACCTCCTATCATTTTAATTAAACATAAAACAATCGAGTTGTGTTCGGTTATGAATATCATAGCTGGACGAGCTCGCGCGGCATAGTGCAAACGCCGTGCAAACCGACTGTTTCTGCCAAAAAAGGTCGATTATGGCATATTTGGCAGATGACAAGATGGCTTAAAAATGATTTCAGCGCTTGCTGATAGCCTCCATAAGCCGATAGGTTTCCAACACATCGGAGGCACGGGTGATCACTTTGTCGCCCCAACCTTCAACGGCCGAGACAAAGGTGTCAATCTCGTTGAAATAGCCTTGCGTATATACTTGATTATTAACCAATGTTGGCACGAAATTGTTGCGACCGAAAAGTTGCTCTTTTACAACGTTGCCGCCAAAAACTTTTTCCATCGGCACGCCCATCACCACGCGACCTTTAGCCTCGCGAGTGAGTTGCTCCATCTGCTCCATATCGTAAACGGCGCGATTGGTAACCACGCGAAGATTTTCGTGCGCGTCAGTCCAACTATAATCGGTTGACATCTCTACCTGCCCGATTACGCCATTGTGGTTCAGAACGGCCATTATGGTTCCTGCGTTTTTGGCAACGCCCACAACTTCGGTATGACCGAAAATCGCGGTCACAAGGTCTAGCGGATGAATGAAAAGGTCGGTCATTGCATCGCCTTCGGCGTAACTGCCTGTTCGATAACTCATACTGTAACTGTGGACTGTCTCTTTTGCCAAACGCTTTTTCAGTTCGGCAGTGCAGGGCGCATAGCGTTTCTGAAGACCGATAACCAGCCGATTGCCCTCCGACAATTGTCCAAGAGTCTCCAACTCGCTGATTGTCAGGCAAGGCGGTTTCTCAACAAAAAGATATTTGCCGCTTTCGAGCACTCGGCGTCCGATTTCGAAATTAGCCTTCGGAGTAGCGGCAACCAAAACGCCGCGCACCTCGCTGTCGTTCAGCACATCGTCGAGACGGCTTGTGGCCTTCACTCCCTGATATTTAGCCTCAATCATTCGCGCCTTCTCCTCGCTCCTGACCACAATCCACTTCAGCGGAACGTGCAGATAGTCAAGCACAGGATAGAGATTGCTCAAACTGTGCTGTCCGAGCCCCACAAACGCGTATTTCCACGCACAGCGGCGGTTGAGCATTTTGGCGGTGCGAATCTTTTTATATCGTTCTATAACGCTATCAATCATTTCTTTACCGATTTAAGATAACCCGCGTATGTCTGACGTTTGTCGTCGGTCCATTGGTATTTGCCGTAGAATTTCTCAATCAGCCATTTGGGCAGGAACCGCTCAAAATTACGCAGCAGAATGACATCGTATTTGCGGTGGAAATTTATCCAGCAGGCGTTGCACTCCTTGTCGTATTTGCATTGGAGGCTGCAACTTGGCTTGCCGTTGAAAATCTCGTCGAGCGACTGCTTGTGAATATTGCCAAGTACTACATCGAGGTTCTGGCAGATGGGCACGTTGCCGTTGCTGTGAATCACCAGCGAACTCTTGATGCTCTGGCAGCGCAACTTGAGGTTGCCTCGGCGCCATTGTTCGTAGAGCGCCACATAGTCGTAGTTTTCCTGCGTGTCGTGAATGTTCTGCGGAATGCGTTTCACAAAATCGTCGGCATCGAGCAGGCCCTGCGTGGTATTGAAGAAATCGATGGTGCTGTACATTCCGATGCGCACATCGATGTTGTATTTCTTTGCCACATTGATGACGAACTCCATGTCGCTGAAATCGTTCCACGGCGAAAGGCAGAACATGAGTGAGATTGGAATCTCATCTTTCAGTGTCTCAACCACTTGAATAACTTTGTCGTAACCATCGCGGCCGCGCATGCGCTCATAGGTCTCACGGTTTCCGTCGAGCGAGACAAACAGATGACTCGGATGATAGTTGCGCACCGCATCAATCACCTTGTTGGGTGTCAGGCAGTTAGACAACAGTGTATAGTTCTTGTGGTTCTTCGAGAGCCACTCCATTATTTTGTCGGCCTCGGGATGAAGCACAAACTCGCCGCCCTCGAGCCCCACAACAGTGTTCTTGCCGACGCATCGGCTCGACACAATCCTCTTGATATCGTCAACCGAAAGGCTCTCGGGTTCGCGCTGCCAAATGGAGCAGTGCTTGCACCTCGACTGGCAGATGGATGTTGCATATATCATCAACTGGCTCAACTTCTTGTGACGCGGTCTGAAAGCGTTGTTCAAATAAAGCAGACCGTTGTGCAGATAATCGTAGATTGTGTACATTTTCTTGTTTTTTGTGAATTGGCGCAAATGTATAGGTTTGTTTGGGAAAAACATTGCTTTTCTCACATCAACTTTTCTTTAGATATATGTTTTGTGTGCTACCGATTTACAAGGGTTCAGGCCGATTCTGTGCATAACTTTTTAAAAAGTTGAAAAGCCGACGTTTTCGGGCACTTTTCATTTTGCATAATTTGCCGCAAAATCAGAAAAGTTCGACTCGAAATGAGTGTCAATAAATTCCAAATTAACGGCAGTTGCAAACTCAGCGGCTCAATCACGCCGCAGGGTGCAAAAAACGAGGCGCT
>JAEEGJ010021863.1_pt1 | contig 13678 bp, 12 predicted proteins | sample 8958761 | NCBI WGS metagenome assembly JAEEGJ01 (sample SAMN16246546, study PRJNA631951) | gut metagenome | biome: gut microbiome; feature: rumen; material: RS-attached | host: Bos | place: Iran: Karaj | collected 2018-10 | reverse complement strand
CCCAAATGCATTTTCCCCGCCGGCGACGACGGGGAAAATCACGATATTTGTCAACTTATCATCCGGGTGTTGATCCTTATTTGAATATAGATCTTACAAAATTGCGTATCGCATTAATGATTTTCTGAAACCAGCTCACATTTTGCTCGGGCTCTACCGGAGCGCCCTTGTCGTTTCCATTCTCCTGCATTTGGGGAGATAACTCTCCTTCCGGCGGTTCGGGCATATCGCCGTTCATATTCGGAGGCGAAGGAATTTCTCCGTTGCTCTCCGAGTTCTGCTCCGGGAAACCGCCGCTTTGTCTTCCGTTCTGAGTTCTTCCCTGTCTTCCGTTCATTCCCGGATCCAGTACCTGATCGTTACCGTTTTCAGGAATCTGCCCCTGGTTTCCGGAATTATATCCGGGCTGTTCAGTCTGTTCGCCGCTGCCGTTACTGCCGGGCGTCATCCCCTGTTCACGGCCCATATTGCCGGGCATCTGACCCTGATTACCGCCCATGCTGCCGGGAATTTGACCTTGATTACCGTCCATCTCCATTCCGCCGGTGGACGCATTCCCCGCCGTTGACGTTGCCGCGGCAGTGGTGCCGTTTTTCAGCGTATATGCCGCACCGGAATTGAGATTCGGGCTTGCAAACAGGATGTAGCTGGCGTTGCGGACTGCTTTCGCCGCGTAGAGCACGTTGCCGGATGCGTCGGTAATCGTGATCGTACTGCCAGCAGTCACGAGGTTGGATTGTGTACCGCCTAAGCCGCCTGTTCTTCCGCCCATGTTACCGGTCGTGCTTCCAAACACCACATACGGTGTGGTAGCGCTGTAGCTCTGCTGCATTCCGAGATGTCCAACTGCAAGCACGGTCGCGCCTTTGAAATACGTTCCGCTTTCGGAGTCAAGAGGATCGCCGTCGCCCTGAGCCGGAGAGTACACTTCAAGAGTGCCGCCGTACAGATTGATCGTACCGTTGCTGTCAATTCCGTCGCCGTTCGTTACATTGACAACAACATAACCGCCGTACTGGTTGTAGCTGAAGCTGTATCTGTCAAGATCGGAGTTTGCGGCGTTGATGCCGTCGTCGGTCGCATTCACCGTGATATTGCCGGAGTACACGTTCAGTGTTGCCGCCTCGATACCCTCAGTCGCTTTTTTAATGTTGATTGTTGGACCGTCGGTACTTTCCGCACCGATGTTAAGAACGTAATCGCACTTGATGCCGTCATCGACCGCAGAGACTGTGATAGTACCGGAAAGGATATTGAGTTCCTTGTCGGATTTCAGACCGTCGTTGACGTTCGCGGTGATATTCAGCGTGACCTCTTTGATCGTGAGAGACGCGGTGGAGATCAGCGTATCTGTCGCGTTGCCTTCATCGTCTTCTTCATAGAGATCGTAACCGCCTTTGATGCCGTTCTTGCCGTTTGCCGTGATATTGATGGTTCCGGTGCCGCAAATCGTTACGTTAGATCCGTCTTTGCACTTGATGACCGCGTTTTCGATATCCGGATACAACTCTTCATCAGTATATACGTCGTCGTTGTTGTATTTGTCGTCAGCCAGGTTGTTGACCGAACCCGCCGCAGCGACGATCATGACCTCGCTGCCTTTGTTGCAGGTTATCAGCGCTGTTGCCGAAGCGGAGAGCGTCAGTCCGTTCAGTACCAGCGTCACGCCGGTAACGTTTTTCTTGACGACGATCGTACCGTTTGCGCAGGTGCCGGATACGACATATGTTCCGCTCTCTTTGATCGTCAATTCCGTTCCGTCGATCTTGTACCCGCTGTATGCGCCTTCTGTTACCGTGATGCCGGAATCGGAGAAGACGAAAATCGTTGCATCGGCAATATCGTAGTTTGCGGAAACGGCTGCCGCTGTTTTTGTGGTATCGGCTGCCGATGCGGTTACTGAAACCGTGAACATCAGTGATGCGATCATCATTATGCTTATTACTATCGCGAGCAGTCTGCTCAAATAATTCTTATTATTTTTCATTTTGATTGCCTCCTTTGGCTGTTCTAAGTTTGCTTTATTATGAAGTCCTTCGGTTGATTTTAAACTGTCCATGGGAACCACCGCCTTTCTTCGAAAACCGGATGAACGATGTGCTCTCCTGTTTTCTGATTCGGATTATACGAACGAAGATTGAAGTATGATTGAGGTTTTAAATCTTTTTAATAAAATATGGCGGAGCCGTTTGAGCCCCGCCGAATTCAGAATATATATGATTCGTTCTTTATTTTGTACCAGTCAATGCCACACCGTTTACGTAGAGCGTATAACCATTGCTGATCACGTTCGACGCATCGCCGGTAAAGCTGGTAACGTAGCTGTCGCCGGTCAATGTCCAGGTGCTGCCGCCTTCAAGGGTGACGTTCACGGTTCCGACCTCTGTGGAAACCGAAGTGCCGCTGGCGTTGGTGATCTTGCCGTTTATATACCCGGTAAAGGTGGAAGAATCGGAAAGCTTCAGGGTCAACGTGGAGTTGCTCCCCACAAGGATCGCGCCGGAGAGTGTTTGCTTCAACGCGTTCAGCGTCGCAATATTGCTGCCGCCGCTCCATCCATCGTCGCAGACAGAAAGCAGAATATTGTTGCTGTCTTCATTCGTGATCGTCACGCCGGAGAGTGTTATAACCGCGCTGGTGTTGGTGACGTGGAAGACGTGACCGCTCTTGCTGGTGAGGCTGCCGCCTGTCATCGTAAACGAGGAAGTGCCGCTTGCCGCGTCGCCGGACATTGACTGATAGATCATGATACTGTCGAGAAAGGTCGCGTTGCCGTTGCGCTTGGTGTTGTTCGCGGTAAGGTCACAATTATTTAGTGTTATGGAGTTTAGTCCTTCGATACAGACGCCTTCCGAAAGATTTGAGATCAGCGTTGCGTTCGATACCATGATATCCGCCGTGGAATAGATCACGGGAGAACCAAGCCCGTTCGAGGTGTAGGTGCCGCCGTCAACAGTGACCGTTCCGCCGCCCCTGTCGGTACGGATCGCCGCCGAGGACTGACCGCTCGTGGTGACGGTGAGATTATACGCCTCGGTGATGCCGCCGCCAGTGGTCATGATACCGCCCGAGCCGGAACCGGTCGTGGTGATGGTCGTATCGCTGATGATGACTTTTGTGCCGTCGCCGGAAGCGCCGTTTTGTCCGCCGTTGCCGCCGTAGCAGAAGACGCCGTTTGCGCCGTTAGCGTCGGAGGTGATCGTGCCGCCAGTAATGGTGGTAGTGGTACCGCCCTTGACAAGGAGCGCTGCGTTCTGCCCGTAGAAGTTGCAGTTGTCGCCGCCGTCGGAATCGCCCGATTTGGTGAGCGTAAAATTGCTGATGGTGACCGCGTCCGAGGTGCTGATCATCAGCGCGCTTTCATCAGCGGTGGAGGAAGAATAGGCTTTTTCGTTTTCGACTGTGGCGGACGTTATTTCCGTTGCTCCGCCGTATACGACTTCCGAACTGCTTCCGCCGGGTGCGCCTCCGGGTCCTCCCGGTCCGCCGGGACCGCCTTCGGAAGGAGTGCCTTCGGGAGGAGTGCTGCCCGGGCTTCCTTCGGATGAGGTTTCTTCCGGATCGCTCTGACTTACTGTTATTGAATTGTCCGAACCCGTTTGAGTTGTTGTGTTTGTTGTGGTGCTAGCGCATGCCACGAGCGCCGCAACAAGCAGAATAGAAAGAAGAATGGCAATTATTCTTTTCATGATCTTCATCTCCCTTGAGTGATTGTTTCGGCAGCCAACGGTAAAGGCATATAAAACCTCCCCCGCTGCTGTCTGATAACAATTATACGGAGGAGGATTGAAGATAAATTGAAGCTTTAAACTTTTTTTACCGGAAGTGAAACACTGAAGACCGCTTTGCCTTCCTTGTAATCTGCGCGTATGGTCCCGCTGTGCGATTCGGTCACAGCTTTCGCAATTGACAGTCCCAGACCGTAATGCACGTCCGCTTCATTTCTGGATTCATCTGTTCGGTAAAACCTGTCGAACAGGTGCGTAAGCTGTTCCGGATCCATCTCTTTTGCATTGTTGGAAACCGAAAGCACAGCCATATGTTTTTCGCGGTGAAGCGAAACACCAATCTCGTTTCCGGTTCCGTGAGACAGTGCGTTGTCAAGGAGAATGGACACAAGCTGCTTCAGCTGATTTGCATTGCCCTCTACCGTTAATCCGGCCTCAATATCAGAATCGATCTTCACGTTCTTTTCAAATGCCAGACTTTCAAATGGGAGCACTTCGCCGTCAACAAGCTGCGAAAAGCCAATCGTGTCTTTCGGAAGATCGCCGCTTTCGGCATGAGACAGAACGAGCAGCTGCTTCACGAGATCCGACATGCGCTCATTTTCATAATCGATATTGTCAAGCCATTCGCTGCTGCCCGATTCGCGTCTGATCAATTCGCTGTTTGCAGAGATGACGGCTATTGGCGTTTTTAGTTCGTGCCCGGCGTCGGACACGAATTGTTTCTGCCGCTTGTCGTTTTCTTCAAGAGGGCGGACGATTTTTTGCGCAATGAAGATCGATATGACAATGAGCACGATAAGCGCCGCCGAACCGATGATAAGCATCCGGTAAAACAACTTCGTCTGATTGTTGTCATTGATTGTCTGGTCGATCATAGCTACAAGCGTGTACTCATCACGTTCCTCCACAAGATAGGTCATATTGCCGATCTTGCCGTTTTTCTTTCCTTTGCTGAGTATTGACGCTGCGGTTTTAAGCAGAGATTCTTCGCTTTGAAAATCGTTGTTGCCGCTGTTTACCATAATGACTTCACCGTCTTTTGAATATGCGACGGAGTAGAAGGTCGAGAGTTGAAACTCCCGTTCGTCCTTTCCGCGTCTTTCTCTGCGCGGCTCATTCATATCGCCGGGTTTAATATCCGGTGTGTCGTCCGGGCGGTTTTCTCCGTCCAAGGGAGTTGTCTGTTCCTCAAGCGTGAACCGCTCGGCAAAGGTTTGCAGCATTTCACGGCTGTTACGGTCAATTGCGATCCGGTTTGAAATATATATCGTCGTCAGGGTAACAAGCATCAGTGCGAGAAGCGAGAATACAACGGTGAAAACTATTTTTCTTCTTGTTTTATTGAACATCTTTGCACCTCAATTCGTATCCGATCCCGCGCAGTGCCTTGATCTCGCATCTGGTGCCAACAAATGCAAGTTTTTTGCGGGCGAAGGACATATATACTTCTACGTTGTTGTATTCAGCTTCGCTTTCATAGCCCCAGATTTTCAGCGCTATTTGTTCGCGGGTAAGGACACGCTTCTGGTTGGCAATCAGGTATTCGAGTATATGGAGCTCCTTTTCGCTGAGGCGTACGCTTTTTCCGTTGTCACAGTTCAAAACAGCGTTTTTAACGTCAAGAGTCAGGTCTTCGTATGTAAGGCTTCCATCGTTTGACTGAATGTTTCTTCTCCCCATAGCACGCAGGCGGGCAAGCAGTTCTTTTGTCATAAACGGCTTTGTCAGATAATCATCCGCGCCGCTGTCAAGGCCTTCGACCTTATCGTCAAGCTCGCTTTTCGCGGTCAACATCAGGATCGGGGTTTTTATTCCCGCTTTGCGCACCTGCTTTGCCACGTTATATCCGTTTATTCCCGGCATCATAACGTCGAGAACAACAAGATCGTAGGTGTCTCCTTCGATTTCATATAGAGCGTCTTCTCCGTTGTCAACGGACGTGACCTCGTATCCCTCCTGGCGCAGTATCTCGCACAGCGCCCGGTTCATTCTTTTCTCGTCTTCAGCAAGCAGTACTTTCATTTTCACCCCTCCGTTATGACACCATTATACAGATAAACCTTGAAACAACATTGAAGCCGCAGTTATTCAATTCGTATATCAGTCTTTATTATCTAATCTTTCTCCCACACGCAAAGCGTCTTTGCGCCGTGCTTTTGTACACAGATCTTTATGAAATTGAACCATCCGAGACAGTGATCGAGGATGATCGAATCAGTCGTGATCACATTGTCCTTTTCCCAGAGCGTCGAATCGACCGCTTTAAGTACCTGAATATCAAGACCGAACGGATATTCTTCGCCGATCTCGGCGAGCAGCGTTTTCAGCCTCCCGGAATTCGACACCGGCTCGTCGAGCAGGACACGCGCGGTTTTGACATTTTGCTCTTTCAGCGTATCGAAAAGCGCGTGAACGGCTTTCTCAGTCTCTGGGATAATACGATACGTACCGCGCAGAGCGGCAAGGTCGCGTACCGTACCATCCATACATTCAAACAGGATCGAATCGGAAAACATAACTTCAAGCGTTATCACCGTGTTGAAGCCGTCTATCCAAACCTCCGCGCCTTCAAGAGAGGTTTTCTCTTTTGCTTTTCTTGTTTTCAGCTGTTCATTGGAGGCAACGCTACGCGCGATCGCAAGCCGCTGACGCTCGGACAATACGAAATGATTGCCGACAAACGTCGACGCCTGCTTCAAGTCGTATCCCTCGTTCAACAGGTAACAGATATGCCGCGATGCGGTTTTCATTGTCTTTATTGCCGCCGGAGAAAAGTATCTTTCATCCTCCGGCACATATCCGCGCTTTGCGTTCATTCGCCTTCTCCTTTCCTGCGCTTTATCCCGACAAACCGGAATTTGTGTTATTGTTCACAGCTTCAGCACTGCGACGATCTCATCGCCGTCCATCTCGCCCGTCTCCTCAAAACCGAATGAGGCGTACAACTTTCTTGCTATCTCGTTCTCGGGTTCGTAGGAGATCCAGCAGAACTCCGCCTTGCCGCAGGGCCACGTCCTGATGAAATCGAGTGCAAGCTTCAGCGCTTCTCTGCCGTAACCACGGCCTTGATAACGCTTGTCGATCATAAAACGCCAGATCTCGTAATTGTCTTTTTCGACGCTCACTCCGTCCTGATCCGCGTTCTCACCGTAGCCTATCTGGATGAAGCCGACAAGCCGTTTGTCATTGTAGATTGCGAAAGGAAATACATGCCCGCCGCACATCATGGTAACATACGCTTCGGCAACGCTGTAACAGTTGCTCGCCACAAAGGGGTATTGAACCTTTTTTACCTTGAGTTCAAAGACGTCGTCAAAGTTCTCATAGGTAAGCTTTTCAAGATGTATCATAATGCTGACCTCCGTAAATCCCGTTCTGTCAGTCGGCGGGATAGTTCTCCGTTATCCACGTGCGCCACTCTTTGTATGCGACGCTGAAGTTCTTACCGAACGCCTCTTCAAACGTCTTCTGTCCGAAGCAGAACAGACTGATCTGTTCAAATCCGTATGTATCTTCCAGCCAGGCGAGGAAAGACGCCGCCGTGAACGCCGTCAGCAGGGTATCTCCCGATTCTTTGTCTTTGAATCTCGTAAAGTCGGGTTCTTTTGTAACAGGCAGACTCTCACAGTAACTGCCCCAGTGTGTCAGGCCTTTTTCAAAGCAGACCCGTGCGCAGGCGTCATAGACCGTGCGATAATCCGCGGCAGTCATATTCGCCGGATCTGCGCCTGCGGCTATGCACAGCGAATAATAAGGGAGTTCCGGAATGAGCGGCCACTGATCGATAACTTCGGTATACGGATCGATACAGGTGCCGACGTACCACGCGTAACCGAGATGCTCCCAACCGACGGCTTTGCAGTTCATCAGGGCGAGCAGATACAGAAACTCTCTGTGTGTTCCGATCTCGTTATACTTAAGCGTGATCTTATCCTCATCCGTCTGATACTCATACAGATTATCGATCCTGATCACGACCGGAAGCTCCGCGAGTTCGGACGGATACGCGGCGCCTGCGTTTTCGCTCAGATACTGCCGGATAAAGCGGAGGCTTTTCGCCGTCCTGTCGATAAGGCCGGGCAATTCCGTCTGTTCGTCCACGCCCAACTGCCGCAATAAGACGAGATAGGCGTGGAACTTAAACCCGTCGCCTTCAACGTCCACCGACCGCGCGTCTTTTATCTCATCCGGAAACGAAATCGCCGCGTAGTCATTTGTTCCCGTTACGTAAATCCTCTGTTCTTTGGCGTCATATTCGATTGAAGGCCGCGATCCGCAACCACCCAAAACGCTAAACAATATACAAGCAACCGACAATGCCGCGATCGTTCGTTTCATTACAATCCCCCCTGTTAGAGTTTGACGCTCTTGCGATATACCGTTATGCTTTTTTAAAAAGCGTTAGTTCGCGTCTCTTCTCGTCAGCAGCGCGACGGTCTCGACGTGCCTTGGGACAATAGCGTGAATAAAAAAGCCGATATCAACGCTGTTGTCACGACTATCGACGTCAAGAATACGCCGTCGATCAACAGAATCAGAGCAGTAGAATCGATTTCGTTCTCACAGCAAACCGGGAGTTGCCCGACTTACAGTTTCAGCACAGCCGGAACTTCATCCCAGCCCTCCGGCATTTGCATTTCTTCAAATCCAAATGAACGGTACAGTTTTCTCGCAATCTCGTTTTCCGGATTATATGAAAGCCAGCAATATTCCGCTTCACCGCAGGGCCAAGTCCGGATAAAGTCCAGTGCGAGTTTCATTGCTTCCTTGCCGTAGCCTTTATTCTGATACTCCTTATCTATCATAAAACGCCAGATAAGATAGTTGTTTACAAGCAGCGGAAACTTTTCCGGATCATCCTCTTCATCGGCAATATTAAAGCCGATCATCAAAAATCCAACTGGTTTCTCGCCTTTATAGATTCCAAAGGGCTGAGCATATCTGCCGTTTGTGATATTGGCATAGGCTTCTGCCAGGCTGTAGCTGTTATCGGCCACAAAATTATACTGTGATTTATCTGGCTCAAGATCGACCAGATCGTCGAGATTGTCGAGCCCCACTTTTACAAGTCGGATGTCTTTATTTTCCGGTTTCATTTTGTTTTCCTCCTGAAACTTTGCTTTGTCAGTTTTTTTATCTAATCTATAGTCACACCCCGGCTCGGGTGATCAATACGACTGATTCCACACGCGTCGTAAAGCATATGCCGTTGATCAGTTGGGTCAGGACACCCGGATCGATTACATCGTCTCGCCAAACCGGAATTTGTCGAACTCACCGGTTCGTCTGTTCTTGGGTGTTTTCTTTTTTCATCCTTCGTTCGCGATTCTGTTTTTCGGAATCGAAAACGGCCACCGCCAGATCAGTCAGTTCCTTATCCCATAACTCGCCTGTAGACTGTACCTCTGCCCACGGACAGAGCGACAAGTAGTTTTCGTCGAGTGCGATATCATATGAACTGTTACGGTCGCTGACACTTTTATAAAGGTGTCTGCCGGTGCTGATCAAGCGCTGCGCTTCTTCGCGCTTCATGCCCTTCGTTTTGAGGGTGTTGAAAATCTCTTCGTTGATTTCGTAGAGATCGTAATAACCGGCCAAATAGGATTCGGCGGTATATATCCTTCTTTCGCTGTCATAACAGGCTTTCCAACCCGGTCCTGTCTTGAAATGGAGCGAGCCTTCTGTGTATTCTGCGGGAAGTCTGATCTGATTATCTTTCTTCTTTTTCTTAGATTCTTTTGCCACGGCTTGTACTCTCCAAATCCCGATTTGTCGGGATCTTTTTTTCTTAATTCATCCTTTTCTCAAAACGAAACATTCCGTCGTTTTCATCGTCTTCAAAGCGGTTTTCTTCGCCGGTCTCCGGATCGTGCGGATCGGGATGGTGACTGTTATAAAACTCCACGATATGGAATCCGCAGCGGTTGACGTAGAAATGTATGTTCCGCTTTTCAAAATACGGCGTCACGGTCTCCCAGACCTTCACCTCGGGGTGCAGCCGCTCGATTTCGCGCCACGCGGCGTATCCGATCCCTTTGCCGTGAACTTCAGGCGAGACGAAGAGCAGATCAAGATCGCCGCGCTCTCCGTTCACTCTTATAACGGCGCCGCCGACTTTTTTCGCCGCCGCGCATTATGCGGTCGCTTCGCCTTCGTCTATGGAGCACTCTATCGTCTGACGGGAGATGATCTCGCCGTCTTCTTCAAAATGGTCATCGCGGCGCCCGAATTCCTCAAGCGCGCCGTAATTGAACGCCTCCTGATTGTCGCGGACGAACCGGTCGCGGTCGTCTTCGTCGAGAGGGGCAAGATACACTCTGTTTTCGGTACGGGCGAGCAGACGCGATCTCAAAAGCTCGTATCTGTGATATTTTTCTTCCTTTTTGAAATGCACCTGCCGGAACTGCTCGGGACAGTTACCGTAATTCAGCCGAACGTCGCCGAACTGCTCGCTCGTCAGATCGAACACACAGCCGCCCACGTCGTTGAAACAGTGGAAATTCCCGTCGCCGAGCGGCACGCCGTAAACTTTTCCGCCGTATATATCCTGCATCAAAAACGCCGTGATCGAGCATTGACCGAGCGTTTTGTTTTCGGCCGACCAGTCGCCGCGCATCCTCGGCGCGCAGGTGTCCGCCTGCCATATTTCAGACAGCAGATCGTAATAGTCGCGCGGCGTCAGTCCGTATTTATCTTTTATACCGGCGTTCTCCCAACCGTAAAATTTGTATTTATCGGTCATTTTAAATTATCCTCATCAAAAACCTTTAGATCCGGATTTGTTGTACTGTTTTTATTTTACTTGAAAAGTGTGAATTTTTCAATATTAATACCGTGTCTGTGTCGGTATAATACAAAAAAACCACCCCGCCCGACTTCACGTCGGGCATGGGTATGTTTCTCGTTATTTTATTTTTGCAAACGGGATTTGCCGGTATCATTAAATCCGGTTGAACTTTTCTTTCTTACGTTTGCATCTCGGGCAGTGCCAGTCGTCGGGAAGATCCTCAAATTTCGTTCCCACCGGTATGTTCTGCTTCGGGTCGCCTTTCGCCGGATCGCAGACGTAGCCGCACGGGCATTTGTACCGTCCGTCTCCCTGATTTACCGCATCGCGCTTATCGTTTACTTCTTTGCGATCACCGTGATCCACGGCTTATTCGGATGAGAGTCCGTTTTCACTTCGGAAAAGCCGACTATTTTGAGCGCTGCGGTCAGTTCCTTTGCCGTATAACACTTCATACCGTCGATGATCTGCTCAAACTTTTTACCGGTCTCGTCCTCGCCGTTCGATTCGTTTACGATCAGAAACGAGCCGCCGTTTTTCAGGATGCGGAACACCTCTGCAAACGACTTCTCCGGTCCCGGCCAGAAATAGACCGTTTCAAACGCCGTCGCAAGATCGTATGAGCCGTCCGGAAGATCGAGCTTTGATACGTCGCCCTGTCTGACGACGCACCTTCCGTCCGCTGCGGCTTTTTCGTTATACTCTTTTGTTTTTTCGACAGACAACTCGGAATAATCAATGGCGACAAGCTTTGAATCCGGATATCTTTTGAGCAGTTCTTTTGCGTTCCTGCCCCCGCCGCAGCCGAGCTCGGCGATAAGCGACGGCTTTATACCGTCAAGGTGCGACATGCCCCAGTCAGCCATTTTTGCGTGCCCGGAGCCGTTCATACTGCCGAGCATCATCTTGCCGAGAACCCCCTGCGGTTTTCTCGTCTGATTTACGAATGATCTGAAAAGTCCCATATTATCCTCCCGATCAGCCGAAAATCCCGCGCTTTTTATAAGGCTCGGATCCGGCTGAAATAAACGTATATCCGGTATCTGTTATCGCTTTTTTGAGCTTTTCCGTATCGGCTGAGCCGTCGATAAGGAACGTCGCTTCTTTCCGTGCCTTTGACGCTTTTACTTTTTTCGCGTCGGGAAAGGCACGTCTTATCGTGTCGCAGATATGCGCCTCGCACATCCCGCACATCATACCTTCGATCTTTACGGTCACTTTATTCATATTGCCTCCTTTGGTTAGCCACGGCTAACTCATATCCTTAAAATCAAGGGCTTGCGCCCCTGATTTTGTTTTATTCCGCGTTTTTGAGTGCCTCAACCATATCGATCTTCCTGTTCTTCCGGGCGACCATCCAGCCGACCAGGAGCGAAACACCGAAGGTCAAAAGGATCGAAACCGAATAGGTCAACGGTCCGAGCATCAGTTTCATTTCGTATTCGCCCGCGAGCGCGGTCAGCATCCAGTACAGCGTTCCAAGCCCCGCCGGGAGTCCGAGGATCACGCCGATCACGGTCAGCCAGACGTTCTGCGAGATCAGCAGTTGCCCGATCTTTTTGCTCCTGAAGCCGAGTACCTTCAGCGTGGCAAGCTCGCGGGAACGTTCGACGTAGCTCATGATCCCGAGGTTATACAGCACTACGATCCCGAGGATCACGGCGGCTACGACGAGGATGAGCACCATTGAATCCATTATTTCGACAAAGCTTGCAAAGCTGTCCATCAGTTGCCGTTTGTCCTGTTTGCCAAAGATCAGCTCCGACGACGGGATCTCGCTTGAATCCTTGTTCGTATAAACGGCGGAAACGCTGTATTTGATCCCGAGCTCGTCGGCGTATTTATCGGTCATCGTGACGCTTTCGGTCATGATCGAGCGGTTGTAGCCGACGACCTTGACGCGGTAGGTTTCCTCACCGCCGTAGGGCGAAAACTCGATTGTTTCACCGATCTTCGCTCTGTCGGCAAGCCTTAGGCACAGATACACGCCGTCGTCGCGCAGGTCTATATCCTTGTTGTCTTCATCAATGACGCTGAATCTGCCGTTTTCGTTGTGGACGATATCCAGCGTTGCGGTGTAACCGTCGATGCTGATACCGGAATAACTCTCCCAGTCGCCGTCGAGGTCGGCGATCAGCTGATCGACCTTTTCGCGTTCGGTATTCTCGACGATATTGACTTTTGTCGCGTAGTGAGAAACGCCGTTGTCAAGCAGATCGAGGAAGCCCGCCATCGTGTCGCGCATCCCGAGTCCGCCGACAAGCAGGATCATGCATCCAATGATGCCGACGAGCGTCATGGCAAAACGGCTCTTGTGACGCATCAGGTCGCGCAGATTCCATTTCGTCGCGAAGCTCATTTTTGAAAAGAACGGCAGCTTTTCGAGGATGGATTTCTTCATCTTCTTCGGGGTATAAGGGCGAAGCGCGTCCGCCGCCGTGCCGCGCAGTTGTGCGCGTACCGACAGGAAGCTGATAAGCGCGAGGAGCAGCACTGTTCCCGCAATGATCGGATAACAGAACGCGGGCGTCGCCGCCGACCAGTCGGGCATATCGAAATAGGTGCCCATCATGCCGTTCTCGCTCATGACCGCCTTGCAGACGAAGTATCCGAGTACCGCGCCGAGCGCCGAGCCGACGATCCCGATGAACAGACCGTAGAACGAATAGTGCAAAAGTATCGTGCGGTTTTTGAAGCCGAGCGCCTTGAGTACGCCGATCTGCGTCTTTTCCTGCGTGGCGATGCGGTGCATCGTTGTTACCATAGTGAGAATAGCGATCGCAAGGAACAACACGGGCAAAATCGAGCCCATCGCCTTACCTTCGGTCGCCTCGCCCATCGCCTCTTTATACACGGCGTGATCGTCCTTCGATACGACCATCAGCGTTTTGCCGAGTTTTTCCTTCACGGCGTCTTCAAGTTCGGATTTTTCAAGATTTGATATCAGATTGATCTGCGGAAACGATTTGTCGGTCGCTTCGGCGAGCACCTCGTCGGTCAGCATCGTTTCCGCCTGCTCATTTATCATATCAGCCGGAACGCCCGCTTTTTTAAGCTCGTCTTTTATGGTATTCAGCGCCTTTTCGCGTATGATCGAATTCAGCTTTGCGGGCGAGATATACGCGAAGCCGAACGTGTTGTAATCCGGCATGACCTGATT
>JAEEGJ010021859.1_pt1 | contig 13680 bp, 9 predicted proteins | sample 8958761 | NCBI WGS metagenome assembly JAEEGJ01 (sample SAMN16246546, study PRJNA631951) | gut metagenome | biome: gut microbiome; feature: rumen; material: RS-attached | host: Bos | place: Iran: Karaj | collected 2018-10 | reverse complement strand
TACATCTTTTTCATCATCATTCAAAACAGAGAAATCCATTTCGGCATCCTTTGAAAGAATTACCTGAGCAGAAATCATTTTTGACTGCTTTTTAATTCCGTCTGTTTCTGCAAGGATTTCTTCGATGCGCTCGAGGTCGGCAATTGCGCCTACCTTTGGTGTTTCGCCTGTCATATCAGCTATGTTTGTACTGTTTACTCCGAATACATCGATTGTTGTACCCTTTTCTGGAATTACAGTAATTGTAAGGTCTCCGGTTACATTTGCACGGAAATCTTTTTCGAGCCCGCGGTTGATTGATTCAAGGAAGGAGTTACCCATAACTACGATGGCTACACCGAAGAGGATGAACATCGAGATGATGAGGGTTTTGGATTTGTGTTCCTTGAGGTTACGCAGGGCAAGTTTGATTATGTCTTTCATGTCGCTCCCCTTAGATCTTGTAAACGTCGGAACCGGCTTTGTGTTCGTCGTTGATAACCTGACCATCGAGAATGTGAACAACGTGGTCACACATGTCTACAATACGTGAATCGTGTGTAGAGAAGATGAAGGTTGTCTGAAGCTCAGGATCCTTGTTCAAAGACTTCATAAGCTTAAGAATCTGTTCTGAGTTCTTTGAGTCGAGGTTTGCTGTAGGCTCATCAGCAAGAATTACAGGAGCCTTAGTTACGAGGGCACGTGCAATTGCAACACGCTGGCGCTGTCCACCAGAAAGCTCGTTTGCCTTGTGATTCTTCCATTCTGTAAGACCAACTTTTTCAATCAGATAATTAATCCATTCTTCCTTCTGTGCCTTTGTAAAATCATCTACAGGGCTCTTTGAGTTTGGATCTTTTGATTCAAGAAGAAGTGGGAACTCAACGTTTTCATATACATTCAAAACCGGAATAAGGTTGAAGGTCTGGAAAATAAAGCCGATGTGTGAACGGCGAAGGGCTGTAATTCTGCGGTCGAGTTTTGCAGGAATTGCAACGCGAACCTTCTTTTTCTTTCCGTCCTTTTTATCCGGGCCGGCTGATGACCAGCGGGTATTTACTGTTTCTGCATCAGCGAGGTCTACTCCGTCGTAAACGTCTGTATCACCAATTACAATTGTTCCACTTGATGGAAGATCAATAAGACCAATCATATTCAAAATTGTTGATTTTCCTGAACCTGATGGTCCAGAAACTGCGGCAAACTCTCCCTTTTCTATATCAAAGGAAACTCCACGTACGGCTTCAATTCTTTCCTTTCCGAGCGGATAGGATTTGTGCACGTCTTTTAAGCTAACTACTGCCATTATAAACTCCTTTTATTGTATTTTACGTATTATTGTATTAAGTACATAATACAGAAATACATTTACAGTGTCAATATTTTTGAACACAATATTTTACGTGATACTCTGCCTCTCGTCGATAAAACCAGGCCCAAAACGGGATGATGTTTTGGGCCTGGTTTTTCGACTACGGCAGAATATAATTTAAACACTTATGTTCAAAAATATTGTTACTTAAATACCTTAATACTTAAAAAAAATACAATTAAAGGAGTTTCTTTTTTCCCCAGGATTGGATGAGATCTGCGGGGTTTTTAGAAAGGAGGATTTTTACTAAGAGGAGGTTTGTCTGGGAGAAGACGTTTTGCATCAGCTCCTGCTGGTCGGGGGTGAAGCGACTGAGGACCCAGTCGGCTACGCCTATATTTTCGCTGGTCGGGCGGCCTATGCCGAAGCGGAGGCGGAAGAAATCTGCGGTTCCGAGCACGGCCTTAGTAGACCGCAGCCCGTTGTGTCCGCCGAGGCCGCCGCTCCACTTGAGGCTTACAAAGCCAGGCTCAAGCTCGAGCTCATCGTGAACAACAAGAATTTCAGAAGGCTGGATTTTATAAAAGTTTGCAACCTCAATAATGCTGTCGCCGCTCAGGTTCATGTAAGTAAGAGGCTTGAGAAAGTAGATATGAGCAGGGGCTTCCTCCGGCACAAGCACCGGAGAGCCGTCTTTTTTAGAACAGATTTTTGTGTCACAGGCCCACTGGGAAAGCTCCTGGGGAGTCAGAGTTGCCAGCTCCCCCTTGAACTTATTCTGCCAGGAAAGGCGGGAAGCAAAAGGCAGGGAATCTTCAAAATACCAGCTGACATTGTGGCGGGTCTTTTCGTATTCTTTACCATAATTGCCTAAAAAGGCTACGAGCTTAATCATTTTGCAAGTTCATCCAGAGTTTTCAGATATAGTTGCGCAGCGCTGTCTACTACCTTAAAGCGGTAAGGAGTTTCACTGCAGACACCATAATACTGCTGCAGGTCGTTTTCGTTAACCTTAGGAAGCGCATACAAATCAAGACTAATATCCTTGTAATTATATGTAAGCTTTGCAGAAATTGCCTTAGTTCCTTCGAGGGCCTCATTATCATCATACCATTCGCGGGTAGAAAGAGTTGCCAGAGAACCAATCCAGTTGGCAGCCTTGCCAGAATCAATTTCATAACCGTCTTCTGCACCATCGCCGCTGACATTCCATACAACGTCGTCACCGCTACCCATGCGGGATACAGACCAGCTTTTATCTTCCAGCCAGTCAGTAATAGAAACATTTGTAATTTCTGAAGCGTCAAGATTCAAAACGATTGTTGTACGAGCCGCAGCAACGCTTGTATCAAAGATGTCGTTGATGCCGCCGGAAACAAGGTAAATATCTTTTCCGCCGTCGATGGTTGCGTAGCACTGACTTGTAGAAACTGCTGTCTTACCGATTTCTATAGTGCGAAGAACCTTATCTCCAAGCTTTGCTGTTACTACAGTTTTCTTGCCGTCAACAAGCTCGTAGCGTTCCGCAACTGCTTCGTTAGAAGTGCTGCCAACCTTATCCAGGGCACGAATGCTTGAGATTGCATCGAGATAAGAATCGACCATAGAAAGGCTTGCCGGATATTTTTTTGAACCAATTACCCAGTCGTCACCTTCTTTATAAAGGCTGATTGTTTCGGCAGGAGTTACAATCTCCAGCGAATCAGGATCATCCTTGAATGAAAAATATTTTGTTGTATCGCGGGCTCCCAGAATCAACTGAAGGACACCCACCGCAAGCAGAAGCAGATCTGCAATTATTAAAACTAATTTTCTTGTCTTCATAATCTTTTTCCCTCCCGCCTATTTTGTAATTGTTCTTGTGTCATCGGGATTATACTTTTTGTTGATTGCATGACGACGGGCGCTGCGTAATCTCCATATAATCAATCCGGCAATTACAACAAAGAGTGCAATACCAAAGGAATTAAAGAGCTTCCAGAAGTTTGCACCAGCCTTTGATTTGATTGTAAGATTATTTACAGAAAGACTCTTTGTACGCATTGTACACAGTTCTTCATTTCCGTTCATATAATCAAGAACATTCAAAAGGAACATTGCAACCGGGCTTTCTCCATTTTCGTCAATTACCTGACGGGTTGTAATAAGTGAAGAACCGGCAACAAAAAGCTTACCAGGCATTACACTGGACTTAATGAAGTTTGAAGTTTCGAGCGAAGTCTCGCTGTCTGACTTTTCTTCAGATTCATCTGCCTTGTTTATTCCTTCAGGAACTTCATCAAAGGCTGAATCAAATTTTCCTTCCAGAAGAAGAGCAAGGTCAAACTGAGAAAGCTCAGAATCCTCCGGAGGCTCAAGATAAAGCGGATGAAGTGTAATGTTATCTTCCAGAGCCCAGGCTTCTTCTGAAGACTTTGCAAGCTCTGTTACCTTAAGGTTTTTATTTTCCAGAGCATCTGCCGGATTAAGGGCACTGGACTGCAGCATATAAACATAACCAAGATTATTTGTAATTACATGCTTTTTAGCGAGCTGTTTTTTGTGAAGGGTTGGAACCCACCAGTAATGCAATTCGCCGTAATTTGCATTCATATCTGTAATACAGTTTTTATCCATGATCATATTCTTGCTGTGCTCAATACCGTACTTAGCAAGAAGGCGGTCTATGTTATTATTATTTGCAACATAGTTTCCAAGACCGTACATCTGATTTTTTCCGTCATCAACTGTACCGTCTATGAAAATCATTACATCGCCGCCGCGCAGGAGGAACTGGTCAATTTTGTAAAGCTCTTCTTCTGTAAAATCCTGCTTAGGTCCATTGATGATTATTGAATTCATTCCTGCAGGAATATCTTCCTTATTCAAATCAATGTCCTTCAGTTCATAGGTTCCTGAAAGCAGCTTTTCAAAGTTTGCGGCCTGCTCTTCTGAAGTATAATCTACCTCACCGTGGCCGGTAATATAACCGACTGCCTTTGTATTTGAGAAAAGACTCTGCAGACCTTCGTTCAAGGTTGTTTCAACATCATCAAGTCCGCCAACTGCATAACCAAAGAAGGAACGCTGAATTTCCAGAGGCAGGGCATAAAACTTTTCGCCGTGCTCAAGTACAAGTCCTATAGCGGCCTTTTTCGCAGTGCCGTGGTCTGAATAGGAAATTGTCTGGATTCCGTATTTTGCAGAAAGGGCGTCTGCATCCGCTGAAGCCGGATCTACTACCTTAAAATCAATGCGGTCGAGATTCTGTCGGTTTACAGAATTGTAGGCAGCCCGGATAATATCCTCCGCCTCCTCTGCCCCGCTAATTCCAAGATTCTTCAAATCGTTACTGAGATAAAGTGTAAGGGTAAGGCGCTCATTCTTACCAAGACCGGAAAGAGCATCTGTCATAGAAATCATTTTTGAGATTTTTGATGTAAGATTAAATTCAAAGCCGTCCGAGGTCTGAACCGGGTTCATAATTTCTATGCTGTCCCCATAGGTAATGGCAACTCCCATATAAACCTGTTTGAGCCCTACTTCATTATTTTTGATTTCCTGAATCTGAACCTGCTGAATGCCAAGATTCATAGCGAGGCTTTCATTTTCCGGCTTTGACATATCCATATAAGAAACCGAAAAATTCTTATTTGCGGCGCCCTTGTATTCTACAAGAATATCCTTTATATACTGATAAACATTTGCGTAGGTAGAAGGAAGTCCGTCGCTGAAGAAAACACGCACAGAAAGCGGCGAGTCGAGATTCTTTACAACGGTTTTACTTGCCTTTGAAAGTGAATAAGATTTTGGAGCTGTAAGGTCAAAGCGAACAAAAGCTCTGTGTCCTACAAGATTCAAAAGCAAAAGAAAAATTACAAATAAAACAAAATCTGATTTTGGGCCTTTAAGCCACTGTATTATTTTTTTCATCTTTCCTCCCCTCCTCTAGTTCTTGCTGTCTTGCTGCACTCGAACGGTGCCGGCAAAGAACAAGGCTGTAAGGGAAATGAAATAAATAAAATCCCTTGAATCAATAATTCCGCGCGAAATTGAAGTGAAATGTGTTTTTGCGGAAAGAAAGCCCAGCACTGAAGAAAGCGTTGCCGGAAGGAATACCAGCAGAAAATCAATCAGGGTAAGGGCAAGACAAATTGCAATTCCTGCAAAGAAGGCTACAATCTGATTTTTTGTAGTTGCTGAGGTAAAAATACCAATTGCGGTAAAGCTTGCACAAAGGAAGATTGCTCCTATAAAGCCTCCCACGATTGGACCATAATCTGGAGAACCATAAATCTCTGCCGGTACTATAAAGATGAGTGTTGGTGCCAGCATTATGAGGGTTCCTATAAAGGAAGCCAGATATTTTCCTACAACAACATCAAGCTCTGTAACCGGAAGTGTCATAAGGGTTTCTATTGAGCCGGCACGTTTTTCTTCTGCAAAAAGTCTCATTGTAAGTGCCGGAATAAAGCAGGCAAGAATAAGAGGGAGTGCAGAAAAATAGGCTCTGAGTTCTGCGCGGTCCATCAGGAAGAAGCCGCCATAGAGATAGGCAAAGCCGAAATAAAAGAAGATTCCCGAAACAATCAGGAAGAGGGCCGAAACAAAGTATGCAACCGGAGAAGTAAAATAAGCCCTAAGCTCACGCTTCATTATGATGATTGCAGGCTTCTGGCATTTTGTTGATTTAGCGTCGCTCATTATTTAGCCTCCGTCAAAGTATGGAATACATCTTCCAAAGTATTTTTATTGAGGACTGCCTCATACAAATCAAATCCGCCATCTACAAGCTTTTTAATAAGAGCCGGTCGGATTTCCAGGTCGGCATTAACCGAAACTACGAGCTCGGTGAGGCCGCCTTCAAGAGCATTTGTTGAAACAGCGGAAACTCCATTTACTGACCTGGCAAGCTCTGCTGCTTTTTCGGCTCCTGCTCCGCTGCCAACTGTAAGGTGAACGGATGAAGAACTTCCTATGCTGTTCTTAAGCTCTTCAATCGAAGAATCTGCAACAAGCTTACCGCCGCTTATAATAATTGCGCGGCTGCAGATTGTTTCTACTTCGCTCAAAATATGTGTTGAAACAATTACTGTTCTGGTTTTTCCGATTTCGCGGATTATTGCACGAACGTCTTCTACCTGGTTAGGGTCAAGACCTGAAGTTGGTTCATCGAGAATGAGGATTTCCGGATCATTCATAAGGGCATGTGCAAGAGCAACACGCTGGCGGTTACCGCGGGAAAGCTCGGCAATATTCTTGCTCATAACTTCCTTGAGACCGCATTCCCTGCAAAGCAGAGGAAGCTTTTCTTCCGGATTCTGTCCATAAATCTGGGCAATATAGCGCAGATAGTCTTCAACTATCATTTCTCCATAAAGTGGAGCTGATTCGGGCATGTAGCCGATTTTCTTTTTTGCTTCAACAGGATTCTCACAGATATTTATTCCATCAATGGTTACTGTACCCGAGCTTGGGGCAAGGAAGCCTGTTATCATTCGCATTGTTGTGGTTTTGCCAGCGCCGTTTGGGCCAAGAAGTCCTACAATTTGTCCTGTAGGAATCGAAAAGCTGACATCATTTACCGCACGAAAATCCCCGAAGTTACGGGAAACGTGGGAAACTTCTATCATTTTGGAGTCCTCCGAATTTTTTATTATTAATTCTAATATACTAAAAAAACGACGAAAAGGGAAATCCGGTAACTTTAAAATAAGAAAAATCTTAATTTACAGCTTAAGGCGGACATCCAGGCTGATGGTATAACCGTGATTTTCAGGGAAGAAGGTACCGGTAAGAGTTGTATTGATTGGAACTGTGGAAAGTTTTCCCAGAGTAATATTCAGATCCAGATTCAAAATCATATAAAAGGCATGTGTATAGGAAACGCCGCTGAAAACTTCGGCCAGGTAGTTTTCGTGACGGATATCCGGCAAACGTGTTTCGGCAGTATCGTAAACAAGGGCCATATCATAACCAAACCAGAGGCCTGCCCGTCGTGAATAGAGAACTGCCGGTATAAGATTATTATGGATTTCGCGGCCAATCAGCAAGGCTTCAAAGCTTGCCTCAAGGGCGGTTCCGGCTTTATTTACAAACTCTGCCTTTACTACCGCCGGCATGCTGAGCACCCAGTCGTTTATAATCGGCAACGGATTAAGACGGGGAATTGCAACTGTTGCAAAGACTCCGGCGTTGAGCTGAGTGATATCTGCAATGCTTTCGGAAAAAAGATTTTTCTTCTGGGCGTTTGTAAGCTGATTCTGAGTATTTGCTTCTGAGCTGCTGCCTTCTGTTTTCTGAGCTTCCTGCTGCAGCTTTTCTTCCTTTTCTTTGCGGGCCTCGCGAAGCAGGCGGACTTCTACCATATCCCACATTGAATAAATGCGGATTCCAAGAGAAAGTCCTCTTTTTTCAAAAGTGGAATAGCCGTACTGATGAATGTTGGTATATTCAGCCATAAGCGAAAGCTGATACATTTCGTAAGCAGAATTGAAGGATGGCCAGTCCTGAAGGCTAGGTCGGATTTCATTCTGTGTCTGGTCGTAGTAATCTGTAGAAGCTGAATAGCTGGCCTGAAAATTAAAAATAAGATGACGCAGGGCTATTCCCACAGGAAGATTCCAGGTTCCTCCGGCAAGGACCTTAAAATCATATTCTCCTTTCAGATTACATTTAAATATTGTTCCCGCCTGCAGATAAACCGGCGTCGAAGAATTTTCCAGATAAAAGGCCGCCGATTTGTCTTTGCTGATATCCAGTGCCTCTGTACGGAATTTTGCGACATACTTAGACGGAATATCCTTTGCCCAGGAGAAGTCGAGGGGAAGATAGTTCCATCCGGCAGAAAGAAGCGCACGGGTATTCATACAAGGGTCTGTCTGGCTTTCTATTGTGAGACCTAATCCCGGCCAGTAAAAATTTCCTTCAGAAAGATCCAGCTGCTTAATCGGGAAAAAGGGTGTAAAGGAAAGATCCGTCATATAACGGAAAGGATTATAGCGGCGGATTTTGTAAGCATCGAGACTGGCAGCGGAAGACAGTTCTGCCGACAGTTCTGTCGCCGGCTGTGGATTTGCGGCTCTGTACAATTCGCCGGCTTCAAGAGTCAGGGCATCAAAGGGCAAAGACCTAAGCTGATTTACTGAATATTTTTTTGCGCTGTAAAAGACTGTTTGTCTGTCCGCAGAAAGAAGAGGAAAATTCATTCCTCCCGAAAAATCTTCCGCCGCAAGCTGAAGGCTTTCCGGCTCATAGTTTTCGTCCAGCTCAATAAAGCCTGCCCGGGTAAAACTATGTTCCCCGGCAAGTGCAAAGCTAAAGGTATAAAGCTTCTTGCTATTATCCTTTATATTATTATAGCTAAGCCGATTGATTCGCAAAGGGCTGGAATCTTCCCTTCTCAGCTGCCATTTTTCTTCCTCTGTCGGCGCAGACGAGGCTGCTGCTTTTTCCTCAAAAGAAAATCTGCACAAAAAATTTTCTGGACCTTCTGCCAGAATATAACTGATAAAACCATTACCTGCATAAACCGGTGAAAAAGGAATTTCATTTCTGTTGAACTCACGGCTGTAAAGCAGAAGACTTTCATTTTCATTTCCCGCTGCATCGCATTCTGGAAGAGAATACACTTCAAGCCTTGCTTGAGAATTCTCTACATTAACTCCCGCAAGTGCACTGCTGCCATCTCCTGTTTTTATAATTGCGGAATCACGAAGCTCAAATTTCGAATCCAGAAAGTGCCGGGTTTTTAAATCATAAATCCAGGTAGAGCACGAATACAGTTCCTTGATTGTTCTTGCCTGAGTGTATGAAACTGCCATATAACGGCCGTCCGGAGAAAGAGACATACGTTCAACATTATCAGCAAGGAAAAGAAGCTCCCTGAGCTTCAGAACTTTTTTATCATCAAAAATATCAACCTCATGTCTGATTCTGTCGTACCATACAAGGCCGTAATCGGTAAGGAGGATATGCTCGTAGTTTGCTTCTTTATCCTTTGGAAAAAGAAGTTCACTTTCCGGCCCGTGGTTTTCACCTTCTGAAAAACCGGCCGGGAGAGGAACTGAAGCCTCGAACTGGGCCCATAGTTCTTTAAGCTTTATTCCGTAGGCTTTGTAAAAAACACCCTGGGGCAAAAGCGGATTTATTTTTCCGCTCTCCTCCCAAAGCAGGGCATATTTTTCCACTCCATAAGTATTCATTAAAAAAGCCGCAAAACCGGCTGCCGCCGCGTAAGAAAGTTCTTCTCCAGGGTAAATATCGCGGACGCTGGTAATCTGACTCCATTTCGGAAATTTTCCTTCCAGTTTTGCCTGAGAAAGTATCTGAAGGAAATAGCCGTCGTTAAGTCGCCCCTGCGAATCACTGCTCTCTTCCAGATATGCGTTTCCTTCAATAAAAGAATAAGGAAGATTAAAAAGTGCTACCGGCTGGTAAGCTTCTCCGCCTATCCATTTTGCCACAAACTGATTGAAGGGACTTCTTATTGATTGTGTAAGTGCCTTGTAGATTTCACGGTAAAAAAGACTGAGTAAGGAATCGTCAAAAGCTGAGGTTTCGTAAGCGGCTGGTGAATCAAAAATGATTATGCGGTTATAAGGAAAGGCGGTATAGGTTACTGAAAAAAGGTCAGAGTCCGGTGAAATAATTACCGGCATGTGGAGCGAACTTTGAGGAAGGAGGCCCGGAGATTTTTCCAGGAGAGAAAGCTCGGCTTCTGAATAAAGGCGGTCTGCATTTTCTGCCAGCACAAGGGCGCTTTCTTGGCTTTCATTTGAATAGATGATGTCAAAATGCTCCGTTTTTATAAGGAACATTTTTCGCGGCCGGCCAAGAACATTTGCCGCAGAAAGCTGCTGAGCGCATAAAAAAAACAGGAGCAGCGACACGAGAAGGCTTGATTTTTTAAATCTGGCTTTTGTGCTCATTACTCCTGTTTCCTCAGTATGATTTATACTTTTATTTTACGTTTATTTGCAGAACTCCTCAAGTACGCTTTTGTAAATTGCAAGTCCTTCATCTATTTCCTTATCTGAAATATTGAGAGGAGGCAGGAAACGTACTACATCGCTGCCCGCTGTTGTTGTACAGAGTCCTTTTTCCAGACATCTCACTTCAATATCAAAAGGCTTGATGGAAGGATCTATCTGAGTTCCAATCATAAGACCTCGTCCGCGAACATCCTTTACAATCGGAAGATTCCAGCTTGAGATTTTTCCACGGATATAGTCGCCGGCATGGTTTACTCTGTCGAGGAAGACCGGGTCTGTAACAGTTTCAAGAACTACAAGTCCTGCGGCACAGGCAAGAGGGTTTCCCGCAAAGGTAGACTGATGGTCACCGGCTACAAAAACATCTTTTGCCTTTCCTCTGAAAAGGCAGGCTCCCATTGGAACTCCGCCCGCAATTCCCTTGGCAAGAGTTACAACTTCCGGCTTAAAACCAAGCCAGTCAGATGCGAGGTAAGTACCTGTACGTCCAACGCCAGTCTGAACTTCGTCTGCCATTACAATTGCTCCGGCAGCGCGGGCAGCGTCGGCCGCGGCCTGGGCCCATTTCGGGTCTATAAGATTTACACCACCCTCGCCCTGAATACATTCAATAAAGAGGGCTGCGGTTGTGTCATCGAAAGCTCCGTCCAGAGCGACGAAGTCGTTTGCCTTGATTGTCTTAAAGCCTTCCGGATATGGTGCAAAGCAGTCCGGATGGAAGCGGTCCTGGCCTGTGGCTGTCAAGGTTGCCAGGGTGCGTCCATGAAAAGAAGATTCCAGAGTAACAATAGTTTTTCTCTTGTCGCCGCCATTGAGCTGGCCGTATTTTCTGGCAAGTTTAATTGCGGCTTCGTTTGCTTCGGCACCTGAGTTTCCAAAGTAACCGCGTTCAAAGCCGGTTACGCGCAGGAGGTTTTCTGCAAAGTCTAAGCCAACATCTGAAAAATAGTAGTTTGAAATATGGATCTGACGGCTGGCCTGGCGTGAGATTGCCTTAACAAGAGGCTTGTAATTGTGGCCCAGGCAGTTAACTCCGATGCCGGCAATAAAGTCGATGTACTTTTTGCCATTTACATCCCACATTGTTGAACCCTTTGCTTTTTCAAAGGTAAGGTCGAAAGAACCGTAGTTGTTTACAATTAATTTTTCCATATTTCACCCCTGTATAGAGAATGTATAAATATGCAGAGATTATGACGTTTTTTGTATAAAAATGCAAGTCGATTTACTAAGACTTTTTCGCGTGCTTTATCTTCTTTTCTTCATAAAGAACCTTATCTGCAGCCTTGAGCAAATCCTTCAAATCTTTATTGTCTTCAGTAAAATCAACCGGACCGATACTGATGGAAAGAGTGAATGGCAGACCGGCCTCTTTTGAAAACTCTTCATTAATTGACATAAAGCGCTCGCGAATCACCTCTATCTTTCTGGCTGGCAGGCCCGGTGCAACAACGCCAAACTCATCTCCGCTAAGTCGGCCAATCAAATCTGAATCTCGGAAGGCAGCGCGCAAAACCTTGGCTTCGGTTTTAATTGCAAGGTCACCGATTTCGTGACCATAAGTATCATTAATTGTTTTTAAGCCATCCAGATCGCAGAAGAAAACACAGCCACACTGGCCCGAGGCAACCGCAACATCAAGAAGCTGCTGACCGTATTCGTAAAAGCCGCGGCGGTTGAAAAGCTTTGTAAGCTCATCGGTCTTTGACTGGAAATTAAGATTCTGATTTTTTTCTGCCAGCTTAGCCCTCTCCTCTTCCTTCTTAGAATAAACATAAGAATGAACGAAGGCATTAATAAGAATCTTAAGGAAGATTGTATATATCGGATATTTGTTTTTCGGCAGACGGCAGATAAGATAGCCGTAGTTATCGCTCTGCAGGAAAATTGGAAGAAGATAATAATTTCCATGAACCTTATCGCTCAGACCACCCGGCAAAATCTCCTTACGGGGGTCAAACTCAATTCCACCCTTTTCGTAGTAGCTTTCTTTAATGCCGTCATTGTTTTCAATCATAATCAAAAGCCGTGCTTTTTCCGGCAGCACAAAATTATCCTGAGGAGAAAGCATGACAGGCTCATCCCAGGTACACATTGCAAGCATTCCGATATGCACAACATTCAGATTATTTACGACAATATTAAAAAACTCATGCATGCGGGTAACTGTATCTGTCATATTCAAAAGATGCGAAATTGTCGCCATATCATTCAGACTATTGCTGAAGAGCTGAAGTTCATTCATTGCTGCAGAAGCAGGTTCGCAGAATTTTCCTTCTACATCATAATAGCCCGGCAGCTTCATTTTTTTATCCATACAACCGCAGGACTGGCGGAAAAGCGAATAAGACTGAATCACAGCTTTTTCTGCAACAGTCTTGCCGCACAAAATATCGTAGGCAAGCTCGGCCGCCTTATAGCCGGTCATTGCAACACTCTGGCTGATTGTAGAAAGTGTCGGCTGGCAGGTTACGGCAACCTCCGCATTATCAAAACCAAAGATACAGACATCCTCAGGAACCGAAATACCTAGATCGCTGAAAATGCTTACACAGCCGGCCGCCATATAATCGTTGGCACAGAGAATCGCTTCAAAAGGAAGCTTATCGCCCTTTTTGAATTTTTCCTTAAAGCATTCGTAGGCTGACTTTGGAGTAAAGTCGCCGTCGTAAATCCAGTCCTCATTTACTTCAAGGCCATGTTTTTTCATAGCAGCCCTAAAGGCCTTCTCGCGCTCCACAGATTCAGGAGAATGAGTAAGCGCCGCCGTCAAAAAGGCGATCTTAGTTTTTTTGTGCTGCTTAATAAGATGTTCGATAATCTGGTCATAAGCCTGCTCGCAGGAAACACAGGTATAATGATTTCCCGCCAGCCCCATCGGATTCGAAACCGAAATCACAGGCTTAGGCAAAAGCCCCTCGAGCGCCTTTGTAAGATTTTCAAGATTGATTGTATTAAAGTAGGTATTCGTTACAACAATTGCCGCATCAATATTTTTAGACTTCAAAAGCTCCACCGCAGACCAATACTGATACTCATATTGATAAGCCTCATTATGCGGCGAATTAGTTGTAGAAATAATTACATGAACATCATCCTTATCCTTAAAGAAATCCGTAATTCCATCGGTAACGACAATGTTGTATTCCACTGTAAGATCATAAACTAATACAGCGATATTTTTCATAAATTCTATTATACTACCATTTTAGTAGATTGATAAAGAAATTTATGATAAGGGACAAAAAAAACACGGCGGTTGAGTGCTTCGCGAAGCGAAGTGTATCGAAACCACCGTGTTTTTTTATAATGGTGTGGTGGTTTCGATACGGCTTCTTCGAAGCCTACTCAACCACCGTTGTGGATTTATTTACCAATAATATCACGTGCCAAAATCTTTGCGATGTTTGGACGCTT
>JAEEGJ010021858.1_pt1 | contig 13680 bp, 8 predicted proteins | sample 8958761 | NCBI WGS metagenome assembly JAEEGJ01 (sample SAMN16246546, study PRJNA631951) | gut metagenome | biome: gut microbiome; feature: rumen; material: RS-attached | host: Bos | place: Iran: Karaj | collected 2018-10 | reverse complement strand
GCGTGAGCGACCTTGTCCAGCGCAAGCACCACTACGCCATCGTCGATGAAGTGGACTCCGTCCTCATCGACGACGCCCGTACCCCCCTTATCATCTCCGGCCCCATGGAGAAGACCTCCGGAGACGAGCAGTTCATGGAGTATCGGCCCTATGTGGAGAGCCTCTACAACAAGCAGCGCGCCCTCATCAACACCACCCTGAACGAGTCCAAGAAGCTCATCGCGGCCGGCAATGAGGCCGAGGGAGGAAAGCTCCTCTACCGCTGCTACAAGGGTCTCCCGAAGTACCAGCCCCTCATCAAGTTCCTCTCGGAACCCGGTATGAAGGCCCTGATGCAGAAGACGGAGGCCTACTACATGCAGGACAACGAGCGGGAGATGCCCGTCGTTACCGATGAACTTTACTTCGTCATCAACGAAGTGCTCAATACCGTTGACATGACCGACAAGGGCCATGACGCCCTCGCCGCCAGTGTGAGCGACCCCAACTTCTTCGTGCTGCCGGATATGGGCAGCGCCATCGCCGAAATCACCCACTCGGACCTGACTCCCCAGGAAAAGGCCGAAAAGAAGGATGCCCTCATGGAGGATTTCTCCCTCAAGAGCGAGCGTGTCCATACGGTGATCCAGCTCCTGAAGGCATATGCCATGTTCGCCAAGGACATCGACTATGTCATCGTGGACAACAAGGTGAAGATCGTGGACGAGTCCACCGGCCGTATCATGGAAGGCCGCCGCTGGAGCGACGGTCTGCACCAGGCCGTGGAAGCCAAGGAAAATGTGAAGGTGGAAGCCGCTACCCAGACTTTCGCCACCATCACCCTGCAGAACTACTTCCGCATGTATCACAAGCTGGCCGGTATGACCGGTACGGCAGAAACGGAGGCCGGTGAGTTCTGGGATATCTACAAACTGGACGTGGTGGTCATCCCCACCAACCGTCCCGTCATCCGCGACGACCAAAACGACATCGTGTACCGCACCATGAAGGGCAAGTTCAACGCCGTCATCGAGAAGGTGGTGGAACTGTCCAAGGCCGGACGCCCGGTGCTGGTGGGTACCACGGATGTGGAAACGTCCGAACTCCTGGCCCGCATGATGAGCATGCGCGGCATCAAGGCCAATGTCCTCAATGCAAAGGAACACGCCCGGGAGGCGGAAATCGTCGCCCAGGCTGGCCAGAAGGGCAAGGTGACCATCGCCACCAACATGGCCGGCCGTGGTACGGATATCAAGCTTTCCCAGGAGGTGAAGGATGCCGGCGGCCTTGCCATCATCGGCACCACCCGCCACGACAGCCGCCGCGTGGACCGTCAGCTTCGCGGTCGTGCCGGCCGTCAGGGAGACCCGGGTTCCTCCTGCTTCTACATCTCCCTGGAGGATGACCTTATGCGTAAATTCGGCTCCGAGCGCATCGCAAGCGTGGTGGACCGCATGGGCATCCAGGAAGACGAAGCCCTGGAATCCAAGATGCTTTCCAACGCCATCGGCAACGCCCAGAAACGCGTGGAGGAAAACCACTTCGGCTGGCGTAAGCGCACGCTCGAGTACGACGACGTCATGAACTACCAGCGTGAAGCCGTGTATGCCCGTCGCCGCAACGCCCTCTCCGGCGAACGCATCGAAATCGACGTGCAGAACATGATGCAGGACACTGCCATCATCCTCTCCCAGCAGGCCGAGGGCATGTCCTACGAGGAATTCGAGGAGTTCATCATCGCGCGCCTGTCCATCGACCTGGGCTTCGACGAGCAGTTCTATGCCCATGCCAAGCCGCAGGAGATTGCCGACAAGCTGGCCGCCCACATGCAGGAGGTGTATGAGCGCCGCATGAACACGATGATCGAGAAGGTGAACCCCGTCATCAAGACCGTCTTCGAGAAGCAGGGGAACATGTACGAGAACATCGCCATCCCCATCTCCAACGGCAAGAAGCAGCTCACCCTCTCCGTGAACCTGAAGAAGGCCTACGAGACCGAAAGCCGGGAGATTGCCAAGGCCCTTAGCCGCAGCATCATCCTCTACTATATCGATGACTATTGGAAGCAGCACCTGCGCGACATGGACGACCTTCGTCAGAGCGTGCAGAATGCAGCCTACGAACAGAAAGACCCGCTGGTGGTGTACAAGCTGGAAAGCTACAACCTGTTCACCGAGATGCTGGAAAAACTGAACGAGGAAGTGCTGGCTTTCCTGCTCCGTGCGTTCATCCCGCTGCGTGACGCCTCCGACGCCCGCGAAGCCCGTCCGGCTACTCAGCCCAGCCGGAACATGCAGCAGATGCGCACCAATGATCCCTCCCAGCTCTCCACCAACGGCGAGCAGAGGAGCCGGATGCCCATCCGTGTGGACAAAACCGTGGGCCGAAACGACCCTTGTCCCTGCGGCTCCGGCCTCAAGTACAAGAACTGCCACGGTAAAGGGCAGTAACAGGTCTAACTACTGAAAAACTCTTTATTTTTAACATCTAAAACTTATATTTATGGAAAACGCAAATTTGAACGAGGTAAGTCGTATCTCTGCAGGTACGGTCTTCAAAGGTGAAATTATCGCCAACGGTGACATCCGCATCGACGGAAAGTTCGAGGGACGTCTCAACTCCAGGGGCCGTCTTGTGGCCGGAGAAAGCGCGCAGGTGAATGGTGATGTCATTTGCCAGAACGTGGACTTCAGCGGCAAGATGGGCAAGGGTACCATGTATGTGGCAGACACCCTCTCCCTCAAGAGTGGCTGTGTCGTGAACGGAGACATCCACTACAAACGCTTGCAGGTGGAACTGGATGCCAAGGTCAACGGCAGCCTCAAGACTCTTGACGAGGCGGAGTTCAACAAACTCGCCAACCAGGTAGGCCCCGCTGCAGCCCATCCCTCCGCCAAGTCCGCCGAAAAGCCGGCTCCCGCAGAAAAGTAAGAAAATGAACTGAATTAACGCTAACGTTATGAACGCAAACAATGCTACTTCCAATATGACCGATGTCAACCGCGTCGCTTTCGGCGCGGAATTCGTCGGGGACCTTGCCACTGCCAACGACATCCGTATCGACGGAAAGTTCGACGGCCGCCTTTATTGCGAAGGCCGTCTGGTCGTGGGCGAGAAGGCCGTCATCAAAGGCGACATCTTCGGCACCGACATCGACTTCAGCGGCACCATGACATCCGGCAACATCTACACGCGCGAGACGCTTTCCCTCAAGGGGGGCTGCTCTGTGCACGGAGACCTGTATTTCCAGCGTTTCCAGGTTGAACTTGACGCCAAGTTCACCGGATCCTGCAAGGTGCTGGAGGAGGGAGAATTCGCCAAGATTGCCGCACCCGTCGCCGCCCTTCTCAAGTAAAACTAATAGTGTAACTATGAATAGAACCCTTCCGTATGTATTGGCAGGCGCCCTCGCCGTGATGGCGATGTCCTGCGCGCAGGATCCCATTCCTGCAAAACCTGAAAACGAGCCAGGTCTGGACGTCTTCTCCAAGACTGTCCCCTCCGGCTATTACAATGTAGCCAACGTGACGGTTCCCGTCGGTACGGAAACCGTGTATATCGAATACAAGGGGGCCGATGGTCGCAAGAAGACCGTCGCCCAGCCTGTCACGCCGCTCGTTGGCGAACCTGCGGAGGGGCGCGATCCGGAGCCGTTCGGCACTGTCTCCCTTCTTCTGAAGAGCGAGAAGCCGTCCCGGGTCTCCATCTACTATCTCCTCAACGACGCCACCACCAAGGCGGGCGGCGAGGACCGCATAGACATTGTGGAGAACCTTCCGGTGAACATGGTTACCAGTGGAGAATTCGGAAAAACCCGCTATGTCCAGATGACATGGGACTATGCCTGGGAGAACAAGGAGGTTTACCAGTGGCATTACGAGAACGTGCGCAAGTATCCCGCCGACATTGTCATGTACGACGCCGAGCATAACCATACCCTCCGTTACAAGTACGCCTATTCCGGCGTGAGGGGGGAAGGCTACATGCTGGAAGACGCCTACGAGATCGTGGACCATGTGGCCGTCCGTGCCAAGTACAACTACTGCGGCCCCGGCTGCGTACACTGCCAGTTCTGCATGCCCTGGGGCTGTTCCTGCGGCTGCGGCGGCTGGGACAATGACAAGCAGCAGCCCAAGCTGATGCCCAACCCGGACTTCGTTCCCAACGGCAACCTCCTGCAGCCCGCCATCGAAGACGGTGCCAGCACGGAAGTTCCTGTCATTCCGGACAATGTAGTTACCGTTCCGCTTCCGGAACCGGCTTCTTACGTGACCACCGACGGAGACTATACCAACTATCACTCCAGCGGCGCCGTCATGTTCGACGACAAGTGGCCTGCCCTTCCGGAGGCATCGGGCGAGGGTCTCTATGACCTTGACTTCAACGACGTGGTCGTGGACTACGATATCGAGGCCGTCACCGTATCCGACGCCCTTCTGGAAAAGGAAGGATGGAGGGAACAGGTGAAGGTGGTCCTGCATCTGCGTGCCCTGGGCAGCAAGGATATCTGGCGTGTGGGCCTGGCCCTGGAGAACTTCAACACGGACTATGTACAGTCCGTCTCGGAGTACAAGACGCTGGACAGCTGGCAGAATCCCCACGGGGAACTGCCGGACTGGGCCCGCAGCGTCCTCTTCCAGGAAAACTCCATCCACTATGACGCCGTTTCCGGTACCCAGTACAGCCGCAACACGCTGCGTCCCGCCGTCGAGATGGGCCAGCTGCAGGCGTTCAACGGTACCCGCCGCGACGGTGCCGGCTGGCAGGTTTACCAGTACAAGGACGACCATGGCAACATCACGGACCATGTGATGAACCCGGCCCTGAAGCAGTGGGACAACTGGAAAACGCCCAACGAGAACCAGTATTCTCCGGACCTGGCGGAAAAAGCGGCTCCCTCGAGCCTTTCTTCCATCCAGAAGCTTACTTTCTACAATACCATTCCCGGTTATGTGAATGTGGCCGGCGGTCTGTACACCTACACCGTCATCTACCACATGAAGCCGCGTGCCAAGATGGATCCTGTCCAGCGCGAGGCGGCCCGTCAGAACATGATCGACGCCGTGATGAACACCTCCGGCCAGAACTTCTTTGCCGTGAAGGGGGATTTCACTCCCATCGGCCTCAAGGGGTATGAGCCCCTGGACTACAAGACCAAAGACAACCACAACTACGCCGACGAATACAGGAAGAATTACGAAAGCAACACGGACCACTTGAGCGCCCAGACTACCTATGTGGCGAAGAATGGCCAGGTGTGGGCTTTCAAATGTCCTGTCCAGACGCGTCATGCATGGGAGAAGCAGTACTTCAGCAAGGCTTATCCCCACTATGACGCCTGGGTTACTTCCGGCGGCACTGAATACGAAGACTGGTACAAAGACGAATCTGTAGATTATACCTACCTTTCGTGTGAATGGTAACTAAACCCTTACGCGATGGAATACTACGTCCTCAGTAGATACGCGTACTGGAAATATTACTTCCTGATCCTGTACTACCGGCTGCATGAGTTTCCGCCGGCAGTACGGGTTTGGGCTATTTTTACGTCCATATGTCTGGTGCTGCTTGTCTCCATCGTCGTAGGAAATTTCATCCGGGTGCTCATTTCGACGGCCGACAACAGGGCTATCGAACGATATCGTGAGAAGTTCGAACCGCACATGCTGGAGGTGGCCCTTACGGCGAGGAATCTGGAGCTTTCGGAAATATCGGCCCTGATGAACCTCCCGAAGAACTTCAAGATGCGCGTGAAGCAGAACCGGCGCCTGGTCCCCATCCTCCTGGGCTTGTATCGGCAATATGCCGACGAAATGAACAAGATTAACTGGCAACGTCTCCTTCAAGTCCTGAAGATGCCGGCGTATTTTGACAACCAGGTGCGTTCCCGTTCCATGCGGAAACGCATCATTGCGTTCAAAAACGTGGCCGACATGGATGCCAACCTGAAGGAGGCCGTGGCCTCCCGATACCTCTTTGCGAAGGATCGTAAGTTGCAGAATATGGCCCGTTTACATGCGGCCCGCTTCGGCACTTCCTATCCTTTCAAGGTGCTTCTGGAAGATCCGAACCTGGTTTTCACGGAAGAACTTGTCATCAAGTTCCACAACGTACTGCTGTACCGCATGGAGAACGGAATGTCCATGCCCAATTTCATCCACTGGTGCAACCGTACGCCCGTGAACGAAGAACTGCGGATATTTGCCATCAACGAGATCCGCCTGTTCCGCCGCAAGGAGGACTGTGCCGAGATGCTCTCCATGCTCCAGAACTCCCGCGAGGAACGTTTCTCCTGTGCGCTCATCCAGGCGCTGGGAGAACTGGAATACGTTCCGGCGGAAAAGGAGTTCTGCCGGCGGTACCTGTCGGCCTCCTTCAGCGAGCGCCAGGAACTGGCCCGCGCGCTGGGCATCATCAACTCCGGCAACCCGGAGGTGCTGCGTTTCCTGGAGGAGGACTTCCTGCAGACGACGGACTACGTAACGCGGATGCTGCTCCTTCGCACCATCTACAATTACGGGAAGCCCGGCCGTAAAACGTATGAACGCCTGAAGAAAGATGCGCCCGCAGAGTTCGCCATCTACTTCGAGCATATTGAGTGTGACCTGATAGACAGCCGAAGATATGCCTGAGTGGGTTTACGATGCGTTCAGTTATTTCGTGGTCGTGTATTCCACGTTTGTCCTGACAAGCTATATCGTGTTTGTCATCATGGCTTACGTGGAGCACAAGAAGCATTTCACGTACCACGACGACGACTATACCATCGAGGAGCTTAAAAAGTCCCCGTACACCCCCGGCATATCCATCGTCGCCCCCGCCTATAACGAGGAAAAGACGGTTATCACCAACGTGCAGTCGCTTCTGAGCCTGGATTACCCAGATTTCGAGGTGGTCATCGTGAACGACGGTTCCAAGGACCGCACGCTGGAGCTTCTCATTGAGAACTTCGATCTGGTGAAGGTCCCTTACGCCTACGTCGAGAAGATCAAGACCAAGCCGTTCCGCGGCCTTTACAAGACGCGCAGCGACAATCCCGCCTTCAAGCGCCTTACCGTGGTGGACAAGGTGAACGGCGGCACCAAGGCCGATGCCTCCAATGCCGGCGTCAACGTGGTGTCCAACAAGTTCTTCGTGTGCACCGACGTGGACTGCGTGCTGGAGAAGAACGCCCTTTACCGGATGATCTGGCCCACGATGGCCAGCACCCGCCGCGTGATAGCCGTATCGGCCACCATGCGCATGAGCAACGGCTCGGTGGTGGAGGACGGCAAGATGGTGATGCCCCGCCCCCCGCACGACCTCATTCCCCTCTTCCAGGACCTGGAGTACACGCGTTCGTTCCTCATCGGCAAGACGGCCCTGAGCCACGTGAATGCCATGCAGAACGTGTCCGGCGGCTTCGGCATGTTCGACCGCGAGGTGGTGATCAAGGCCGGCGGCTACGATGGCGACTCCTTCGCCGAGGATATGGATATGGTGGCCCGCATGATCCGCTACATGTGCGACTCCGGCGAAGATTATCGCGTGGTCCAGATTCCGGAAACCTGCTGCTGGACGGAAGGACCGCCCAATGTCAAGGTGCTCAACCGGCAGCGTACGCGCTGGGGACGCGGCCTGTTCCAGTTCTTTACGGTGCACCGGGACATGCTGTTTAACCGCAATTACCGTCAGTACGGCCTGTTCACCCTGCCGTATATCCTTATTTTCGAACTGTTGGCTCCGGTCATCGAATTCCTGGGCTATTTCATGGTGCTGTCCCTGCTTGTGCAGTGGGCCATCAACTGGCATACCATCTGGATTGCCTTCCTGGGCCTGTATGTCTTTGCGCAGCTGCTCACCGTCACCATCGTTTCCTACGACGTGTGGGTGGGTACGTCCTTCAAGCACCGCAGGGATTACCTGTGGTTTATCCTGGCCTCGCTGCTGGAGCCGTTCATCTATCATCCGATGAACGTGTTCTTCAGCCTGCGCGGCTATGTGAAGCAGATTCTGGGTACGCAGATGGTCTGGGGCAACATGACCCGTAAGGGCGTGCAGGGGGCCGGCAAGGCAGCCGCCTCCACCTCCGTGGCCGAGGCGAAGGCCCATAAAGAAAAGGGAGGTGAGGCCGATGCGTAGAGTCGCCCTTGTCCTTCTCGCGGTGTTGCTTGCGGCGCTTCCCGTCGCAGGCCAGTCCGGCCGTACCTCGCGCAGCAGCCATAAGAAGAATGCGCAGGAGACGGGGCTTTTCAAGCGCCGTCAGCCGGTGACGTACTATGTGGACCAGGTGACCAACCTGTTCTCCCAGCACCGTTGGGCCAAGGGCAAGGAACTCCTGGACGTGAGCCTGGAGATGTATCCGGAAGACGCCAACCTTCATTATCTGGCCGGCCGCTACTGGTGGAACGGCAAGAATTATGACAGGGCCCGTTACCATCTGGTGAAAGCCTGCCAGGTCAATTACCACTTCGTGGAAGCCAAGACTCTGCTGGTGAACATTGAGGAAATCACCGGCAACTACTCCAGCGCCATCTGTTACGTGAACGAGCTGCTGGAGGTGAATCCCTACTGGAAGGGCCTGTGGCTGAGGAAGGTGGATCTTTACAAGAAGATGGGCAACTTCGAGGAGGCCAATGCCCTGCTGCAGCGGCTGTCCCAGATCTATCCCACGGACGCCTCCATCACAGGGGACTATTTCGACGTGCTGGAGTCCACCTACCAGCAGGCGCGCCTGGCTGGCGACATGAATGCCGCCGAGGCCGCCCTGAAGGAAATCGTGCGCATCACGCCCTCGGATACGGACTACCAGCTGGCCTATGCCAGCATCCTGGTGCGGGAAGGCCGCACGGGAGACGCACTGGACAACCTTACCTACGCCATCAACGCTTCTCCGGGCAACGTGGCCCTGATCTCCCGCGCCACGGAAATCATGCTGGCCGAGGGACGCTTCACCGGCGCCCTGGCCCTGGTCCGCGCCCAGTACGAGGAACACGGCACACGGGAGTTGAAGGCCCTGTACGAGTCGGTGCTGGCCAAATCGGCCAAGATGCAGGACGACTCGGACCCCTACGACATGCACATGAGGGTGTATGCCAAGGAGAAGAGCCAGGCTTCGCTGCAGTACCTGCTTACGAACTCCGTGAAAAAAGGCTATTTTGACGACGCCATCTTCTATATCAACGAGGCCCGTAAGACACGTGGAGACCAGTCCCGCTGGTATTCGATGGAGTACGAAGTCTATGAACGCATGGGCCGTCACGACAGCGCCGGCAAGGTGCTCAACGCCGGTCTTGCAAAGTACCCCGACGACTACGACCTGAACCTGGCCGCCTGCCGGCAGCGTCTGGCCGCGGCGGGGGAGGACATGAATGAAGGCGCTTACAATCAGGCTATTCCGCTGCTGGAATTCGTGCGCAAGCACTCCGTGGAGCCGGAACTGCGGGCCGTGGCTGTCCGCCGCCTGGCCGTTTGCTACAGGGAAACCAATCAGATGGACATGGCCGCCCTCATGCTGAAGGAACGCCTCCGGACAGACCCCGAGTACCAGGTGACGGTGGATTACGCCTCGCTGCTGGTGAAGCAGGGGAAGCCGGAAGCCGCCCTGCAGGCGCTGCAGGCATCCATTGATTCGGCTACGGATACCCTGGCCCTCCGCGCGCTTGGCAATGCTTACAAGGAAACCGCCTATCCTTACCTGAAAGAAAAACTGGCTGGTGGCGCGGTCAAGGGCCTTCAGCCCGTTACGGATATGATCCTGGCTGTGGATCCGAAGGACTATTGGGGACTTCGCTATTCCCTGCGCACCGCAGAGGATCCGCTGCCTTATGCCTTCCGCGGCATCCGCGTCTATCCCGACGACCTCACTTTCCCCCTCAAGGCGGCGTCTGTGCTTTCCGAACGCGGTCACGACGAGCGCGCCCTCAATATCCTGCGTTCTTATCTGGAGGATTTCCCGGCCGACGACGACCTCCAGAAGGTTTATTCCGGCATTTCCGACAAGGTGGCCGGCAAACTCTTCAAGGAAAAGAACTACGACAGGGCCGAAGCTGTGCTCGATTCGGCCCTGGCGGTGCGCCCGCTCGATCCCGGCACGCGCTATACCCGTGGCCTGCTGTACGAGAAGCGGCACCAGTGGGATTCGGCCTACGCCTACCAGCGTCATTATCAGCCGTCGGTGCTGGAAGAGAGGGAGTTCGTCTCGCGCATGAACGCCATCCGCGCCCGCACCCTCCGGCATACGGTGGATGTGGGGGCCGATGTTTTCCGCTTCACCGACAGCAATCACCTCATGGGCATGGCCGGCGTGGGCTATACGCGCTCCTGGGAGAATGACGAGCTGGAACTGCGGGTGAACTACACCGGCCGTGACGCTGATTATGACGGCGAGGAAAAGATGTATAACTCCGTGGGCGGTCAGGGCCTGCAGGCCCAGGGCAGCTGGAGTCACAACTTTGGCAATATCGTTACCCTGAAGGGAACGACGGCCTATTCTACGGCTTTCTTCCCGCGCTGGACGGCCGATGCGGACTTTACCTGGCATCTGCCCCATGACTGGGACCTGGAGACCATTTTCTCCTACCGCTGGATGCGGGACCGTTCGTCCATGTACTCCTGCGGGGCCGGCGTGTTCCATGGCTTCGAGCATCTCTACGCCGGCGGGAAACTTACCGTCGGCGCCCTGCACGACCTGTTCTTCTTCAACGCCCAGGCGCGTGTGCGCTTCTATCCTGTGGAAGGCGGCCGTTCCTATGTGGAGGCCCAGGGCGGTGCCGGTACGGCTCCGGAACTTACCTTCCTCAATTATTACTACACCTCGAGCATGTACAGCAACATGAACTCTTTTGTCTCTGTAACTGGCTCGTGGGCGGTAACCTATAACCTGGCGCTCCAGTTCTCCGGAACATGGAACACCGTGTATGACCAAAAAACTACCGTTACTTACCGTAATATGTTCATGGCCCATGTCTCTGTCGCAATCTCTTTCTAGTCTGGCCGCCGCCGTGCTGCTGGTTTCTTCCTGTGATTCCTTCGCGGGAGGGGAGTTGGCCGTGCACACCTATCATGTCCATCCGGAGGCCCCGGGCCGTACGCTGGACTCCAAGATGTCAGACTATCTTAAAAAGCATCTGCAGAACCGTTCGGAGAAGACGATCGTGGACAAAGGGGGGATTGACGTAATGATCCATGTGGGCGAGGATGTGGAAGGAGATTTCGCCTTCCATCATACGTCCAATGGGTATTATCTGGCGGCTAAGGATGAGCGTACCTGCATATGGCTGGTGTACCAGTTCATCAAGATGGCCGGCAAGGAAGACCCTGAGATTACGACGGATGACCTGCCGCCGCTGCTGCTGAGCGGCCGTGATACAGTGGCGACTTTCCCCTTCGAGTATCGGGATATCTACATGCCCACCAACCAGAATCCGGACATGACTTACCTGCTGGGCCTGCACAACCTGGAAAGCGACTGGGGCATCTGGGGCCACAACCTTTCGCGCGTGCTGGGTTCCAACGGGGACACCAGTTTCGGTTACCAGAACATGGACCAGGAGATGCTGGCACGTACCGGCGGCCTGGCACACGCCAACCAGTTCTGCTTCTCTTCCGACAAACTGCTGGACCTTACCGTCCAGTACATCCTGGACCAGTACGGGGACGGCGAGCAGCGTCCGTTCCGCATGACAATCGGCCCCAACGATAACAGTATCGTCTGCATGTGCCGCCGCTGCGAACTGGCGGGCAACAAACCGGGCAACGCCATGCCGGCCGTGCTCAACTTCGTGGAGAGGCTGGCGCTGCGTTTTCCCAGGCACACGTTCTTCATTCCGGGGTATTCTACGACATCGGCCATCCCGGACCATGTGCTTCCGCCCAATGTGGGGGTGTTCCTATCGGCCATCGACTATCCGCGCGCGCTCACGAGCAATGAGACGCCGGCAAAGAAGGCCTTTTTCAAACTGCTGGACGAGTGGCGCGCCGTCACGGACAAGGTTTACATCTGGGACTACGTGAACAACTTCGACGACTATCTCACGCCCTATCCCATCCTGTACGTGATGCAGGACCGTTTCCGGGAGTACCGGAAGAGGGGAGTGAAGGGTATTTTCCTCAATGGCAGCGGCTATTTCTACTCGCATCAGCAGGAGATGTACTCCTTCGTGCTGGCGGCGTTGCTGCTGAACCCGGATGCCGATATCCCCCGTCTGGTGGAGGAATACTACAAGGATGCCATGCCGCATATCGGCTCGTTCTATGCGCAGTCCACGCTGGGCCTGGAGGAGCACGCGCGCCGCAGCGGGGCCGAGCTTCCGCTTTACGGCGGCATGGACGAGGCGCTGCGCTCTTACCTGTCGGAACGGGAATTCCGTGAATTCTATTCGGTGTTCCTGCGGGCCGAGGATATGGAAATGACCCACCGCGAGCGCGTTCTTTACGAAAAGACGCGCCAGTTCGTTTCCTTCACCTTCCTGGAGATATGCCGCCTGAACGGTCTCAAACCGGGCGGATTCGCCGAGATGGTGGGCGACGACTGGGTGGTGAAGCCGGAGGTATGGGCCGCCGTGGAGGACCTCAAGATCATGACGGACGAGGACGACGTTTACCTTCTCACCGGCAATGACGCCACCTCGATGGACCACATGGACCGCGTGAACGAAAGCGGTGTCTATGTGGCCGATTATGAAAACGAGGTGGAACTGTGGCTGAACGGCCAGATGTGGATGCAGGACTACCTGCTGCGCCAGCCGCTCCGCGTGCATGCGGGAGGCCAGACCTTTACCACGCATTACCTCACGGACGGTGTGGCGGGCATCTCGCAGAACTATCACTGGGGCTGGCAGATCTACCCCCAGGAGGACTGCTACATAGAGCTTCCGACCGATGCAGTCGCCGGAAAGTCCGGCGAGATGACGATCGCCTTCCTCAACAGCGAACGTCACCGCATGGCGCCCCCCGCCTCGGTGGATATCTGGGCCGATGACCGCATGGTGGGCACGCTCCGCCGTGAGGGCCTTGGCAACTACTTTGACGAGGGGGAACGGATCCTTTTCAGGGGACCTGTCGCCTTCGGCCGTCCCGGGAGGGTGGAGGTGCGCCTGAAGGCCTCCTATTCGCGCAACTTCGGCATTGACGAAATCTTCTTCCGCTAGATGAAACGGCTTCTTTTCATATTGTCCTTTGCGCTGCTGCTTTCCGGCTGCACTACCCGCGTCCAGTACACGACGGTGGAGCTCCGGGATCCCGTGCGCCACTATTATCCCATCCTGCAGGGACAGGAACTGACCGTGACCGTCCGTGTGAACAATACGGGTAAAGTGCCGCTGGTTATACGGGATATCCAGCCTTCCTGCGGCTGCATCGTGGTGGACGGGGACCAGGAGATGGTCATCCCTCCCGAGCGTTACGCTTCCGTGACGCTCCGCTACGACTCCCGCAAGAACGTGGGCCGCGTGGAGCACTCCATCCGTTTCTGGGGTAATATCTCCCCCTCCGGCATGGCCGAACTCCGCTTTGACGTACATGTGGTTCCGGATGCGAACTACCACCACGACTACGAGGAAATGTTCGACAAAGAGGAGAGTTCCCGCAAGCTGCGCGACTACCTCAAATCCCGCGGGGAGTCGTCCGGGATGGGGTATTACGTGGACCGTTAACAGGTGCCTGTTGATAACTTTTTTGTGTTATTTAGTATTTTCTATCTACCTTTGTCCGGTCATAATC
>JAEEGJ010021856.1_pt1 | contig 13681 bp, 11 predicted proteins | sample 8958761 | NCBI WGS metagenome assembly JAEEGJ01 (sample SAMN16246546, study PRJNA631951) | gut metagenome | biome: gut microbiome; feature: rumen; material: RS-attached | host: Bos | place: Iran: Karaj | collected 2018-10 | reverse complement strand
CGGCTTCCACCTCGACTCGAAGGAGCCCGACTGGAGCAAGTTCCGCGACTTCATTATGGGCGAGGTCCGCTACAACTCCCTGATGAAGACCTTCCCCCAGGAGGCCGAAGAACTCTTCGTCGCCACCCAGAAGAACGCCCAGTGGCGCTACGAGGGCTACAAAGCCCTGGCCGAGATGAAATAAAACAACGTAATGCTCGTAAAGCAAGCGGCGGGTCGGGATGACTGACCCGCCGTTTTGTTTTCTTTTCGGCGGCTGAAGCCGCCGGCACAGAACGCATGTGGACATTGTTTTCGGGAAAACATTATCGTTTGAGGCGGTGGAGAAGGAGTTTGATTGTGGGAATCAGGAGGAGGCCGAGGAGGAAGGTGAGGAGGTGATGTTTGAATGGGTGGTAGGTTTCGGAGGGGGCGATGGAACGGAGGGGGTTGGCGGGGAGCAGTGGGGCGGTGGTAATAGTGGATTCTTTGCCGGTGGTCTCGGAGGTGGAGAGGCGGTTTTCGGTGGTGGCGGCGGAGCGGTCGCGGTCGGTGACGGACTGGCGGTCGCGGAGGGTGGTGAGGCGCGTGGTGTCGCCGTCGGCATTGGTCTGGACGGTGATGACGGTGGTCTCGCGCAGGGTGTCGCGGACAATGAGGGTGACGGTCTGGCGGAGGGTGTCAGCCGAGGTGCCGGTCTGTGTGCTCTGCATGACGGATCTGCTGCTTCTGCAACTCGTCAAGGACAGGGCAGCCACCGCTATGAGGGCAGTCGTTAATCTTTTGTATGGCATTGCGCAAATGTTTTATTTCGTCTTTCAGTTCCCTGACTTCATGTCGCAGGGGATCAGCTATATTTTCCCTGAACTCGTCGACATACATCTTGGAGAGATTCATGTCTTTCTGCCGGTTGTCGGCACGAAGGCTCTCGACCTCCTGCCGGTGGCGGCGTCGGTCGAAGAGCCAGCCGCCACCGGCGACGAGAGTGAGCAGGGAGGGAATGAGGTTCCAAAGGTTGTTCATGATGGGGTGTGTTTACAGGTTGTTATCTTTGAGCCACTGACGGACATCGAAGCATGGGCAGGCTTTGTTGGCGTACTCGTTGTGGCCGTGGTTTTCGGTGACGGCATACTCTTCCATCAGGTCACGGACAAGTTGGAGCAGGACAATCCGCTGGGCTTCGGTGCGGGTGTCGGCAGGACGGCCGTCGTCGTCGAGGCCGCCGACATAGGCGATGCCGATGCTGCGGGCGTTGTGTCCGGGGCAGTGGGCGCCCGCCTGCTCGACGGGGCGGCCGGAGTGGACGCTGCCGTCGGGGTAGATGACATAATGATAGCCGATGTCGTGCCAGCCGAGGCTGCGATGGTATCTTCTTATGCTCTCCACGGTACATTCGGCATCGGGGCGTGTGGCGGTGCAATGGATGATGATTTCGGTGATTTTTCGCATGGGGTTTCCTTTTTGTTTTTGCAAGGCACGAATGCCTTGGCACGGGACGGATAATTTTTCTTTCGGCGATACAATCGCCTTGCAATGGACACAGGGGCGAGGCTTCTTTGCAAGACCTGAAGGCCTTGCCACGGGACGCATTCTTTCGGGGGAGGACGGGTTGGGGGCATGGCTTGGAAGGGGTTAGGCGGTGAGGTAGAGGACGTTGACGGTGTCGCCCTTGGCATAACGCTCAGGGTCTTTAAAGGTGAGCTTGTTGTCGGCAAGGGTGTAGTCGGCGGGCGGCTGCATCAGGCCGTTGACGAACACGGCGACGGCACTCTCGGCAAAGGGCGGTTTGGTGAGGGTGATCTCGGCGGTGTAGTCCATGCTGTCGAGGGTGAGGACGGGAGGATTGGGAAAGGCGATGGTTTTCTCGGTGGCCACGACCTTGCCATTGGAAAGGGCGAGGCTGACGACAGCCTTGGTGGTGGTGCCGCTGCCAGCGGTGTTGGTGGTGTTGACACCCGTAACTGGGAGGGCGGTCTTGGCTACCTTGACAGCGGTGCCTTCCTTGGTGACGGCAGAGACATACTTGCCACTCTCAGCATTGCCGCCGGTGACGGACTGGAGGGCTCCGTCCATGGCGCCGCTGACGGCATTGTCTATCTTTGCGCTTGTTGAGGCAGCGGTGGCAAGTTGTTCGGTCAATGCAGACCAATCGTCAGATATTGCGGGCGATACTACGCCGTCGATTTGTTTAATTTTTAACTTTTGCATGATTCTTAGTTTTTCTTTTTATTTTTTTGCAAAACCTTAAGGCTTTGCCACTGGACGTATTTTCTTTTTGCGTCCTAATTGATGACAGGGATGGCTTTGAGGATTATCTCATCGCTGCTTTCTATTCCAGGTAGTTCGAAGCCGTCGGCGGTATCGTCGCCCGCCAGTTCCTTGTAGTCCCTGACTGGTAAGTATCGTAGTCCGTTGACAAAGACCTCGGAGGTGCCAGGTACGAAAGGCTGGCGGGCGATGAAGATGCCGTTAATGAAGTCGATGCTGGCGGCAGGTATCTGTTGCGGCAACAAGTCGGACATGCGGACTTGTGCGGCGTTGCCGTCGGAGTCGTAGCCCATAGTACGAAGCTTTGGAATGTCGCGACAGTCGGCGACTGGCAGGGTGGTAATCTCTAAGTCTTCCACGGGACAAGTTAATTTTGAATTTTGAACATTGAATTTTGAAATTCTTTTTGCGGCGGCTGAAGCCGCCTACACGGAACACATCTTTATCGGATGCCGGTGAGTGTCAGCCGATGGCCACGGAGGACGATTGAGCGGCCTCCGTGGAGCAGACGGCTAATTACGGACAGTCAGGGCGTAACTTCGAGTGCGGCGACCTCGGGCTTGAGGTAGACGGCAGCGGAGTTGATGCCGCCATAGCTGTTGACCGAAGCCGTGAAGGCAGTGCGTCCCTGATAGGAGGCGAGGGCGGCGTTCTCAACAAAGAAGAGCTGTGTGCTGACGCGGAGCGTGCCGTCGCCTTCCTCGCGGCTGTGCACCCATGCCGCCGCCCCGTTGGTGATGGCTACGGAGGTGGCGAGACAGTTGTCGGCCACGGAGAATCCGATTTTGTCCACCACGTCCCAAAGCTTGGCATCGGCGGCGGTGTCGAGGACGACCTTGTAGCCCTTGATGGTGGCGCGAGGGGTACGGGTTACGCTGTCGATGGTTTGCCTGCCGTGGAAGAAAGTGAGCTGATCGCCCTCCAGGAAAGAGTCATTATTGTCAATGACCGCCTGTGAGAACTGTCCGACGGTGGTGTTGGCATCGATGGCGAGGGTGCCGAGGGCTACGCTGCTGACGAGGATGTTGGAGGCGTTTTTGGCCATTCCAATGCTGGGGAGGCTGCCGCGAGTAATCTGGTATGGTGCGAGGATGGCACCGCCGTTAAGCCGTATGGTCTTGGTGATGTAGACCTTGACCACATCAATGTTGGCCTGGATGAAGGCGTTGTAGACAGACATCTGCGGAGGCAGGTTCTCATAGCCCTTGCGGAGCATGGCATCGAATTGCTTGTAGATGGCACCAAGATTGGCCCACTGTGCGCGGCGGTCCATCTGCCTTGCGCTACGGCGTGGAATGACGGGCTTGACAGGCAGTTCGCTGACAACCGTGCCAGTCCTGGTCTGACGGTAGAGCAGTTGCCCCACCTTACCGCTGATTTTGGTATTTACACCGAAGATTTTAGCCATAAAGGTTTCCTTTCTTTAATTTTTGTTGTACTTTCTTTTCAGTCCTCTTGGCGATGCCCGATATGTGCACCTGTCAGGCTTGGCTTTGAAAGACGGGGCAAAAATAAAGCGGCGGGAAACAATGGGGTATGGATTTGTCCTCTTTCTGTACTGATTCTATATGGATAAATACCTGTTTCTGTACTGTTACATGTGGTGTGGACAAAGGGTAAAATAAGGCTTGCAAGGCAGGTTTTTGGAAAAAATTGGGTAGATGAGATTGATATATTGAAAAATACAAAATATTAATATTCAATTTATTTATCTAAAATATCAAAAAATATTTTGCAGGAATGAGAAAAAGTTGTACTTTTGCATAAACATACTTACCTCGTTTCCCATAAGAACAGCGCGCTCAAGGTAAGTTTTTTTATATAGTCTTTTCCACTGGGGTGACACAACGGAGTTTATTGACGGGTGCAGATTGACGGTGTGTTGGTAAGATTGTCAGCGGTTTTCTTTCGAGGACGAATACGGCAATCTGTGTGGTGGTTCGCTACTTACGGAAGTCAAGCGGATTTGTTCTTGTAGTTTACTTTTGAAGAGGCGGATTACCGACGACAAAAATGAAAAGATATAAAACACAACCCTCCCCGAGACGTAACTAATGGCGTTTCGGGGAGGGATTTTTTGACGTGGGGTGCTTACGGCTTGCAGAGGTGGCGGCAGATAATCATTTATTCTCCACTATTGTTTGCTCTGCTCCAATCTGCATATCCCAACTAGAGTGGGTTGATGCCGGAGCGTGTTTTTACGACAGACCTAAAAGTTGAGATGCGATGCAGCACCTTCTCGTTTTCCAAAAACATTAAATATGATTTGATTTGGAACTAATCATTGAAACATATAAATTACATTATTGTATTTATATCAATTAGTTATATGCGATACCATTGCTATAAAAACATTGCAAAGTTAATGAATGAAGAATCTTTTGAATGGAAGGATTTCTGGGATGGCTTCATCGCTATTACAAATTCGTGTACTTACAAAGCAGCCATCCCCTCCAGAATAGGAGGGGATGGCTGCGAGAACTCTTATGGTGACTATCAAGCCTTTATTAATTTAAGGTAATAGATGCCGTCAGTGGATTTGATTTTAAGGATATAGTAACCTTTAGAGATGGTATGTATGTCCATTGTGTTCTTACCCGATACAGAAAGCAACACTTTGCCATTCATATCTATCAGCGTGAGCGTCTCTATGCTGTTGGCTTCTATTCCCACCACGCGTACTTCGTTACCAGCGGGATTGGGCACTAAATACGGCTCGGACTGTCCAACGTCAGACATCCTACCGAAATCCTGCCTACTGGTCTTTGCTCCGTTCACAATCTGATCCAAAAGGTCTTTAACCATCACGCAGACTACGGCAAGACACAGTTTGTCGTCGTCGCATATCAAAACATGGATGCAAACCACCGAGTCGCCCGATTCCTGCATCTGTTGGAGCCTTCCATAATCGAGGACGAGCAGCCCCGTGACGGTGGGCAGCGAAGTCGCGTCGTAGTCTACCACCTGGCTGGGCTCTGAGTACACACCCAGGACAGAATTGGTTCCCGTAGGCAATGTCAGTTTGAATTTAAATGCTGCCGAGGCATTGGGACTGCTGATTGTGGGGTTGTATAGTATTTCGTCGAGTTTAATTTCGCAGTCTGTCCCAACACATGCCGAGAAATCGATGGGCATGGAGATTTCCCTTTCGCAGTCCAATGAAGTGCTGATGAGGCTGAAGGCGATGTGGGAAATCTGAAGGTTGGTAAGCCTGAAACCGATTTGGACAAAGGCTGTAGCACCGGCACCGATAGTTAACGGCAGTGGGCTACTAATGACAGTAACTCCAGACATAGTACTTATCTGGTCGAAGATGACAGGAGCCGAGGATTGGTTCGTTACCTCCATAGTCAGAGTGTAATAGAGCTGGCAGTCTTTTATATAACATTCATCCTTGCCCAGCGGCATTACCTGTATGCTGTCGCAACCGCACATATCATCCTCCTCAATGGTAAGCGTGGGGGATTCTATCTCGCAATTATCGCCAAATCTAACATTCATGCTGTAATTGCCGTATTGTGGCAATGGTAGGTAAATATTATGATTGTTAGTCCCGTTGGCAATCCATCCTCCTTCAAGCGACCATACCCACTTCAGCCCATCCGGACTTAACATATAGACAGGGAGTGTGTCTGGAAGACATCTTGTATAGCATCCCGTGAGCAATGCATCGAAATTGGGTGCATGGGTGATATAAATCCTGCTGGTGTCGCTCCTGCAGCCGCTGTTCTGGTCTACAATGAAAGCGGTAGCATATCCCGCAGAGTAATAGTTGGCCTGATTGCCCAATGAGCCGTTGCTCCAGCTGGCGTATCTGTCGGATACGAGGTTGACCGGTGGCTTACAGATACAACTATTTTCGCCAAAGCTCAATACGGGTGGGGCTGGAGTTTTATACACATGGAAAGTCATGGTTGCCGTTTCCTCGCAATTTTGGTTGTGGATGGTTAAAGAAATCGTATAGTCGCCATCTGTTGACGGAACGAAATATGGGTCTGTTGAATGGGGATTGGTTAACGATACTGTTGTCCCTGCTTTTGTCAGAGTCCAGTCGTATGAAATATAGCTATTGTGTGTAAAACATGAAAAATGTATTTCTTCGCCAGTACAATGTTTCTCAATGTCTTTGATGAGAACTAGCGGCTTGTCGAAGAATCCCACGTTCACCTCTCCTTCTCCGATACACCCGTTCACGTCAACAACTCTGACGCTGTAGTCACCAGTATAATGCGTGTTATATTCATAAGCGTTGCCTGTCAGGTTTGAGGGTGTGGGAGTGGGTGAAAACAAATAACCTGAAGATTGAACTTGGTTATAAGAATAATGAGAATTCGTTTGAGAGTTTTTATAAACGATTAATCTATCGTCTCCCATACATACTGGATTGGTGGATTCTAATATAAGATGTCCCTTCTTAAGGATATCCGAATAGATTTTATATATTCTGTTTTTACTAGTAGTACATCCATTAAAATCGGTTATCTCTAAACTTACTATGAACTGCGTTCCCATTGTTCCGTAATAGGTGTGATCTTGATGCGAATGATTAGATATTGCATTATCACCAAAATTCCATAGATAACTGTTAGCTGTTCCAGAAATCTCGGCCGAAAAATTAAATGGAACATCGGCGCACAAATTGGTTCTATCAGGATTTATTCTGAAAATGGATGCTTGGGGATATAAGGTAAACAGCGTGGAAACGGAATAGCCACAGTCTTCTATTCTCGCAGTAATAATGAAGTTAGTTTCAACCGTAGGTAAAACTATATTATTGATGTTATATGTATAAGCGCCAGGCAGCATTGCATAGTCTGCGTTGTTGAAGTTGAAATAGAGAGTTCTGGACCCTTCAAAAGCAGGGTCATAGTAATAAGAGTTATCAGTAACCACTATCCGGGAGTTCTCGCAGTCGTATCGTGCGGAAACATTGAGTATGTATTGTACCAAAATTGTTTTAGAAGCATAATGACAATTATCACATTCATCGTTGGTTGTGGCCTCTATGACATGGTACCCGACGGTGGTGTATTCCACTCTGAACATCGTTGAGGAAAGTTGTGTGATTTGTGCATTCTCATCATCGGTTGTGATAATCCATTCGCACCCGACATCCTCCAACTCAATTCTCACCACAGCACCGCAAACATCAGTTATCATTGTGGATTGTTCGCAATCGTCCAATATCTTCTTGCACACCTTATTATCGCATCCTGTCAGGTTGTTTGTAATGGTCAGACAGTATTCTCCTGTTCCGATAATCGGGCATGTCATTGTTGTAGAAACGGGCGTACCGTCGTATGTCCAGGAATATGAGTAAGGGCTTGTCGCAGTGTTCTCGCTGTCATAATTCATTTCCCGTGAGAGGATGTTCCCATTTCTCACTATTACGAAACTGGGCTTGCGTATGATGTGAATTAAAGACGTTGCGTGAAGATTATTGCAGAAATGGGTGTTGTCATTTGTATTGTAGGTGAGGTCAATGGGAATATTCCCGGCTTGAGTGAAAGTGTGGCTTATAGGATTCGAAGAACCAATATTTATTCCACCCACTTTCCATGACTCCGCCTCGAAGGAGGTGCCACAGTTGGCACATGTTGCTGTTAGCGTTACCGCTTCCCCTTGGCAAGATGAGGCAGGATTAATGGTTACGACAGCATTATTCTCTCCCACCACGACATTATAGGCTACCGAATCTTTCAGTCCGTAGCAATAATGTCTTACAAGGGACAGGACGAATGGCGCATATATGCCATTTTCCATTGTGTTGACAATGACATCCACCGATGCCTCCGTTTTGTCACCAATGACGCTTGCGCGGTTTTCTGGCTGCACCTTCCATTCATAGAACACATTGTCCTGTAGGGGTGCATCGAGATGCATTATGGATTGAGGACAGGCATATAACGTTTCGGGTACTATACTCGCAAGCTCGAAGGCTGTCACAGTATGGACGGCAGCCTCCGACCTGCACCCCGTGCGGTTGTCGACGGTAAACACATTGACATTACACACCTCGTCGCCGTATGGGACTGTGAAAATATTGTTAGAAATGGGCGTCAAGGTTGCCTGTGAACATGGCGCTGCCCATTCCAGATGGCAGCCCTCGCCCACACCAGCTCCACTGCTAATAGTCAGGTCAAGTGAATTGTTGCGGCACACGATGTGTTTGCCCTCTATCATGCCCACGCTTATTGCCTCCGGGGGAGCATTGACCTCGACATAGTATACGGCCTCGTTGCAATAATTATCGCTTGAGGCGGTGATGGTGTAGGTACCAGTCTCTAAAAACTGGTATGAGAGGGTGTTGCCATCCGATGTCTGACTTATGCCGGAAGGGGAAAGTATCTTCCATTGTAGAATACCATCCGGCTCATTGGTGCTGTAGGTATATGAACTATTGAGACATACAATTTTCTCTCCATTGATGACAAGTCTTGGCAACACATGGATGGTGTCCACTTGGGAGGTAAACCCCACACAACCCAGAAAATCGCAGCCATAGTTGACGGTGATAGTATATACACCGTTGGAATCGAAGGTGATGATTCGCTCGTTTATGTTGTCGCCGTTGACTATCGTCACGCCGGTCGAGGGCTGTACTGTCCAGTCGTAATAAGTGCTGCCCCACAATGGAAGACTGTATTTGAAGAATTCTCCCTGGCAGAGTTCTTTCTTTCCCATTATGCCGATGTTATCGGATATTATGGGTATCTTTACGGACATAATACTGTTGCACACATTCTCATCGCAAAATGCACCGTCGAGTCCGATTGTCCCATAACCGCTGGCTGGATTGTCCCACAGCACCTCAACGGATGGAGTGCCCTGGCCTGTCGTGATGACACCCCCATCTACAATCCAGACGTAAGGACTACATGCAACGTTGAGAGCCGTGTATTTTGCTGCCGTTCCCCCACAAACAGTGCCATAACATGACAATTCAAGATTTTTTCCGTCCTTGAGTTTGATGCGGAATGTCTCGGTGGTATCACACCCACAGAACGAAGTCAGAATGTGTTTCACTATCATTTCTGTGTTTATGTCTTCAAGCGTGTAATTTCGAGTGCTCTCAGTGCTAATGCTGCTTTCCCACAGGAAACCCGTAGCAATGGTCTGGACGTTCACGCTGTTGTCGATGAATTCCACAGAGCCGCCTTTGCATATTTCGATTATTTTGTCACCATTTTCGTCAATGTAATAGCTTGGCAGAGTTTGCGTGTTGAGGTCAGGTTTACTGATAAGGACGACGTTCCTTGTCAGTGTGCATTCGCTGCCGTCTGAAAGGGTAACCGTTATCTGCAATTGTCCGAAATCGCCATTGCCCCATTTGATGGTTACGCTTTCACCATTGTCGTTCGAAGTTATATCACCGCCTATTGCAGTCCACAGGTAACTTTCCATTTCTGTTCCGGTGGGATGGTCGGTCAGTGCGGTGTACGTCACCTCATCACCCTTGCAGGCAGCTATGGCGTCTGCATAGTTGTTTTCTTCTGTCAGCAGTTGCGGATAAAACTGATCAAGGTAAGATGTGAGGTCACATTCCTGCTGGGGGCCGAGAATTGTCACCATGCAGTTTTGCTGGATTTGATTTGTGTCGCTGCTTGTAATGGGTATCGTGGAACAAATTGCTTGTATCGGCACCAGCGAGAGCAACAAGGTTAGTGTAATGATAATCTTTTTCATGCTTAGGGTTATTTTTTAATAATTTTCTTTGTGGATGTGCCATCAGATGTTACTATTTTCAAAAAATAAATGCCATCATTCAGGCCGTTTATTTCGATTACCGACTGACCGTTCAGGGAAGATCCTCTCTTGACAAGAACGGCTTCTCCCTTGACGTTGTAAAGCACCATATCAGATATGTTTTTCCCTGCCTTTACCATTATTTTGTCGGATGCAGGATTGGGGTATACGGAAATGTCTTTATTCTCAATGCCGGCGATATTCACATCATGATTTGTGTTTGTGTCTCCCCAAGGATACAGCAGCGTGGTGTCGTTGAACAACGTGATATAAACATTGCTGCAGCCGGATGCTCCTTGCAATTGTGTCGTTTCGTCAAAACTGATTGACCCATTGTAGCAGCCCGTGAGCAGAACATCGCCATCGTTAGGATTGATAATCGCCCGGCTGTGGTCTCCCACATAACGGGACACGTCGGGGATTCCAAAGTTTGCGGCACTGATTAGTTCCCCCGAATCATTATACCGTAGTAATGCATGTCCATAATTTTCCGTATGGAACACACTATCATTGACAACTAAATCACGGTTATATCTAACTGTAAACATCACTTGATTGTTCATCGCTATCAAGTCTTTGCGTTCAGCAAATTCGGCAGTTCCATATCTTGTGCTTTTCGTTATGCCATAAGAAATATGTTGCCCTGTTTGTGCATTGAGTTTTTCAAAGAAACATTCCATCTTGGCTGGACTCAGGGAGGTGGAACCGACAATGATTAAATCGGTATAGTTTGAATCAAATGCCAATGTACTGCCTGTCGTGTCGTAGCCGAAGGCCCCGAGTACATACAGATGATTGTTGTCTGGGTTTACCGCACACGAGAAAAACCCCGAACTGAAATGACGCGTCCTACTATTCGAACGCCTGAAAAGCTGATGTAACCATTTCACAGTGCCTGAAGAGTCTATTGATAATACAAAACCCACATCGTTTACACCTGCATCTTGTATGGTCAACTGCCCATTACCATTTGTCGCCATTGAGCATTGGAAGGTGGAATCTTCATGAGATGAATTTCCCAGATAACCAGATAATATAATATTTGTATTATTTTCAGCACATAGATTAGAATAGACGATATTGTTTTCGTAAATGGGGCTTCCTGTTCCAATTGTGCTGATGGTGTCAAACATGGCTTTATCCCACAACATTTCAAACGAAGGCGATATTTTTAACACCATACATTTCGCCGACCCATCTTCGAAATTGTCTAAATCGTATCTGTATCTATGGTCATCCAATGACAGAAAGACGGAATCCCAATGCCAAACATTGCTCGTTATGTGGAAGATATACATCTGACCGCTATTGTCAATATAAAATGGATGGCAGTTCGTTCCAAATGAAGACTGATTGTAATATCCGCCTGAGAAATAACTGAGAACTGATATAAAATGCTCGTCTGTTTTATTTCCATCAAGGTCAAATGTCAGTACGGCTGTATAATTACCCATACTTCTTGGATAGGTAGGGTTTTGGCTTTGATTCACATTACCCATTAATAACGTGTCTATGTACCATAATCCCTCACCGCTTCTTGTTGGAACGAATATTTCTGTCTGTATTACAATTGCACTGTCGCCAACCAGCTGCATCCAAGATGGATTGGAACCCTGTGTGTGACCTTGTTGTGTGTATTTAATAACCTTGTGCCACAGCAGATGCCCTTCGGGGCTGAGTTTGGCAATCAGCGTGGATTTCACATCCGTCATGTAGAACTGACGTTGGGAATAGGTCAGCGAATCGGGGTCGGGCATTGGCAGCAGCTCCACCCCGTCGAGCGTCGCGCCATATCCGAAAGTGCCGAGAATATAGATATTGCCCTCCCGGTCGAAGAGGCTTTTCACAATCGTGTTCGACGGCACACCGCTGATATTGTCGCCGCTGGTCCAGCCTTTCGCCCACTGGAACTCCTGGGCCTGCATCGACGCCACTGAGAGCGCGAGCAGCAAGAAAATGACATGTTTTCTCATATACTTAATTTTTATATGCATTACTTTACTTCTTTTTCTTTGTCTCTCAATTGTTCAACGCAAAACGAACCACATAACCCCATTTCGCACTTTGACAAAGACAATCTGCACACTAAGTCCCTCGTTTTGGCGACAAGGACATCATATGGAAGACCCATGATAATATGCTTGTTTTTAGTATATTGCGCAAATATAATATTATCCATAAATTAAAATAAACTTATTACAAATATACGAAAAATAATTGTTTTGTAAAAAAAAATTGTGGTTTTATTGTATTTTTCTTTAAAATTGTTGCGAACATAAATATGGACTGCCTGATGGCGTTCCTATGAGAGTTTATTTGTGATACAATCACCGAAAAAAAGACAAGGTGTCGCATGGCAAGACCTACAGGTTTTGCCACGGGACAAATATTAATATAGCGATATCATCGCTTGACAAGGGACACGAAGATAGGGGACATTTACGGCTCGCCGAGGTGGCGGCAGATAATCTGCACCTGCAATGGGGTGAGGCGTTTCTGGCTTTTGACGTAGTGCGCGGCCTGGAGGTCGGCCATGAGGGCGGAATTGGTGTGGAGTTCGCGGGCGAAGAGGCGGCGGGAAACCTCCTTGTCGTAGCCGGGGAAATAGCGTCCGGCCAAATCCTGTTTGAAAATAAATCCTGACATTTTGTTTGATTTTTAGTAATCTGCTCTATATATACCTGTCAAACAAAATAGGTCAGAAATGAGGGGACGGGCTCAAATCGTCCCCTATTGTCCGCATTTGTCTGTTTTTGGTGCAAGGCACAATGTCTTTACACCGGACGAGATTGTTAATTAATCTTAAATATTTATGAGCATCTTGGCTATTACGTTGATTTAGTGGCTTGTACGGTAATTATGACGTGAATTCGTATTGGGCTGGTTTCCAGATAGATACGGGGGTTTCGCCGAAGGGTCGCCGAGAGACCGCCGAAGGGACACCGAGAGGAGGAAAGAAATACCTGTGTTCCATACCTGGATTTCAGTGAATTATATATAACGATATTTTTTTTTGCCATGTCGCAGAAAAATAGTACTTTTGCAAAAAAAATAGAGAGAGATGATGCTCACAGGAAAACACTCTAAATTTATGACTTGCGACGGTAACTGCGCTGCGGCGCATGTGGCGTACATGTTCAGCGAGGTAGCAGCTATCTACCCCATCACCCCGAGCAGCCCTATGGCCGAGTATATCGACGAGTGGGCCGCTGCGGGTCGTAAGAACCTCTTCGGCGAGACCGTGAAGGTCGTCGAGATGCAGAGCGAGGCCGGTGCCGCCGGCGCCGTACACGGCTCGTTGCAGGCCGGTGCGCTGACCACCACCTACACCGCTTCGCAGGGTCTGCTGCTGATGATCCCGAATATGTACAAGATCGCCGGCGAGCTGCTGCCCGGCGTGTTCCACGTGAGCGCCCGCGCCCTGGCCGCCCAGGCCCTCTCCATCTTCGGCGACCACGCCGACGTGATGAGCGCCCGCCAGACGGGCTTCGCCCTGCTGGCCGAGAGCTCGGTGCAGGAGGTGATGGACCTCGCCCCTGTGGCCCACCTCGCCGCCCTCAAAGGCCGCGTGCCGTTCCTCAACTTCTTCGACGGATTCCGCACCAGCCACGAAATCCAGAAAATCGAGGCCTGGGATATGGAAGACCTGCGTCCGCTCGTCGACCAGAAGGCCCTGAAGGCTTTCCGC
>JAEEGJ010021855.1_pt1 | contig 13682 bp, 12 predicted proteins | sample 8958761 | NCBI WGS metagenome assembly JAEEGJ01 (sample SAMN16246546, study PRJNA631951) | gut metagenome | biome: gut microbiome; feature: rumen; material: RS-attached | host: Bos | place: Iran: Karaj | collected 2018-10 | reverse complement strand
AAAAGGGCAATGAATTCATGCGAATAACAACTGAATTATCTGAAGGAGACACAATAAAAATAGAATTCATTGATGAAAAGAAGAATAAAGAAATAAAGATTTATTCACTTGATCAAGAAAAACTGAATAAAGCTTATGAATATCTTAAAAATAATCAAATTAATTATTCATTATATGAATACAATCACTTGGAAGGAACAATAACATTAGAAGAAAATGAAATAATATTTACAACCATTCCATATGACGAATCATGGAAAATCAAAATCGATGGTCAAGAAGTAAAACCATTTAAAACATTAAATTCTCTTATGGCTATAAAAGCACCAAAAGGAACTCACAACATTAGTTTAGAATACAAAAACAATTTCATTGTTCCAATTATTATTTCTATCTCATCTTTAACACTTACTATCATATTCTACATTGTACAAAAAAAGAAGAAAAAGTAATTACTCTTTTTCTTCTTTTATTTTAGCTTTTCCAAATGTTATTTTTTTTATAATTTTATTAACCATATCTTTTCCTAATACTTCTTCAACAAGCCCCATCTTCCATGCAATAGCTAAATAAACTATTCCACCTACTAAAGCATTAACTGTAACATATAAAACACATGATAATCTACTTCCATAACTAACTGGAACAACCATTTTAAATAACACTACTATAATAATCATTGCTACAGTTGGTACAATCGTTTTAGCCAAAGTCTTAAATGTTTTGCCATACGATAAATTACATTCTTTTCCAAGTGATATCAATGTAATTATAATACTTAATGAATAACCAATAATACTAGCTACAATAGCTCCTAAATAAGAAGGAATACCTATTTTATAGAATAAAATCATTAACGGAACATCCAACGCTGCATTAGAAACAAAACCAATTATTGTTGATAAGTAAACAATTTTAAACTTATTTAATCCTTGTAATGCTGAAGATGTAATCATATAAATATTAATAAATAAACCTGTAAACACATTTAATGCTAAGATGATTGCACCAGCTCTTTCATATCCATAGAATATTGTCCAAACAGAAGCACTTAACAATGATAAACCAACTGTCATTGGAATAGATATAAATAACAACATTTGTAATGCTTGATTAAACTTATTATTAACTTCTCCCCAATTATTAAGTGTATAAGCAGTAACCATGGTTGGAATAAATGATGTACTCATACCCATTGCAACGCTTGTAACCACCATATTAATCTTAGGTGCCCAAGTAGTTACTGCTGAATAAGCAAAACTAATTAAGTCAGGGTTTAATTGTAAATGTCTCATAGTTCTAATTAATAACGTCATATCTATGAAATTATAACAACTACTTACAATATTAATAATTATAAAAGGAATTGCATAAGTAACAATCTTCTTTACTATTTCTTTATTTGTTACTTTATCTTTTTGTTCTACATCTTTAATAGCTAATGCTGGATCATCACTTTTATGCATTTTATATTTAATATACATATATGCAACTAAACCACCTACAAATGCTCCAAAGACAGAGACACAAACAGCTAATGTAACACCTTTATTAAGTACATATAAAACAAGATAAGAACCACCTAAAACAACCATTATTCTTATTATTTGTTCAATAACTTGGCTCATACTACCCGTTTCAATAACTTTATGTCCTTGCAAATAACCTTTAGTAACACTTAAGAACGGTACTACTAATATTGAAAAAGATACCGCTCTAATTGCCATTGATACATCATTAATTGTTAGTCCTTTAGCTAAATCCCCACCAAACATCAAATTAGCAATTTGCGGAGCGAAAATAAACAATAATAAGAAAATTAAAACAGCTAAAAAAACCATTATTCTTTTACCAATTCGATAAGCCCTAACTTTGGCATCATTCATCTCCAAGGCGTTATATTCGCTTATTATTTTACTAATAGCAATCGGTAAACCTGCTGATGAAATATCCAAAAAAATAATATAAATTGTATAAGCAGCAGAATATAATGCTCCACCTGTCTTGCCTATCATTGCATAAAAAGGTATTACATATAACATACCTAGTATTTTAGTTATAACAATTGCAAATGTGGCAATAAACGTTCCTTCTACAAAAGAACTTTTTTTCATAAAAATCACTTCTTTATTACACATGTAATTATATCATAAATAACTGATATAATAAAATAATGAAATACCACAAAAAGTTTGATATAATTTAATCATAATAAGGTGATTATATGAAAATTAATATATTCTATATAATAATGTTAGTATTACTAATCTTAGTATGGTTAGCAAGAAAGAGTAATAATGATGATATAGTTAAAAAACATGCTAAAAGTGCTACAGATACAGCAAATATAAAGAATGCTAGAAAAGTATATAGTAAAACTAAAACTCAAAAAGCATTATTAATAATATCTCTTTTATCATTAATAGTATTATCCATATGTATTTTTACAGATTTCGACGTAAAAGTAGTTGATTACTTCTCAACAACCATAGTTAAAGAAGTGAATATAGATAATAATTTAATCTTTATACCATTCTATATACTAGTTGCTAAAATGATTATTCTAGAAGTAAATGTTGGTGACTTTGCATTAAAATATTTTAAAACTAAAGAAGAAGAACCAAATATTAAAATAGATATTAAATCATTGTTATACAAAAAACCCAAACCAACTACTGAGGAATCAACACCAAAGGTTGAAGAAACACCACAACAAGTTACAACTCCTCCAGTTGAAATGCCAACAGAAGAAACAAAAGATACACAATAGTGTATCTTTTTTAATAAGAAAAAGAAGGTTTAACCTTCTTAACTCATCATTATAAATTCTAAAGTATAAGATAACTTAGTAGCAGCTACGTTGTTTTCCATATCAACGTCTTGTCCTTCTAACCACATATATACTCTAACCTTTGTAATACCAGCTCCGATATTCATTAATTTTTGATTTTCTTGGAATATCTTAGTTGTAGCAATATCAGGATTAACACTTGTAAAGTATGAACTACGATCAGTTTGATTTATATATATAGGTGTTTGGAAAGCTCTATTAACACCTTTATAAGCTATTCTAGAAGCTCCTGTCTTAGAAGTCGTAATACCATAAACATTACGAGCAGCAGCTACACCAGTATCACTATGTGTATCATAATTTGGTTCCCAAATTAACGCTTTAGAACCACCCTTTAATGCTTGTGCAGCACCAGATGCAGTAGGTCCAACAGTTCCTTCTATTACAAATCCTACTCTAGCAGCATTTTGTGAACCTTTATCTTGAGCACCCATTTGTGGTAAAACAGATGAATTAGCTGTAATACCAATCAATGAAGGAGTAGTAACCTTTAAGAATACATCAAATGCAATATAATGCTTATCAACACATTCTTCATCACCAGTACATCTTTTCTCTTCTTGATCAGTAGTAGTTAATGTAAATCCACCGTCATTTTCTTCAGAAGTAATACCATAGAACATATCCATAAAACCATTTGTTACATTACCAGCTGTAGATACATTAGCTAAAGTATCAGGTAATTGATTCATTGATCTAGGATAAGTCCTATAAGCATTTATAAGATCTTCCTTAGTTAATTCATTCTTCCAATCAATTGCATCTTCAGATATTTCCAAACCTGTAACAGTTGCAACATTAATATCAATAGACTCAATAGTACCATGTTTATTAGATGAGAACCATGCATAAGTACCAGAACCTAATAAAAATATCATTAAAACTAATAATAGTATTAGCATAATTACACGTTTTTTAGTTTTTTTGTAATTACTACTACCACTCTTTTTAGTATTTCTTTTCTTTTTAGAATTAGCCATATAGGACACCCTCTATCTACACAATTATCTATAATAAGTATAAAACATTTACTAATTCATTGCAATTATATTTTAGCTTTCTATGTAAATAAAAAAAGGAACTAAGTTCCTTTTTATTAAGCAATTGAGAATTCTAGATTTAATTTCATATCAGAACCAGTTGCTGTATTTTCAGTATCAACGTCGTTACCTTCAACCCAGAAGTATACTCTAACTTTAGTAACACCGTTATTTAATACGATCAACTCATTATTAGTTCTACCTTGACCACCAGCATTTGTAACAATATCAGGACTCATTGCAGTAAAGTTATTTCCATAAGTTCCTGAAGCTACTCTAGTTTCAGTCAATGGAACATCATTAAATTCTTTATTAACACCATCATAAGCAACTGGGCTATTAGTATCTCCAGCACTTAAACTAGTAATTCCGTAATATGTAGAAGCATTTCTAACACCTCTAACTGTATGTGAACCAGCATTTGGTTCCCATAATTTAACTGTTCCAGAACCATTTCTAGCATCTTGAATAGTACTATAATCATCATCAGTAATTCCATAATATGTAGTAGAATCCATATATCCTTCTACAACAAATGCAACTCTAGTAGTATTCTTAATACCTAAGTCATTACCAGAAGCACTAGTATCTAATACATCAGCATTTGCAGTCAAGTATAATTGAGTATCATCTCTATCAACTTTTAAGAAAATATCAAATGCCATGAAATGTGCATTAGTTGAAGTACATTTTGGTACAGCAGATGAGTTTGTATTTCCTTTTCCATCTGAATCATAACATCTACCTTCATTTGCTAATCTAGTAGATAGTGTATAAGTTGGATTATCACAATCTGTTCCTCCACCTGGACAGTTAGAAATAACTATTCCATCATACATTTGCATTAATCCAGCGTTTGTTAAACTTAATACAGTAGAAGCATGTCCCAAAGAATCAGGTAATTGGTTGATTTCATTATTATAGTTAGAACTTGCACCAATTAAATCATCTTTATCGATTATTGTGCCCCATTCAATGGCATCGGCAGAAATTTCTAGACCATTTACAGCTCTAACGTTAACATTTAAATCATCAACATTAACTACCTTGTTTGATGTAAACCATGCATAAGTAGCAGTACTAAGCATAACAACAGTAACAACTAACAATAAAATTAATAATAACAATCTTCTTTTATTTTCCTTGTTTTTCTTTTCATTTTTTGCCATAAATTTTTACTCCTTTATTCATCAATTTTTTTCTCTTCGACATGTTCTTCATATATATCCATATGCATTTTTAACTCTCCACCTAAAATTGCATTTACACATTCGGGATCATCTCCCTCAAGCCAAATAACTATTGTGATTTTGTCTCTATCCTCGGGATTCATTTTTGCTCTTTCTTGTAGTATTATTGTTTCATCATCCCTAAACGGTGTCGTATCAGGTTCTGCCTTTCCTGTAATAGGACTGTTTTTAGCATAGACGACTTTATCATCATTGACAAAAACCATAACTCGCAATGCATCATCGACATTCTTAACAATATCATCTATTGTCATCGAATACCAATAATCAATTGTCTCCTCTCCCTGGTTTTCCAGGTAGAAGGTGTATGCTATATAGTTATCGCCATTGTGAGCACCTTCGGCCTCATTATTAATGTTATCAGGCAACCAATTTATGGATATGTTATCCAAAAATGCAATTTTTGCAGTAGAAAGCTTAATTACAGAGCTTCTATCATTCAAAGACTCGTACATAACTAAATTTGATCTTAGATATGTATTCTTGTCCATACTTATAACAAAACTTCCTTCGTTATAAACTATGTTAAGAATAAAATACGCTATTATCAGCACGAATAGAATTGATAATAAAGTAATTAATGCAACTTTTTCTCGCTTCTTCCTCGATTTAATCTTTTGAGCTGTAGTAGCAATCTCTCCTTTAGCCATAACACAACTCTCCTTTTTATCTTAGTCACCTTTAACAATGTATGGAGATAAACGAATATGAACACCTACCATATCGTTATGATAATTATATCACACCAATTTTTTAAAAACAATACTTCAAATATCATTTTGTAAAACAAAATATTACTATTTTTTATCATTTCATTATGATATAATGATTATAAGATTGGAGGCAAAAATGAAAAAGAAGAAAAAAATCGCGTTAATATTGGCAATTTTCGCACTTATTGCTTTCATCGGTTCCGTTGCCTACACCTATGCCAAGTACTTTACTTTAACAACTGGGAAAATTGGTAGTAGCGTAAAACAATGGAATATTAAAGTAAATGACGAACTTATAAAAAACAATACAACGTTAACTCAAACAATAACTGCTTACTTTCCAAATGCAAATGGAAAAACAGCAGTAAACAAAATGGCTCCAGGTACTGAAGGTTACTTTGAAATAGTTATTGACTATTCAAAAGTAGAACTATCCTTCTCCTATGATTTAAGTATTGCTGAAAACGAAAAATTAAAAGATTTACTAATAGATAGAATTGAAGTAGACGGAGTAGAAATCCAACGAGTTGATCCAACTAGTATTAGTATTACAGGAAACGTTGATATTAATGCTTATGATGCAGATAGAAAAAAGATTGTTATAGTATATTTTAAATGGTACGATGAATCAGACAACGAAATGGATAATGAAGAAGATACATCAATCCCAATTGAAAACGATTCAATAGATTTTGATGTAAATATACTAGTTACTCAGTTAAATTAAAAAGTAGATTAAATCTACTTTTTTTATTGCAAAAAAAATGATTCTTTCGAATCATTATTTTTATTAAGCAGCTTGTGAGAATCTCAAGTCTAATTCAATAATCAAAGATGATTGTTTTTCTGATTCTGGTAAATCTGCTTGGGAATCCTCAAATTCCGCAGATCTTTCACCATAATCAGTATCTATTAAATCACATGAATTAACGCCATTTGTAACAGTACAACCAGGTTCATTAGTATTGTCATAATTCCAAACGGATTCAAATGTTAATTCTTCATGATCGCCAGCAACAATCGTACTATTATCTAAACTAAACTGTATTGAGAATGGATAACCTTCTATATTATAAGTAGATCCATCTTGTGATACATTAACTGTATAATCAACATTTTCTGTTTGAACTTCACCAAATAATGTAACTGATTTAACATATATTTCCAAATCAGCATCTATTTCACCATCATTGTATATGTTTACACTGTCAGTTGCATCAGGCATTCCCGGATATAAAGAAGAAATTGTAAATTGATAATTTTCTGTTTCTTTAGTATTTAAATATACATCCCAGGCCTTAATATGAGCTGGCAAACCCAAACCAACAGTTCTATTGTAGATAAACCAAGCAAATGTAACGGAAGCAAAACTTAAGAATAGAATTAGAATCAAGCTAATTTTATGCTTTTTTAGGATAATCATAAATAAATTTTTCTTTTTTTCGTCTTTTTTGACTACTTCTGATTTATTTGATAAATCCTTCATGTTCTCACTTCCTATCTACCTACAACTATTATTATATCAACTTTTTTTTAATTGATAAAGTATCTACTTCTTTTTAGCTTTTGTATAATACTTCTTTTTATTGTTATTTTGAGTGTTGTTTTGCGTGTTTTTTTGGTTATTATTCTGCTTATTATTTTGCTTATTATTCTGTTTATTGCTTTGTTTATTATTTTGATATTTTTGTTGATAATACTTTTTCTTGTTGGAAGCAGGTTTTTTAACCTCTTTTTTGCTTTCTTTCTCTTTTAATTCCTTTTCGACTTTTTCTCTTATTTTTTCAACTAATTCTCTATATATTGTTGTTTCTGTTTTATTTGTAGATTTTTCAAAACTTTCTTCAACAATTTGAATCATCTCATTATCAATTTTTTCTTCATCTTCAGATTTTTCTTCTTTTTGTTTTTTCTCTTTTTTAGGTTTTTCAACCTTCTTTATTTTTTCTTCATCTTCATTATCATTTTCAACATCAAGTAATTTATCATATTCATCATCATCTTTCCTATATACTAGCTTAATTATTTCTATAGCAACTAAGAAAGCCATTGGAAGCATAATACCTAATAGTAATAATAATCTATTAGTAATTATTCTTCCCAATATACTTAATATCAAAAATTTATGAGTAACTTTACCTAATACTTGTTTTTCATATACCATCGGGTCTTCTATGTTATTAGCAATACCTTTAGTATGAAACAAATATTGTCCTTTATCATCCTTTTCTATTTTTTGAACCTGGTGAGTAATAACTAAACCATCTACACCAGCGGTTTCACCCTTATAAGTAACAGCATCGCCAATTTCAAACTCTTCCATTGGTACTTCTTTTACAAGTAATGTGTCACCTTTATAATATGTTGGAATCATACTACCTGAAGCTACAATATATATTCGATATCCGAAGAAATTACCAGCTTCTGAAAACTTTTGTACTCCTACTAATATTATTAACAGTAACAGCCCTGCTGTAACTATCCATTCTAATATATCAAATATTTTAGAAATTGCTTTATTTTCTTTCATAGTTGCCTCAATTTAGTTTAACATTCTCAACTTTTTCTAGATATTTATCAATATGTTTTCTAAATATTTTATTAATTCCATCCATTGTAGCGCTTTGTCTATATTTTACTAAAGTATATTGTTCTCCAACCATACTCTTTAATTCTTCTTCTGTTAAAGAAGCGTTCAAATCTATTATTTTTTGAATTACTTGCTTCATTACTCTTTCTTTAGCACCCTTCATGTCATAAGCTTCCTTATTTAATGTACATAATGCTAAATAATCAAGTAAGAAAGTTTCATCAAAGAATCCTCTTAATTCAGATTCGTCCTCATAATTTTTATCATTTTTCTTTCTTTTTGTATCATCAGCGAAGTGTTCTTGAATATAGTTCCATAATATAACAGCATATTGGAAATTAGTGTTTTTAAGTATTACATTTGTTTTCTTTATTGGAGGTCTAATTAACGCTGTATGTGCTTTTTCTAAAGATCTATATAATTCACTTCTTTTCAAATCTATAATCTGTTGCTCTATTTTATCAATTCTTTCAGCTAACGTTTCGCCATTTTTACTACCATCTTCTTTTTTCTGATGTAACGCAGTTTTTAGTGTCAATTCCATACTAATATGTTCTTGACCAACTACAGAAGCAGCCTTATATTGAATTGATTTATCATCTTTCAAATAAGACCCTTCTAGTAATTTAGCTTTCTTTAATTGAACAAACTGTTCCATATTAAATATTAAAGTATAAATAAATCTATTTTCATAAGTATTAAATGTTTCTTCTTTGTTAATATTTAATATCTTTGAAGGTTTAACTTCATCATCTTCAGTAATTTCTTGAATATAATTAGTATGTCTAGCTAAATCTTTGATACTATCAACAGTAACTCTTTTAGCTCTTTCGATTTTAACAACTTCATCTTCATTTATAATAAAACGATTAGGATTTCTAACTATATTATCAAGATATCTCATAGTATCTTCGAATAGATCAACCCATTCAAAGTTAGCTTCGACTTTATCATAATGTAAATCCACAACCATATCTGATTTAGCTTTTTTTGTAAAAGAACCAATTCTTTTTTCATCAGCTCTATCAAACAAAGTCGTTACAGATAAGCCTTCATTCATAATCCCAACCTCTTTTCTTTAAATATTATTTATTAAGATAGTTTCTTAAGTCTTAATAAGTATTCAGTACATTCTTTCATTCTACCTTTACCAAAAGTAGTATCTAAGAATTTAATAAATCCATCGATTTCGTCTCTAATATAAGAAACGTTCAATTGTTCAAATTTACGTAAAATTTTACGTGCTATGAAGTAATCTACTCCATCAAGTTCATTACCACCACATTCAACAAATACTGGAACGAATTTACTCATATGTGCAACAATACGGTTACCAAAAGCAATTCTGAAATGTTGAATTACGTAATCATCCATTTTATCAACTTTATCTAATGTTTCATCACTAATTTGATTATTATTTATAGCTGTTTCATACAAACCTTGTAGATATGAATAGTTAACATCCATAGCAGGTTGTGGTTCTGGTTCGAATGGAATACCTTTATCATTGATATCAATTGGCATAGCACGGTCGTACACTTTATCAGTAACCATGAATGTTGAGTCATCGTTATTGATTGTACCGATGTACCATACGTTTGGTGCTATCTTCAATTTACCTTGATGTAAATGAATAGGGTCACTACTCCAAGCACTAGGTGTTAACTCTACTATCCATTCATCTTGAGATGGCATTTCTAGAATAGATAACATCTCTGCGAAATAATATTCAACACGTGAAATGTTCATTTCATCTAAAATTATTGTATAAACATCATCTGTATATCCAGCTGTATATATTTCAGCCAATAAATCTGTTTCATTAAATTTCTTTGTAAATTCGTTGAAGTATCCAAATAGCTCGGTTCTATCTCTCCAAGACGGTTGAACTGAAGCAACGCATGAGTCATGCTTCATGAATTTTCCCCAAGCATATGCAAGTGAAGTTTTACCTGTACCAGAAATACCTTGTAAGATAACTAACTTAGTACTTGATAATGCTGCAACGAATAATCTAATTAAATGAATATCATAATATAATTTTAATTCTGAAGCACAGAAATTTCTGAAGTTTTCACATAACTCAGGTAATGTAAATGAGTTATTGTAATTAACAACTTTGTAATCCTTGAACTGTTCGTCGATAAAAGCCAATTTTGGGAATCTTTGATCACTAATATGTCCATCTTCAGGATTTTCAACAGCTTCACCATTTTCATCAATAACTGCTTCGTCACCTGGATTAAGTCCAAGTTGAGAAACTTTCATTGCATATAACTCGTCTTTTTCTTTCATTAAAGATCGTACTTGTTTATGCAAATCAGCCAACTCTTCCAATAATGATTCCTGCTCTACTAATGTCTTTCTGAATCTTACATATCTTCTTATTAAGAAATATACTAAGAAGATTAATAAAGCCAGTAAAATCATCGTTACGATAATGGCTAATATTACTAAAAACCATTCACCACCAGAGAAATCAGAACTATAGTTCTTTATCAATTGTGCATAAGCTCTTACATCAAACATTTGAAGTACGCCTAGGAAGAAATCCTTAACGGCTCTTACAACTCCACCAAATAATTGATCTAAAAACTCGTATAAAAATCTAACATAAGTATTCATACCACTACACCTCGTCCACACTTACTATTCTATTCTTAATTTTACCATTTTTTTTCATATCTTTGTAGTAATATTTTTCAGAATTTATAAAAATCTTTTCAAACAATTCCATAAACTCTATATTTTCACTATTATAATCAAAACTATCATCTAACTTTATAGCAAATATAAATCCTGCTCTCATCAATTCTGTAACATATGTCTTATACCTTTTAAAGCAAGCATATGTAACAACTAATATGATTTTATCTTGAATATAAACACTATCTATTGTTTTGATTAATCTATTTAGCTTTGTTTTTTTATCAAAGAATGATTTAGGTAAATCTACATAATATGTCTTTTCAAAATCACAACTTAAGAAATTATTAATTACCATACTAGATACTTGTAATAATTTAATCTGTGTATAATCTTCATTAATAACGTCTTTTTCTCTAGTTCTTTGTATAGCAACATCACTATACAAATCAGGGAATGCGATATCATCTTTTAAACTAACTAAATACTTATTAGTTTCAATTTCCTCTAACTCTACACTAAATGTTGTTGATTCAAAGTTTTCTAAGAATTCTTTACGTTTCTTAATATCATTTCTAACTTCATTACTTAATTCTGTTTCAAATTTTGCATCACTAATATCTAACAATTTCTTTCTTTCACTAGCTATTGTAGATATTATCTTTTTCTGTGATTCCAATAAATATAATTGATCTAAGTAATAGAAGTATCCAATAAATATTCTTATACTTTCAACTAATTTAGCATCTTCAGTATTCTCTGATACCATATGTTCACAAGTTAAATCCAATCCCTTGCTAATCTTTTTTAATAAAGATAGTTTTTTATTGGATTCATCTAGATAATCACTATACCTAATACCAATATATGTATCAATAAAAGGTTTAGTTAGTTTTTTATCATACTTAGTATCGAAAATCATCTTAAGATATTTGTCAAAACAATTTTCGGTATAAGTTAAATACTCATTAATAACACTAACCATCTTATCCCTCCTTAATTTCTAATTAATAACAGTAAACTGAATTGCTGGGGTTCCTGGTTCCCCCATCTTATAAGAATAATCATCGTTAGGACTATTCTTATAGAACTTAACTAACAAACTCGATTTTGGAGCTATTTCAAATGTAATTGTCTTAATATAGTTTGCTGTTGTATTGTTTCCATGAAGATCAGTAGTAGTTAAACTTACAACAGTATATCCAATATTATTAACGTTATTTTGTTGTGTTAAACCTTTTAATATATTATCTGTCATGTCAATACTTACCATAGTTGGATCTGTAATAGTAAGTCTTACTTTCTTAGTATCAGAATCCAATGTGTTTGTAACAACTGTATCAAAATAAACACGAGAAGCTACGTCTTCAATTTCATAATTAAGACCATAGTTACCAATTACAAACCTAAATGTTCCAGATAATTCTTCAACATATGGTGATGTTGATTTAGCATGTATCGTAACACTTATTTCACCATTGCTATTATTTAAAGTCCCATTTGGACTAACATGAACAGTAAACGAATCGGTATGATCATTAGTTGTAATTGTTCTAGAATCTGTTGTTTGTCCTACATTATCAAAATAACAACTTATATTTCCTTTTGTACTACAATCAACATTGTAACCAATATTACTATCTGTACCTTTCAAACTATTTAACATACTACTCATATTAATAGTAATTGAATATGTTTCAGTACCACCCCATGGATTAATCTCATATGTTTTACCATTAATAGTTAATTTATCACTAGTAAAGTAAAAGTTCTTTGTTCTTAAATAATAAAGTTCTATGATATTTTTAACATAACGACCATAGTTTATTACAAAGAAAGAACCAAGAGAAATAACCACAAGAATCAAAATTACAGATAATTTCTTGTGTTTCTTAAAAAACTTAAAAGAATTTCTTTTTTTCTTTTCTTTATTTCTCCCTTTCATTTTTATCACCTACATACACCTCTAGATAAAACTGCATCCCCTGGTAAAACTTGTTTAGATGTTAATTGAACTTTGATTGATTCAACTAAATCTTGATATTCAACTTTTTTAAATTCATTCGTATTTGGAAAAGTAACTTTTAATGTATACTCATCAAATTTCACTCCATCAAATTTAAAACATCTTTCATCAACAGTAAATGTTCTAAAATATGTTCCAAATGAGTCTGTAGTAGTAACATCTGTTATTTCACTACTATCTATTTCATCATTTCCTGTCATTGAGTTTTCATTTAAATACAACGTATAATCCAAATTAATATTTGTTGTAGCTATTACTTTTAAAGTATATGAAATATTAGTATCAGCAAGCGTATTATTTTCATCAGTATTATATACTTTAAACTTAAAATATTTAGTTTCTCCCGGTTCAATTTCACCAAGTGTAATATCTACACTCTGCGTATTTGTACCAGCCAAATCATCGCTTTTATACATACCATCATATCTAAATGAATACAATGCAACTTCCATATCTGCAGAAGATCTAGCTACAGAAGTATAAGTAGCATTAGCCGTCTTAATCAAAGCAAAGATAATTAATAAATCAACAATCAAAAAGACAGTTATGAAGTTAATATTCTTCTT
>JAEEGJ010021844.1_pt1 | contig 13688 bp, 10 predicted proteins | sample 8958761 | NCBI WGS metagenome assembly JAEEGJ01 (sample SAMN16246546, study PRJNA631951) | gut metagenome | biome: gut microbiome; feature: rumen; material: RS-attached | host: Bos | place: Iran: Karaj | collected 2018-10 | reverse complement strand
TGCCGCCATCAATGCCTTTGGCAACCCCAAGGCCGAGGAATATGCCCACACCTTCGCCTCCCTGCTGGTAGAAGGTGCTATAGGACCCGCTGAAGCGGGTGTTTCAAGTTCCAAGATCCAAGTTTCAAGTAAACCTGAAACCTGTAACCTGAAACCTGAAACCAAGAACATCCCCTGCCTTTTCATGGGCATGAAAGAGGCTGAGGCCGTAAAACTCTTCGCTAACACATACCTTGCCCTGCGCGTAAGCTATTTCAACGAACTCGACACCTATGCCGAGGTGAAAGGACTCGACAGCAAGGCCATCATCCAGGGTATCGGTCTCGACCCGCGCATCGGCACACATTATAATAATCCTTCTTTCGGTTACGGCGGCTACTGTCTGCCTAAAGACACCAAACAGCTGCTGGCCAACTACCAGAACGTGCCGCAAAACATGATGACTGCCATTGTGGAAAGCAACCGCACCCGCAAGGATTTCATCGCTGACCAGGTGCTCAGGAAAGCCGGCTACTACGCCTATAGTGCCAACAACCAATACGCCTCTAAGTCGTCTGGTGCTTCGCCGTCGTACGGCGAAGAAGTGCCCGCTCCCACGGTGGGCATCTACCGTCTGACCATGAAGGCCAACTCCGATAATTTCCGCCAGTCCTCTATCCAGGGTGTGATGAAGCGTATCAAGGCCAAGGGTGCCACGGTCATTATCTACGAGCCCACCCTTCCCGACGGTGCCACCTTCTTTGGCAGCCGTGTCGTCAACGACCTTGCGCAGTTCAAGGCCCAGTCACATGCCATCATTGCCAACCGCTATGATGCCGTCCTCGATGACGTGGAGGAAAAAGTCTACACCCGCGACCTCTTCCGTCGCGACTAATTCCCCCCTTAAACGCCAATGCCGTCCGGTGCTTCGCCGTCGCACGGCGAAGAAAAAATCTAAAAACCGAAAATATGAACAACGATAATAATGAAATAAAAACTCCCTCCCTAAACAGGGAGGGCAGGGGTGGGTCTCCGGTTGGGTCTCCTTCCTACCATATCTACTCCCCCTACCGTGTCTGCCCCCTTGGCGCACACGTCGACCACCAGCACGGCCTGGTCACGGGCTTCGCCATCAACAAGGGCGTCGACCTTTGGTTCGACATCCGCGAAGACAGTATCGTGAAACTCTCCTCCCGCACTTTCGAGGGCAACATCGAGTTCGATATCAACCGCCCCACGCAGGTTCGTGAACACAACTGGGGCGACTATGCCCGTGGTGCCAAATATGCGCTGCGCAAACGCTTCGAACTCACCCGAGGCATCGAAGGCGTCATTCAAGGTTCCCTACCCGTCGGCGGACTCTCCAGTTCGGCGGCTGTCCTCATTGCCTATGTGATGGCTTTCGCCAAGGCAAACAACATCTCTCTCAAACCCATGGAGGTCATCAAGATTGCCTCGGAGGCTGAACGGGAATATATCGGCCTCAACAACGGTATCCTCGACCAGGCTTGTATCGCTCTCGGACAGAAAAACGGACTGCTGTTCCTCGACTGCGACAGCAACGACTACCGCATCATTCGTCGTAATCCCGATATGCCACCCTTCGAAATCGGCATCTTCTTCAGCGGACTCACCCGTTCGCTGGTCAACAGCGACTACAACCTACGCGTCTTCGAGTGCAAGACGGCAGCCTGGAACATGCTGGCCTATACCGACCAGCCCCTGAAACCGTTCGACAAGACCTTCCTCCGCGACATCCCCAAGGCTACCTTCGATAAGACGCGCATCGCCATGCCGCAGCGCTTTGCCCGTCGTGCCGAACATTTCTATTCTGAATACCGCCGCGTGCGTCAGGGTGTCACCGCTTGGGAAACTGGCAATCTCAAACTCTTCGGCAAGCTCTGCTTCGACAGTTGTGAATCCAGCATCCATAACTACGAGTGTGGCAGTCCCGAACTCATCGCCATCTACGACAACATGCGCACGCTGCCTGGTGTCTACGGGGGTCGTTTCTCCGGAGCCGGATTCAAGGGTGCCTGCATCGCTCTCGTCGATCCCGCCGAGAAAGAGAACATCGCCCGCGAACTCACCACTCGCTACTTAGCGCAGTTCCCCGAATACGAAAGCACTTTCCAAATCAACTGGGTACAGCCCGATGATGGCGCCCGGTTCGTATAAAAACGATAACCAACACCCATCACCTAACACCCATCACCCGACATTATGAAAACTGTCATTCTTGCCGCAGGCTATGCCACCCGTTTGGGAGAACTCACCAAAAACTTCCCCAAACCGCTGCTCCAGATTGGTAAAAGCACCATACTGGGCCGTATGCTCGATGATATCGACCGGATTCCCGATATCACCGAACACATCATCGTTACCAACCATAAGTTCGCCCCCATTTTCCAGAAATGGGCCGCCGAACAGCATTATACCAAACCTCTCCGCATCATCGACGACGGAACGGAAACCAACGAGACGCGCCTCGGTGCCGTCCGCGACCTGCTATTAGCTATCAAGGAAACCGACATGCCGTCAGGTGCTTCGCCGTCGCACGGCGAAGATGGGTCCTTCCTGGTCACTGCCGCCGACAACCTCCTCGATTTCTCCTTCCAGGGCTTCATTGATTTTGCCAAGGCGAAAGGCACCTCCTGCATCATGTGCCACCACCAGCCCGACATCGCCAAGCTCCAGCGCACAGGCGTCATAGAGGTAGATGCCAACTGGAAAGTGCTCAATATGGAAGAAAAGCCGGAACATCCCAAGAGCCATTGGGCCGTCCCACCTTTTTATATATATTTAGAGAAAGACCTCCCGCTCATCCTCGACTGTCTCAACCACGGATGCGGCAGCGATGCCCCCGGCAACCTGGCCCACTATCTGGCCGGTGTGACTACCCTCCACGCCTACGAAATGCCAGGCACCCGCTTCGACATCGGCTCGCTCGACACCTACGAAGAGGCTAAAAAGCTATTTGGGAAACCCAACCCAACCCAAAGACCCACCCCGACCCTCCCTGCTTAGGGAGGGAGAACAGCAAGGGTTTAAAAAAAAACTTTGTGTCTTTGTGTTCAAAAAGTTAAGGTTATCGTTATCGTTAAAATTATGCTCCCATACAACATCGACCTCACAGGAAAGACCGTTTTCCTTACTGGCGTAGCCGGATTCATCGGATCCAACCTCGCCAAGCATTTACTAAAGACAGTCAAAAACATCCATATCGTCGGCATCGACTCGATGAACGACTACTACGACGTGCGCCTCAAAGAAGCCCACCTAAAGGAAATTGAGGAAATCGCCGCCCAGGCGTCAGGTGCTTCGCCATCGCATGGCGAAGAAAACCGCGAAGGAACCCCCTTCACCTTCATCCTCGGAAACATTGCCGACCGCACACTCATCGACCGCATCTTCGCCGAATATCATCCGCAGATTGTGGTAAACCTCGCCGCACAGGCCGGCGTCCGCTACAGCATCACTAACCCCGATGCCTACATCGAGAGCAACCTCATCGGCTTCTACAACATCCTTGAAGCCTGTCGCCATGCCAATGAAACTCCCTCCCTAAACAGGGAGGGCCGGGGTGGGTCTCAGGTTAACGTTGAAGTGGAACATCTCGTCTACGCCTCCTCTTCCAGCGTTTACGGCTCCAACAAGAAAGTACCCTACAGCACCGACGACAAGGTGGACAACCCCGTCAGCCTCTATGCCGCTACGAAGAAGAGCAACGAACTGCTGGCGCATGCCTATTCCAAACTCTACAATATTCCCTCCACAGGACTGCGCTTCTTCACCGTCTATGGACCTGCCGGACGTCCCGACATGGCCTACTTTGGCTTCACCAACAAACTCCGTGAGGGAAAGACCATCCAGATTTTCAACTACGGCAACTGTAAGCGCGACTTCACCTATGTCGATGATATCGTTGAAGGCATCCAGCTCGTCATGCAGCATGCACCCGAAAAGAAGATAGGCGACGACGGACTCCCCATTCCGCCCTATAAGGTCTATAATATCGGCAACAGTGCACCCGAAAACCTGCTCGACTTCGTCACTATCCTCCAGGAAGAACTGGTTCGTGCCGGTGTCCTCCCCGCCGATTACGACTTCGAGTCGCATAAGCAACTCGTTCCCATGCAGCCCGGTGATGTCCCCGTTACCTATGCCGACACCACCCCGCTGGAACAGGATTTCGGTTTCCGTCCTAACACCCCACTCCGCGAAGGTCTCCGCCGTTTCGCCGAATGGTATGCCGAATATTATAAATAACGCTAACAATAACGCTAACGTTAACCCTAACGCTAACTAACAGTCAAGGTCATCGTTACCGTTAGGGTTAGGGTCATCGTTAAGGTTAGCGTTAAGGTTAGCGTTAGCGTTGAACTAGCTCATCGCATTAGCGCCCAGCACACCCAGCAGGGCGGTCAACACGGCGATGGCAAACTCCACGATTTTCTTCCAGTTCAAGTTTTTCATCATTTCATTCATTAAGGTTTAACAATCTGCCGCAAAGGCCGTCAGGTGTGGTGCGGTCGTACCGCACCATCGCCTATCTCCGGCCGAATTAAGGATTCTGGTCGTCAGCACCGTCAGCCTTCTTCGCGGTGAAACCGCTGATGTTGCTCAGCTTGACGTTCTGCAGCATCTTCTTCGAACGCTTGTGGGTGGCAGCATCGGTAGTGGTCTCGGGCTGGAAGATGATGCGCACGCTCTTCACATTCTCGTTCACGTTGAAGTCCTCCTCAGAGTCTGCGCCCCTGGAACTCAGGCCGATCTTGAACGCGCCCAGTCCCTCGATCTTCACGCGCTGCGAATTCTGCAGACAGTCGGTCATCACCTCCACCATCTCGGTCAGCACGGCCTTGGCATCACTCTTCTTGGCGGTAGAGTTACGCTGGATACGCTCTGCGATGTAGTCCAGGTCAACGGTTTCGGTCACTACGGGATAGGCATACCACTTCTGATAGGCCTTCGCCATTTCCTCATTCTGGTTCTGAATCAATTTGTAAAATACCATAGAAATTAAATTTTTAAAGAGACCCACCCCAACCCTCCCTGTTTAGGGAGGGAGATAGGAGGGTTTGTGTTAATAAATTAAGGTTAAATAATAAAGGATAATGTTGAGAGAATAACGTTAGCGTTAAGGTTAGCGTTAAGGTTTGCGTCATCGTTAGCGTTAAGGTTAAGGTTAGCGTCATCGTTATCGTTAGTATGCCCACTGAAGCTCCTCCGCTCTCGGCGGTGCCACATAGTTATCAATCGCCTGCCTCCGGTTCCTGCGCACATTGGACTCCCTCCCTAAACAGGGAGGGTTGGGGTGGGTCTCCTGTTGGTGGGTCTTCCTATAACTCACATGCAACCAGCACACGCCGTTCTCGCGGATACGTTCAAAGAGCAACTGGTCGAACTCGAGGTTCTCCTTGATATAGCGGAACATCTTGCGGCCCACCTCGATGTCAGAGATGTGGATGTCGGCAGCCTCGCCCAACCGGTGTTGCGAGTTCTTCACGCCGCCCACGGCCCTGTTAAGTTTGTCGCAGCGGTACCCACTGGTGATACGGATCACACCGAAGCGTTGCCGCAAGGGTTCCAGCACATGCTCGCACAGCTGTTGCAAGCTATTCACCACTTGTTCGCTCGGCTCATTCCTGATGCCGAGCCGGATGGCGGTCCCACTGGCACACATCTCCCTAAGCGAGAAATGTGGCGTGAGCATCCGCTCTGATTGTTGTTTTCTGATAGTTGTGTTATTCATGGTTTTTCTATTATATCACAGGGAAAAGGCCGTCAGGTGTTCTGCGGTCGCACCGCAGAAGAAATCTCGCCTCCCGCTGTGTTTGTTTTGACGATGCAAATATACAACGGTTGCGCCCAGTGAGTTTGGACGCAACCGATATTTCTTTTCATCTTTTTTATAAACCGCTGACTTTCAGCGCTTCACAAAACCCGAATTTTCTCTCTTTTCATCGGCCTCTTCTTCCGCCGCCGAAACCGCCACCGCCTCCGAAGCCGCCACGACCACCACGGCCGCCGCCACCATCAGGCATTCCTGGAAATCCGCCGAAGTTTCTGCCGCGCATACCACGGCGGGCTTCACGCGAACCGAACACGTTCATCCTGTACACCACATGCAGCATGGCATACGAGTTAATACTATTATAAGAGGTGTCGCTCCGGCGCATCGCATTGATGCTTCTCGAGAAGTTACTCATCTCATTCAAGATGTCGTAGAACTGCAACATCACCGTCAGCGGTCTTCCCTTCAGGAAACTCTGCGAAATCTGCGCATTCCATATCAGCTCGTTGGTGTTCAGCGTGGCATCACTGTATCCCCGCCGGCTCTGGTTGTGCATATCGGTCGAAAGACTCATGCCCCACGGTGCATACAGGTTCAGCGAACCTCCATAGCTGAACTGCCAGGTGTCAAGGTTGCCCGTCTCTTGCAGCAGGTTACGCGTATGGTTGTAGCTGCACGAACCGTCGAGCGTCACCTCATACCAGTCCTTGCGCATGCTCAGCTGCAGACGTTCCGAAATGCTGCTGGTATAGGTGGTGTTACGTTCCGACGAGGCATTCCTCTGCAGCGACACATAGCCCACATAGTGGTTGTAGTTGTAGTTGGTGGCCGTCGATATGTTCCACACTCCGGCCGAGTCGATAGCCTGGTTATAGGTGATGCCGGCCGAGGCATTCCAGTTGCCGTTGATATTCTCGGGCTGTGTGAGGCGCCCGCCCGTCAGCGGATTGTAGGTCACCATATTAGATATTGAGTTGAGCGTGGTGCTCCACGAGGCATTGGCATTGATGAACCGTGTATGACTCTGTATGAAGTTGTTGAAACGCAGGTTGAAACGATGGGTGAACGAGGGCTTCAGTCCCGGGTTACCCTTCGTCACATCCAGCGGGTTCGAGTCGTCGGTAATGTCGAGCAGGTCGCCCATCGACGGCTGACTGCTGCTGCCACGGTATTCCAGGCGCAGCTGCTTCTGCCGGTTCCACCGGTAGCGGAAAGTCATGGTGGGCGCTACGTTCAGCACGTTGCGCACGGTGTCGGCATCATGCCCATAGTAACGCTGCACGAAATGGGTGCGCTGCGGCTGCATCAGCACACCAATGTTCAGCTGATATTTCTCCTGGATGACGCGCAGCGTCACGCGCAGGTCGTGGATATAGTTCGTATATTCCGAGAAACGGCTCAGCGACTCACTCTCATAATAGTCCACCGGATGCCCCAGCGGCGTGAAATAGCTGTCCCATCCGCCGTATCGCTCGTTCCACGCATCGAGCAGCGAACCGGGCTGGTTAGGTCCGAAAATGGTGCCCATCATCAGCGGATTGTTGCTCGAGAAGTCGTAGGTAGAGCGGTCGCTCTTGTTGTAGCGGTAGCGGAACTGATAGTTGAACTGCAGGAACATCCGCCGTGTGAGGGGCTCGCTGTAGGTGGCCTGCAGCGAATAGTTCCAGTTCTTCGTGGGAGTAAGGTTGTAGCGGCGTGTCACATACGTTGAGTCGCCCGTCTCCAGGTAGTTTTTCACCTGATAGAGCTCCACCTCGTTCTCCGAGAGGTTCTTGCTCTCGTTGTTCCCGTAGCCTACGTCGCCGCGCACCGTCACGTTGCGCCCGTTTTGGTTCAGCTTGTAGTTCACCATCGTCGAGATGTTGGCCGACAGGTTGTCCGAATAGCTCACCGAGTTGTTTTCGCGCGCGTTCACCATCATCTTGTCTATCTGCTCCAGCTCTTCCTGCTGTGCCAGCGGGTCGGTGATGCCGTCCTGTTCGTAGGGGTTCATATTGTAACTGGCGTCCTGACTCGTGGAGCGGCCGTCGTTGTTCGAATAGTTCACGTTGGCCCTCATGCTCACGTTCCACACGGTGTCGGGCTGCCATTCCAGCCTCATCTGTCCCTGCAGACTGTTGTTGCGCGAGAAGTTCTGCGAAAGACTGTTCGAGAAGGCACTTGCCGTGGCCACGAAGTTCTGCGTCGAAGTGGCCGACTGCCGGTCGCCGTCGTTATGGTTCCACAGCAGCGAGCCGTCAAACTGCAGGGCACTCCCCCGCCCTCCTTTCTTCTGTCCACTCTCGCGGTTGAAGTTCAATCCTAACATCTTCGAGGCGTTCAGTCCGTTCTGGCCGCCTCCGAACCGGCCGCCGCCACCTCCGCCCGGAAAACCGCGGTCGCCCACGTTATTGGCCGAACCGAGGCCTACCACTCGCATCTTCTGGTTCATATACGACCCCATCGCTCTCTCCGAATAGCGTTTCTTGGTGCCCACGCCGAGGTCAACATTGCCGAACGTGCCCCGGTGCATGCCTTCCTTCAGTGCGAAATCTAACACGGTGGACTCATCGTCGTCTTCTATTCCCGTGATACGGGCCAGGTCGCTCCGCTCGTCGTAGGTCTTCACCTTGTCAACAATCGAGGTCGGCAGGTTTTTCATGGCCGTCTTCGTGTCGCCGGTCATGAATTCCTTTCCGTCCACCTTTATCTTCTTCACCTTTTTACCGTTGATGGTCACCGAACCGTCGTCGCTCACTTCGGCACCCGGCAGTTTCTTCACCAGTTCCTCCACCACCGAACCCTCGGGCGTGCGATAGGCGGCAGCGTTATAGATGGTCGTATCCTCCACCACGGTCACGCGGGCGGCCTGTGCCGTCACGGTGGTATTCTTCAGCATGATGGCATCGGCGCCCATCACCACCGTCCCCAGGTCCACGTTGGCCGTATCCTTCAGCGTAATATTCTTGTGCTCACGCTGATAGCCCACGCTCGTAAAGCGCAGGATATAGCGCCCATTGCCCGAGGCATTCAACCGGAACGCTCCGTCATCATCCGTCAGCGCCCCCGCCACAAATGCCGAATCAGCAGCCGAGAGCAGCTGAATAGTCACCTGTGGTATCGGATCTTTCGTGTCGCGGTCAACCACTTGTCCCGAAATCTGTCTGTTTTGTCCCCATCCCTGGGTTGCCATCACCCAAACAAGACTAAGGAGGATAATCCTTCTCATAAATTTTCGATTTGTCAATTATTATGACGTAAATTAACTCCCAAAGTTTAAATAGGAGTGAAGCCGTCAGGTGTTCTGCGGTCGAACCGCAGAAAATCACCCTATTGTAAGCCCTAGTTAAGGTTAGGGTTAAGGTTAAGATTTCTTTGTGCCTTCGTGTCTTTGTGCTCCAAAAAAGTCATCGTTACCGTCATCGTCACCGATTCGTGTCCGTAAATTAATTTTTTCGCTGATTTTCTTGCAGTTATGGAATTATTTGCCTATATTTGCGCACGATTTTAAAGCAAAATCGTGGATGGTATCCAATATTTTAAAGCAAATACGAGTATAAATCGATTAATAATATGCTAAACAGAATAATGCAACTAAGCGAAGAGACGGATAGTAGTATCTTTCTCTTCGGTGGTCGCCAAACAGGGAAGACCACTATTCTACACCAGCAGTTTCCTAATGCTATTTTCTTCGATCTTCTTGACACCAGTATCAAGATGAGGCTCCTTCGTCGCCCTTCCCTTCTATATGAAACATTGAGAGACAAACCTGCCGGCACTCTGGTTATCATTGATGAGATTCCTGAGGTGCCTGAACTGCTAAACGAAGTGCACCGCCTCATTGTGGAATGCCAGATTGTATTCATTCTCTGTGGCTCCAGTGCCCGTAAGTTGAAACGAAAGGGACATAATACATTGGGAGGTCGTGCTCATCCCGTATATCTCTTTCCATTGGTCAGTGCTGAGATTCCAGACTTCGACATCGACCGTGCCGTCACTTACGGCATGATTCCTTCCCACTATTTGGCCAAGAACCCTCATCGCCTTTTAGCAGGTTATATTGACATCTACCTGAAAGAAGAGATCAAAGAAGAGGCACTAGTACGCAACCTCGATGCTTTCCACCGTTTTCTTGAGGTTGCCGCCCTGACTGACGGCGAAATCATCAACAACAATAACATAGCCCAGGAGTGTGGCGTTCATGCCACAACTGTCAGTTCCTATTTCGACATCCTTGAAGACACGCTCATCGGCTATAGGATTCCAGCATATACCAAGGTCATGCAGCGCCGACTTGTGCAAGCACCTCGATTCTATTATTTTGACATCGGCATTACCAACCATCTCCTTCATCGAAAAGAACTGTTAAGAGGTACACCTGACTACGGACATGCCTTCGAACATTTGGTAGTGCAGGAACTGATGGCTTGGCAACACTACACCCATAGCGAGGAGCGTCTTTCCTATTGGCGAACCTACACAGGCATCGAGGTCGACATGATTTTGGGCGACGCCCGGGTTGCCATTGAAATCAAGTCGGCAGAAGAGATCCTACCAAAACATTTGAAAAACCTGAAGATTTTCTCGGAAGAGCATCCACAAAGCCGTCTCATAATAGTGTCACTTGATGTTTTCACCCGCCACATTGGCCACATTGAGTGTATGTATGTAAAAGATTTCTTTCACCTGTTGTGGACAGGACAAATCATATAGCCCCAACTTAACCCCTTCCCCATGAAACTACTGATATGCTCACCCGCATTCTACGTGTTCCTTCTCATTGTAGCCGCTTGGCTCTGCCGCCACTGCAAACGATGGAAGTGGACATTCGCTGGTCTCGCCCTCTTCTTCGCCCTCTTTTTCAGCTTAGAACCCATCTACGAGATAGCTGCCAAGAAATGGAGCGAAGGCTACCCCTGGTCCGTTCCCAAGGGCAAAACCTACCAGTACGGCATTGTTCTCGGCGGTTTCAGCTATTGGGACTGGGAGCGCAACCGCCCCGAGTTCGGCGGCAATGCCGACCGCCTCACCGAAGGCGTCCAACTCTATCGTAAAGGCATCATCCGCAAACTCGTCATCGCCTCCGACGGCAGCATCATCCAGCGCGAAGACCCCTCCAAACAGAGCGGCAACCCTGCTGCCATGACCGACTACCTCATCCGCCTAGGCATCCCCCGCCAAGACATCATCCTAGAAACCAAAGCCACCACCACCCACGAAAATGCCGTATTCATAAAAAAACTGCTTAGCAGTCAATACTCCCCTCCCTACGGGGGAGGGGATGGGGGTGGGGCTCTCCTCATCACCACCTCCACCCACATGCGCCGTTCCCTGATGGCCTTTCAGCAGGAAGGCATCACAGCCGACCCCTACGTCACCGACTGCATCGTCAAGGTAAAAGGCAAGGAGGGCTATTGGCTCCCCTCCCTCCACGTCATCCGCGACTGGCAGTCCCTCATCCACGAATTCATAGGCTACGCCATCTACAAAATAAGGTGGTAAAAGGGAAGCCTCTCCCCCAACCCCTCCCCCGCAGGGAGGGGAGTCGTCAGGTGTTCTGCGGTCGTACCGCAGAAAATCACCCTATTGTAAGCCCTAGTTAACGTTAGGGTTAAGGTTAGGGTTAAGGTTAACGTTAAAATTTCTTTGTGCCTTCGTGTCTTTGTGTTCCCAAAAATAAGTTATCGTTAAAAATCCGTGTTCTTCCGTGATTTTCGTGTTCAAAGAAAATAGTTATCGTCATCGTTTTCGTTATCGTTAGCGTTATCGTTAGCGTTGATTCCCCCACACCGCCTTCTCCAACCTATCCCTCATCCTTTCCCTCAACTCCCGCGGACTCACCACCATCACCTTCTCCCCATACTGCAACAGTTCCTGCTCCAGCTCATAGTTCACAATCACGTTCAGGCGCAGCTCCGCCCAGTCCCCGTCAATACCCACCAGTTCCTGACTCTCATGGATTTTCCGCGTCCGTATGTAGTTCAGCTCCTCTTTTGCCACACGCAACCGCACCTCCTGCGGCACATCGCCCTCCCGGCGCGTCACACCCACCATGTCCTTGAAATAATCCGCAGGGTTCCCCTCCATCTCGCGGAACTCCTCCGTGTCGGCACGCTCCACACTGACCATCCGGTCCAGCCCGAACACCGACAGCTTCTGGCGCGGCACGTTCCAGGCCAGCAGATACCACCGCTCATGATAGGGCAATATATAATAAGGGTACACGACGCGCGCGCGAGGCTTCTCCTCACCGAACTTCCCATACACAATCTTCAGCGCATACTTCCGCTCGATAGCCTCAGCCACAGGATGCAGAAAGTGATACCCCGCATAGTTGAACTGCCTCATCAGCCGGTCCATCCGCCTGAAATCCTCCTCCGTCAGGTCGCTGTTCGTTATCGAGAAACTGCGGTCCTCGTATCGGTAAAGCACGTTATGCCCCACCTTCCGCCGCTCGATGGTCGTATAGTAGTCGTTCTCCAGCTGCACCAGGTCGTTCTGTATCGTCTGCTTCGACCTGACCGGATTCATGCCCCTCTCTTCAAAATAGCTGTTGATGAAATCCATCATCTCCTTCACCGAGGCTCCATATGGTTTCCTCAGGCAGCGGTCAATCAGCACCAGTCTCAAACTATAGTTCTTGTTATGCATAATCTCTTACATTCATTGGTTTATAATACATTTTCCTGCAAAAATACCACAAAACCCCTGTCCCCGCAAGCATTTCCAACAAAATTTCACCCACCATGAAATTTTTCCTTTCCGTCCAAACTCACTGGACGCTCCCTATATATCTTTGCAAAGTTTATACCCACAAGCCGCCCGCAGGCCGTCAGGTGTTCTGCGGTCGCACCGCAGAAAAACCGCCTAGTTAATCCAAACCAAAACAAAAATATCATGAAAATCACAGTATTAAAACCATCGAAAGGCCGGGTAACCACCACGTGGCTCAACCCACAGGAACTCGTCAACCTCGTGCAAAGCGACAAGTACAGCAGGCAGATCGGCGAGTTCCGCGAAATCTATCCCATGATGAAAGGGGAAAAAGTGGAACTGCCACGCGTGAACACCGAACTGCCCGCGCTGTGCTTCGGAGCAGAACTGGAACGCACCGACGGCAACAACTTCGTGAGCCTTCATGGTTACCACCCCGTCGTTGCCCGCGAGAACCGGCTCCTGCTGATAGAGGTGAGCAACCTGAAAGACTACCGCGAGGCTACGCTCCTGAGGAACACTGCCGCCGACCTGCCGCTCACCTACATCGCTTTCATCGGCTACGACGACCGTTCGCTGAAAATCATCGTCAAGTTCGAGGCTCTTGGCTACGATGATAATGCCGCAGCCAGGCGCGACGCGTTCCGCAGCGTGAGCCAGTTCTACGCTGCTCAACTGCACAAAATGCCCGATTCCATCGACCCTTCTCCACTGCAGCTGTGCTCGCTGAGCCACGACCCTGAGGCCTATCTTAACGAGCACGCCACCCCCTTCTACCAGACATTGCACAGCCCTTACTCACCGGCCGTCCGCCAGATGATGCAAAGGTCGGATGCCCAGACCGAGCCCCATGGCAAACTGCTCCCCGGACGCAACCAGGAACAGACCGAGCGCATGGTGTTCCAGTTCTGCCTGGACAAGGCACTCGACAGTCATCTCATGGCCACCGACGGCGAGGAGGCCGAACGCATGCTCTGCTCGCTGGCCGTCTACTGCCGTGAGAGCGACATCCCCTTGGCCAATGCCATCCGCAAGACGAGCTACCGACCCGACCTGAACACCGACATGGAACTCGTGAAACGCATCTTCAGCAGCACCTACAAACGATTGGCAAGGCGCAAGGGCGACCCTTTGCGACACGTCAGCAGGAACAGCCTGCTGGTGTGGGGCACACGCCATTTCATCGACACCTACTACGACCTGCGCATGAACATCCTCA
>JAEEGJ010021843.1_pt1 | contig 13689 bp, 13 predicted proteins | sample 8958761 | NCBI WGS metagenome assembly JAEEGJ01 (sample SAMN16246546, study PRJNA631951) | gut metagenome | biome: gut microbiome; feature: rumen; material: RS-attached | host: Bos | place: Iran: Karaj | collected 2018-10 | reverse complement strand
AGACACATTGCAACCTATCTGTGCCTTCTTTCCTGTAATTTGACAAATCTTAGACATTTCTATCTACTCCTTTTTTGTGTACTTTTTAGTAACTTATTCCAAACAGGGTGCAAAGGTACGCATTTTTGGTGAGAAATGAGAAGCGCGAAATAAGAAATCATTCCTAATTAATGATTTTTAACCTTCGGATTCTCCTGCAGGGCCTGTTTCAGCTTTCAAGTAGCTTAAAAACAGCTGCATGGCCTTGTTTGTGGCTATGGCGAGATTGATGTCGCGCCCGTGGTCTTCCTCTACTTTCAGCGTGGTAATCCGGTCGCTGTTGCCACAGGCCAGCCAGATGGTGCCTACGGGTATGTCCTTCGTGCCGCCTGACGGACCGGCAATGCCTGTTGCCGAGATGGCATAGTCGGTGTTCAGCACCCTGCAGGCTCCCTTCACCATAGCGATGGCCACCTCTTCGCAGACGGCCGTCTTCTCCTCAAGCACTTGGGGGTCGACGCCGAGCAGCGTCTCCTTGATCTCGTTGACATACGATATGACTCCGCCCTTGAAATACTTCGAGGCACCGGGTACGGCCATGATGGCCTCTGCAATGCGTCCGCCCGTGCAGCTCTCGGCCGTACCGACTGTTTTCTCCATTTCCCAGAGCAGTTCGCTGATCTCCCTGCTCGTTATTTTCGCTTCAAAATCCACCTTTTATATATTTACGATTTACAGATTTTCGATTTTCGATTTTCGATTTACTATTTGAACGTCACCTTCGAGAATGCCGGCGCGTCAATCGGGCAGAAGTCCTTGTCCAGGTACTTGTAGTAGCCCACGATGCCTATCATGGCGGCATTGTCGGTGGTGTACGAGAACTTCGGTATGTAGATGGTCCAGCCGTAGCGCCTGGCGGCATCATGGAAGGCGTTGCGCAGCCCGTTGTTGGCACTCACGCCGCCGGCAACGGCCACATGGCGGATGCCCGTCTCCTTCACGGCCTTCTTCAGCTTCTTCATCAGCACGTCGACGATGGTCCACTCCAGCGATGCGGCAATGTCCGCCTTGTGCTTCTCAACGAAGTCGGGGTCGTCCTGCACCCACTTCTGCAGCGAGTAGAGGAACGACGTCTTCAGTCCCGAGAAGCTGTAGTCCAGTCCCGGGATGCTGGGCTCGGCAAAGTGGAACGCCTTCGGGTTGCCCTGACGCGCCAGCCGGTCGATGATGGGGCCGCCGGGATAGCCCAGTCCCATCACCTTCGAGCACTTGTCGATGGCCTCGCCGGCAGCGTCGTCGATGGTCTGCCCCAGCACCTCCATGTTGTTATAGGCGTTCACCTTGACAATCTGGGAGTTGCCGCCTGAGACGAGCAGGCAGAGGAAGGGTAGGGGAGGGAAGGCCTCTTGCGAGGGCTGGTTGTCCGGTGTGTCGGTCGGCGAGGCTATGAAGTGGGCCATCACGTGCCCCTGCAGGTGGTTCACGTCGACCAGCGGGATGCCCAGCGCACGGGCAAACCCCTTGGCGAAGTTGACGCCCACGAGCAGCGAGCCCATCAGTCCTGGGCCGCGTGTGAACGCAACGGCCGACAGCTGCTCCTTTTCCACGCCGGCACGTTTCAGCGCCTGGTCGACTACGGGTACGATGTTCTGCTGGTGGGCGCGTGATGCCAGTTCGGGCACGACGCCCCCGTAGGCTTCATGAACAGCCTGCGATGCCGTCACGTTTGACAGCAGCACGCCGTTCCGCAGAACGGCTGCCGACGTGTCGTCGCAGCTCGACTCAATTCCTAAAATATAGATATCTTTATCCATCTTTTCTTCCGAGAATCGCTTCTATGGGCGTGCAAAGGTAAGGAAAAACTTCAAGACCACCAAAGAAAAAGCCAACAAAATAACAGTTCTGCTGTCCTTTACCTCCTCAACTCCTCACCTCCCCACCTCCTTTATAAAATATAATAAGGTGAAAGCGACAGGCTGGCCGGCATACATGCAAAAAAAATAATAAAATTGTTGTCGAGATTGCAAAAAAAGTAGTAACTTTGCATCCTATTGCACAGCTATATACAGAAATAACTTTAAACTTACATAACTTATGAGACAATTCCTATGTGTGTTGACAGTCGCTGCTTGCTCGGTGTTTTTGGGCGTGCAGCACTCAACGGCCTGCACCAACTTCATCGTCGGCAAGAAGGCATCTGCCGACGGCAGCGTTATCTGCAGCTACAACGCCGACAGCTACGGCGCCTTCATGTATCTGTACCACTATCCTGCCGGCAGGCACCAGCCCGGCGAGATGCGTAAAATCTATGAGTGGGACACCAACAAGTATCTCGGCGAGATTCCCGAGGCCCCCGAGACCTACAACGTCATCGGCAACATCAACGAGTGGCAGGTGACCATCGGCGAGACCACCTTCGGCGGCCGCGAGGAGATGGTCGACAGCACCGGTATCATCGACTACGGCTCGCTCATCTACATCGCCCTGCAGCGCGCGAAGACTGCCCGCGAGGCCATCACCGTGATGACGACGCTCGTCGAGCAGTACGGCTACTGCTCCGAGGGCGAGACGTTCACCATCTGCGACCCCAACGAGGCCTGGATCATGGAGATGATGGGCTGCGCCGCCGACCGCACCGTCTCGAAGGAGCGCACCGTCTGGGTGGCCATGCGCGTGCCCGACGACATGATCTGCGGTCACGCCAACCAGAGCCGCATCACCACCTTCATGCCCGCCAAGAAGCAGAAGAAGGGACAGGAGACCGTCCTCTGGTCGAAGAATGTCGTCTCGTATGCCAGGAAGATGGGCTGGTACAGTGGCAGCGACGCTGACTTCTCCTACAATGCAGCCTACGCCAAGCCCGACTTCTCGGGCCGCCGCATCTGCGATGCCCGCGTCTGGCAGTTCTTCCGCCGCTATGCCGACGGCATGGACCGCTACATACCCTGGGCCGAGGGCCGCGACGCCGATGCCGAGCCGATGCCCCTCTGGGTGAAGCCAAACTGTCTGCTGACCATCCAGGACGTTCAGGCGGCCATGCGCGACCACTTCGAAGGCACCCCCTTCGACGTCTCCGACCAGTCTGCCGACAAGGCCGACATCGGCGGCGGCATCTGGCAGATGCCCTATCGCGTGACGCCCCTCTACTTCGAGGTCGACGGCAAGAAGTGCTTCAACGAGCGCCCCACCTCCACCCAGCAGACCGCCTGGACCTTCGTCTCGCAGATGCGCTCCTGGCTGCCCCGCGAGATTGGCGGCTGCTTCTGGTTCGGCAACGACGACTGCAACATGGTGGCCTACACCCCCGTCTACTGCTGCGCCACCCGCCAGCCCGACTGCTACAGCGGTCGTGGAGCCGACGACGTCACCTTCTCGATGGACAACGCCTTCTGGGTTGAGAACTGGGTCTCGAACATGGTCTACCCGCGCTACAGTGCCCTGTTCCCCGACCTCAGACAGGTGCGCGACTCGCTCGAGAGTTCCTACTTCTTCGTGCAGAATGGCATCGAGCAGACCGCTCTGGCCAAGGAGGGCGCCGACCGCGTCGACTTCCTGACCAAATATACCTGTATGCAGGCCGACAAGATGATTCAGCGCTGGCGCCAGCTGGCCACGTTCCTCATCGTGCGCCACAACGACATGGCCGTTCGTCCTGTCGACGAGAAGGGCAACTTCAAGCGCAGCAAGTATGGTCTTGGCGACCGTGTCCAGCGTCCCGGCTATCCTGAGGCCTATCGTCGCGAGCTCATCAGCCGCACGGGCGACAAGCTGCTGAAACCCGCCGAATAGCTCCGAGTGGGAAACGTGCCTATCGCCCGTGTAAGATTGTAAGAATGTAAGATTGTAAGATTTTTCAGGGGGTGGGCTGGCGGCTCTTGTTCCAGCTCTTGCCCACCTTCTCCACCCAGCCCTCGCTCTTCCAGCGGCTTATGATGGTATAGAGCGCGCTGTCGCTGAAGTCAGAGCCCTTCAGCCGCCGCAGGTCCTGCATGCTGAACGGCGACGGCAGTCGCTCGTAGATGCTGCCGTTGACGCTGCTGCCCATGGGGTTGTCGTCGTTGCCGGCATACTGTCTGGCCAGCAGCGGCCCAAACACCTTGAGCTGCATCTGCAGCGTGTACTCGGCCATCCTGACGGCAAAGTCAATACAAGCGTTCGACTCCTTGCCCGCCAGCAGCATGAACACCACGCCGCACCTGAATCCTATCACGCCCGCACGTCGGCGGAAGCGGTCCTTGATGACGTTCATGTCGAGCGACGACTCCACGCGCTTCTCCTCCAGCCAGCGGTTGATGGCCTTGCGCAGCCGAGGCGTGTCGTAGAAGCCTGAGGCCGAGCGCAGCAGTGACGTAGCCTGCACTATGCGGTTCGTGTCGGTCTCGTTCAGCTCCCTGAACACGGTGATGGGGGCAAACATCGTGTCGGGCATCTCCGACAGCATCAGACGGCTCGACAGTCCGTTCTCAGCGTTCGACTCGTTCCTGCCCTTGAACATCTTCATCACCGTTCGCGGCGTGCCCAGAATGGTCCAGTTGTAGGCCACGTGCACGTCGCCGCTCTCCGATTGGTCCGAGTTGTAGTCCGTGCCCCACCACTCGCGCGAGAAGGCGTTGCGGTAGATGTCCCACTTCTCGGCCCACGAGCCGCCGCTGTTCGTCTTCAGCAGCGTCTCGGCCTCCGTCGAGATGGAGTACAGACAGTGGCCCTGCGACTGCTTCAGGCGCTTCAGCAGCTTCGAGCACGAGATGGTGATGGGCACCACCCTGACCACGCCCGCCGGAACCTCCTGGGCGCGCTCGTTGGCCTTGCGCCGCTTGTTGGCATCGCGCACCTGATCCTCCTTGTTCTTCACGGCCGCATCCTCCTGACGCACCTCAGTCAGCCAGCGCTCAATGGCGTCCTCGATGGCCGACTTGTTCGACGCCTGCTCGCCCATGACGATGGCCATGCCGCCCAGCTGCCCCGTCTTGCCGTCGCAGTAGCGGTAGCTGACGCCGTCGGCCAGTGCCATCAGGGCCGGCATCTGTCCCACCACCAATGGCGGCCACATGCTCTCAGGAGAGGGTTTCAGGCTCTCCTTCAGCCCTATGGGCAGTTTCTGCGCGTCGATGGTGAGCGTCGGCCCCTTGCTGCCCGTGCCCGTCGTCTGGCCCTGCCCGGCCAGCGGGTCGTCCTGAGCCATCCCCGCCTTCAGCGAGCGTAGGAACACCTCCTTCTGCCTGAGGTTCATCGGGCGGTTCTGGTCGACATATTTCTCATAGAAGTTGCTCACCAGCGCCTGGCAGTCAGCCTCCCTCGAGTAGTCGGGCATCTTCAGCAGCAGCACGCCCATCAGCTCCTCCTGCGGCATCATCTGGCAGAGCGTCGGCAGCAGCAGTTTCAGCGTGTTGTGGCGCACGCCCTCGCTGTTCAGCGTCTCCAGGTCGAGTCCCGTCATGGCCAGCGTCTCGTCGAAGGCAGCCAGCGCCCTGGCCGAGGGTTCCGTAGCCTCGGGCTCCTGCTGCGCCTTGGGCGTCGCGGGCTTCGTCTCGCCGGCAGCTGGCTTCGTCCACCTTGCCAGCTCCTCGTCGCTCAGCCTGGCCCCGTGCAGCTCGTCGCCGAACATCAGTTCATGGTCGATGTAGAGGATATACTCACGGCAGGGCAGGTAGATGCCGCGCTCGCGCTCATGCACCGCCTTGTCGTAGTCCACGTCGCCCATCTCGTGGGCCATCCACGCCTGCGCCTGCTGGCGGTCCAGCCCCTCGGGAATGTCGAACAGCACGTGGCCCCCAGTGCCGCTCACCGACCTGTTCACCATGTTGATGCCCAGCTGCCGCTCGCGCCCCTTCAGGCGCTGCCCATACAGCTCGGCAAAGCCCGCACAGCCGTCAAGGTCAATCACCGCCTTGCCCGAGTCCACCGGCTCGCCCTCCGAGCTCTTGTAGCCCCGCTTGAAGTGGGCGTGGGGCGTGTAGAATCCGTCGCCCAGCTTCAGCTCAGCCTTCCGCGCCTTATACTCCTCCTTCGTCAGCTCGCCCCTCAGGTGCTGCTCCAGGGCGTCGGCCAGCTCGGCGCAGATGCGGCCCGTCTGTTCGCTGTCAACCCTCATGTAGAAGCCCTCGACCGTGGCAGCCACGGTCTTGGGATTCCTCATGTTGTCGCCTAAGTCAATTCTCGACATAATCTTCCAGCCCTCCTTGCTCAGCAAAACTCAATCAGGTCCAGTTCGCGGTCAATCAGCGCGTCCTTCGCCTCGCGCGTGTGCCCGTCCATCATCCCCATCAACGTGGCCGTACCCTCGGCCTTGGGGAAGCTGCCAAACACCTTGACGCGCTCTATCGACTCCTTCACCCAGCCCCACGGCAGCTTTCTCAGAAGCCTGTCGCGGCTGTGCCCGCGCGACTGGCGGTTGTACGCCCTGAAGGTTATCACACCCGTCCACTCGTCTCTGCGAAGTGAACCTTCCACTCTCTTTCCGTCCACGAGCCGCTCCAGCGTCTCCATGGAAATGTCAACATATTTCCTCATAATAAAATCTTCTCTCACTTTTCACTTTTCACTTTTCACCCTTCACCTTACACCCTTCACCGTTCACCGTTCAAAGAATCTCCTCGCTTCCCACTCGCGCCGCTTCTCCAGCCCTCGGAGCCGCTTCCCGTCGGCAAACACCCACCGCTTGAACTCCCGCCTGATCTGGTTGCGGCTGCCGCCTCGGCGAATCGTTTTCAGCAGCGTCGAGCGGCACAGGCGCCCGAACCCCACGTTGAAGGCAAACGACGTCAGCGCATCAAGCTGCCCCTCCGTGCGAGCCACGCCCAGCGAGAGCACGTCCTGCGCCACCTCCTCCACGTCCTCTCTCAGCAGCTCCTTCGCCCAGTAGGCTGAGATGCGGTCGCCCTCGCGCACGCCCTTCGTGTGTCCGTACCCAATCGTCAGCACCCCTGCAGCGTCGCGGTAGGCCTCCAGCCTGAGCCCCTCCATCTCCATCAGTTTCTCAATCAGAATCTCCGTTGTCCTCATCATACCTGTTCTAAGTCTCAAAACGTTTTCTTACATTATGGTTCTCATCATCTCCATGCCTGCAGGCGTCCAGACCAGATAGCTGCGCTCCTTCTTCTCACCGTCCAACGCGTAGTAGTGGAACTTGCGTTCCTTCGCATACTCACATTCAGCGTAGCGCTTGGTCAGCTTGTAGCCCCCGCTTTTCCAGTACTGTAAACCCTCCTTCACAAGGCGTTTGTTAAGCTTCTTCACCGTCGTGCCCAGCATCTGCGCTATCTGGCTCACGGTCATGCAGCCGTCGCTCGGCGCGTTCTCCACAGCTATCAGCCCCCGGCGAATCTCGTCAGTCCGTCTCATCAGTTCCTGCTCAGTCTCCAGCAGCTTCGGCTCGTGTTGGGCGTGTTGCCGGTCGAGCCGCTCCAGCTCCAGCTGCTCCCACCTCAGCACCAGTCGGGCGCGTGCCTCGTCGTTGAACTTCGTGGCCACGTACAGGCTTTCAGTTTTCGTCAGACGAAAAACGGGTATCAGCCTCACGCCACCCTGCGGCATCTTCACCCTTTCCGATGTGAGCTCAAATTTGAGCCCACATTCATTTTCCCAAGCGGGCTCCATCTCACGGATGGCTCTGAGCACATTCTTGTGTTCTTTTCCAGTGATGGCAGCAATGTCGAGCGACGACATCCGCTGCTCCTGTTTGTTCACGCTGCCAACCTCTCTGTTGGCTTCCTTTGCTTGTCTCTTTGTCATACTGCTAATAGTTTTAATTGTTAATAATGTAAATAGGTGGAACCAGCGGTCCGGGAGTTTATCAAGTCCCATTCCTGGCTGATTTCCAATGACAAAGGTACGACAAAAAAATAGGTGCCTAAAGAAGCTTTAGACACCTATAGAACTTATATAACTATTCCTATAACTTTAATTCCTTACGCAGCTCATCACGCAGCTTTATGATGCGCGGCAAGGGTTTAAAGTCATCCCAACTATCTGCTTTTTCACGAAAAATCGGGTTGTCGCTGAAAGCATTGGCAATTGTACCCAAAGGACAGTTGTAGTCTCTGGCATTCTGGTAAGGCAGCGCTTCCACCATCTTCTCGAACCCCATCTGGGTCATCTTCGAGTCGTACTCATCACGGCAAAGACAGAACACAACGGCATAGGCACTGTTACCCCAGAAATACTTCTGACAGCGTTCTATGGCACGCGCCAGCTGCTCGTTGCTCAGCTCCTTCCTCTTCGTCTGAATATTGTCAACCTTGCCAAAGTGAAACTCACCGTTGCCGTCCATTCGGAAGTTGATGGTGTCCACATGGTCAATAAACTGCCCAATAGGCGCGTTGAAGTTGTAAGTGCGCTGAGGGCGATTGTCGTTAGTCTCGTTTCTCATTGTCGTCAATCTAAGCTATGCTGTTTGTTGATGTTGTCTACATGTTCTATAAACTGTCCCACCGTATCGTTGAACTGAATGCTGTTGAGCACGCCCGCCTGGGCGCCCGGCATCATCTGCACGATGGTAGGCGCAGCAGCACGCGCGCGGGCTAATACCAGCTCCTCCTCACGCTTGCGCTCCTCGGCAAACAGATCGTCCGTTGCCTGCTTCACCTCAGCCCAGAAAGGCAGTCTCGACAGCAGGCGCTCCATACCGTCGAAGTTGCTCCTGGTGCTGTCCAGCCCATTCGCCTTCAGACACGACCTCACGCACTCCACAATTTCTGCGGGGCTGACGGCTTTCTGGGGGTTGCTGGTGCTGTTGCTCATGAGGATTTTTAGGAGTTCGATTACTACCATAAACGAAAAAACGACCCGCCCTGCCTTGGGCGAATCGGTGGCAAGAACCACGCATTCTCATGCAGTGTCGGCCGCCCCGTTTCAGGGGTCCGGCCCGTTCTTGCAGCATTTCCGTTCAATCTGCAAAGGTAAGAAGAAAAAAGCGTCGCTCCAAACAAAACTGCACTTTTTTTCTGTTTATTTTTTTGTACTGCACAAACCCGCAATTTTGTGCACCGTTTTTCTTTACAAAAGCTCTTCCCCCTCCTTTTCCCCTCCTAAGTTCTTGCATTGCAAGCGTCCTTCGGCCGAGCGAGGAGGGGCTGGGGTGGTCTGAACAACCGCATCTATTCCCTCGTTCAGACCCCTCCTATCCTCCCCTCGCTCGGCCGAAGGACGCTTGCAAGGCAAGAACTTAGGGGAGGAACTGGTTACCTCGCCCGGGTCATAATACGATCCATCCTCAGTACGACCATCTATCGAGAGTCCTCTATCTGTATAGGCCTTGCGACGCTGAGCCACCTCTTCCTCAGAAAGTTGCTGGTACCAACCATCGGCACGATAGATTTCAAAATCGGCTGGCGAGATGTAGATAAACCTCTCAGGGGTAAAACAACTTGTATCGCAAGCTACACCAAGAGCCTTACAATACTCACGTTGCGCCTCGGGCACCGTCATACCTAATGGCAGACGAATATCGATGTGCAGTTTGCGACGGATAGAGTAATCCTTATGGAGCATCAAGCCCTGCCAACGTCCACCTATCTCAACATCGAGTTTTTCAGACATCTGGTTGGCTTTCTCCACCAACTCAGGGTCATCAATATCGATGCAAGTCTGCCAAGTGAAACTCTCGGCAACGATATGTTCACGATCCCGATAGTCATCACGATACTTGGTATAATGCGGACAACGGAACGGCAACCAGCCCTTTAACTTGCGCTGCTCCTCTTCATCCTGACTGCCGTTGATGCGCTGCTCCAACTGCTTCAATCTTGGTGACTTCGTAAGAGAATCATAGTCTTGGAGCGGGCATTCTTTTACGAATGCCCTTGTTTGCTCCTTGTTCTGTCGCGGATTGATAGCTATCAGCCATTTCATTTGCTCCATACAGTTTCCTCCTTTCTGGTTTTAAAGTAAGACATAATCTGGTCAGCCTCTTCCTCATAGAGAGCCTTGGTCAGAGTCAGCCCGTATTTCTTCGGGAACTTGAAGGTGACGTAGATGTACTCCTCGTTGATGCGTCGGCGACCATCGCTGGGACGTATTTGAGGGCGTGTCATCTTCACCGCTCCGTGAGGAGTCTCAAAGAGCGTCTCGTGGAGAGGTCCTCTTGACCCCCGGTTCCATCTTGTCACTCTTGTCAGTCCGTTGGGCTCTACCTTGATGCCGCCCTCATAGCTTACACACTCACCGTTAGTTACCTCCTTCTCGTCTTCCCACGGGCATGGGATGATGGTAATGTTACCATTCACGTTGAAGTTCACACTGCCGTCCATCTGGACGTTTTGCAGCAACAGCTGCTTCTTGAATTCGTTCTGCATAAATCTGATTGAATTTGCGAGATGAAGCAAGTGCTGAAATTTGGCCATTTTCACTCGCGAGACTTCCCTCACTCGCATTCAGCTCAGATTAAACTTGTGTTAGCGATTAAGAAATTTTACGTAGAAAGGCTGGTTCTTGCTTAGGCAAGCGTCTCCTGACGTCGCCGAGCGCGCTACTCCTTTGCTTCCTCGGTTCATTTTGCATTTGTTCATCAGTGCCATTTGCCTGCGTGCCTCGTTGGCTATATAGGGCTGCGTTGAACGCCCACCGATTATCAATCCAAATCTTCTTGCCATAGTCTTATATACCTTATTAATGATTAGCCTTACGAATCTTCATCTGTTCCAGAATCAGTTCTTGCACTTTCATGACCAACATCACCATTGCCGGATGGCAACATTTCTTGCCGTACCACACGTGAGTGTTCTTGTTCGGGTTCATGCTGATGTTCACCAGATTCCAGAATGTCAAGCGGTCTTCTGTACTCAGTTTCATCACACACCTTGCTATCGAGTTCGTAAACTCTCTGCCGCAAAGGTTGTCCATTACTGCCATCGTAGCCATTGCACCTACCATAGCCTTTCTTGTTTTCTTTGTAAATTTCAGATTCTTCATCTTTTCTTAAATTTTAATTGTTAAACTTCCGTTGTGTCTCGGGCCCTTATGTCCTTTCGACGATGCAAAGGTAGGGCAAAAACCAAGGGGTTGTATTTGATTACTTTCAGACACTAGTGTCTCTTAAAATTGTTAAAATTTAAAATTAAACATCTCATGCACAACGTTTTAGCCCAGCAATACCCTGTCCGGGTTTTGAAATGCTTACCTTTGCATCCGATTCAAAATCGGAGCATATATGCATACGGGGATATTCGTTTTTGCACAGATAATACAGTTCCTCCCTCAGAGGCAGTTCAGGCGAATACTTGCCAAGTACAACGACAGAACCAAAGGCTGGGCGATGTCTCACTGGAACCATTTGCTGGTTCTGATGTTTGGCCAGCTCATTGGATGCGGAAGCCTGAGGGAACTCACAGATATTACAATCGCACATGGTAAGAAGTCCAAACACCTCGGCTTTGGCCACCATCCCATCAACAGACAGATGCTGTCCAAGGCCAACAATCTCAGAGACCATCGTATCTTTGAGGAGTTCGCTTTCTACATGGTGTCTATTGCCCAGACCAGACGAATCACGAAGGAGTTCGAGCTTCATGGCAGGTTCTATGCCATCGACTCCACGACTATCGATCTCTGCATGTCTGTATTCAGATGGGCAGAGTTCAGAAGCACAAAGTCGGGTATCAGAATCCATACTCAGATTGATATCATCACGGAGATTCCCGTTTTCTACAGAATCACCAGTGCCAAGGTGCACGATGTCAACTCTATGGACTGGTTCACATACGAGCCTTTGGCGTGCTATGTGTTTGACAGAGGCTACTTTGACCTCGCCAGACTCTATAAAATCAATGTCTTCGGAGCATTCTTTATCATTAGGGAGAAGGGCAAGCCTGCATACGAAACCGTCGATGGCGAGAGTATTCTCGACGGAGCAGACAATGTGCTCAAAGACCAGACCATTCGCTTCACCAAGAAGGAGAATCTGGAGAAGTATCCCGGTGTTATCAGAAGAATCGTCTATTATGCGCCAGAGCTTCATCGAAGTTTCGTCTACTATACAAACAACTTCTACCTCAGTGCGAAAGACATCGCCCTGCTCTATAAATACAGGTGGCAGGTGGAGCTGTTTTTCAAATGGATCAAGCAGCACCTCCAAGTCAAACGTTTCTGGGGAGAATCCGAAAATGCAGTCCGAATACAGATACACGTGGCCATCATCACCTACTGCCTCATTGCCATCATCGAGCACGACCTCAAGATTGGCAGGCCCGTCTTTGAAGTCATGCGTATCCTTGGCAAGTCTGCGCTCACCATGGACAACATCCAAGACCTGCTCAAACCTTTCAAAGAGGCAGTCAAGCCGGATGATGGTCAACTCCATTTGGACTTCAAATTTGATTAACATATATTAAGAGACACTAGTGTAAACCTTTCTCTCTAAGTTCTCGTTGGCAAAGATAGGAAATATAATTGAAACTTCCAAGAAAAAAGGCAAAAAAAATCTCCACCGCGGTGGTGGCGGTGGAGAAAGTTATTAGCCCTCAAGGGCTTTTGTAAATGTACACACCGGAACCGACCCCGTGTGTACATAACTTAAGTTCTGACTATTTGGTGGTAAAACTTTTGATGTCTGTAGTGTACCAGTCGGCCCTACCCAGACCTGTCGTAAAGAGAACCTGAGCATAATAGTAGTAGGTCATGCCACTGGTCAGGTTACTCATCTTTGCCTTCATGGTCATCTTGTCAACGGTGCCCTGTGCATATTGGCTGATATTCTCTTTGCTGGGACCGTAGATGATATGGCAGCTGATGGTAGGGTTGGCATACACCTTCGGGTCAACCGAGCATGTAACTTCTGCCGAGGAAGAAGTGATAGCCGTAGCGTCCGACAGAGTGATATAGTCTTTCGGATTCAGCGATGTAAATGTCTTTTCCTTGGTCTGCAGTTTTTGGCCATCGGCAACGACCGTCAGCCAGCAATTGTAAGTGCGTCCACATGACAGGCCACTCAGTTCTGCGCTCAGTTCGTTACCTTCAACCGTCATCGCTTTGCCATTGTCCCAGCTGTAGTCATCTGTATCATAACGGTAACTGAGGGTATAGCTCAGGTTCTGGAATAATCCCTTTAACTTAGTCTTTCCCGATGCCTTGGCTGTCGTGAAGCCTATCTCGTCGATGTCAAACGTCACATAGTCTTCTATGGGCTTGGTCGTGAAGTGATTCACTTCGCCCGTGAGCACAGTGCCGTTGATATTCACGAAGGGACGGTAGACGTAGTTGGTGTTGGGTGTCAGGCCGCTGAGTTTTGCTACGAACTGGTTGCCGTTAAAAGGTACTGTAGTTTCTACTGAAGAAGAGGAAGCTGCCGGAGCATAGCTGATGCCCCACAACAAGTAAGGATTATCTGGATACATCTCTGCCAGCGTGCTTGTCATGGTGGTGCTTCCTGTCACCGTTGCTGTAGCCAGCGTTACGTCACTGGTTTCGCAAGTCATCAGCTGTTGTGCATGAAAGTCGGCGGTGGCAAAACTTTTCACCTCGTTCATTATCAAATTATTACCAGCCCTGACATAGGTACAGTAGTAGTAAGTATGACCAGGTTCCAGACCATCGATCAACGCGTTGACAGTTCTGTCAGGGAGGTTTGAGCAGTGTCTCTCTGGTATGAGACCCAATCCCCCAATATTCATGATGCCATAGTCATAGCCTCGGCTTATGAGTTTCATAATGCTGTCAGCTTGCAGGTATCGTTTATTGGCAGACTCAGCCGTACCGACACCCACGTCCTCAGCCTTG
>JAEEGJ010021841.1_pt1 | contig 13690 bp, 9 predicted proteins | sample 8958761 | NCBI WGS metagenome assembly JAEEGJ01 (sample SAMN16246546, study PRJNA631951) | gut metagenome | biome: gut microbiome; feature: rumen; material: RS-attached | host: Bos | place: Iran: Karaj | collected 2018-10 | reverse complement strand
CCCGAGCCTATGGTCAAGCATAAGCCGGAAGACCCGCTGTGCAACTTCATAGTCGACAGGCTTTTCGCCGATATGTCAGCAATCGCAGCACCTACAGGACGTAAGGTCGACCTCGCCTTTACCAACCGCGGCGGCATCCGCCAGGATATAGCCCAGGGTGACGTCCTGCTCGACGACATCGTTTCGATGCTTCCTTTCGCCAACTACCTGAGTTACGTGCAGCTGGAAGGCAGGGATCTCCGCAACATCTTCGAATTCATGGCCGAAAACGGCATCCAGGCCGTATCCGGAGCAAGGATCGTCATCAAGGACAAAAAGCTTGTTTCCGTGGAAATCGGCGGCAAGCCGCTGGATGACGACAGGCTTTACGGGGTTGCGACCATCGATTTCCTGCTCGACGGGGGCGACGGATACAAATTCGCCCGCAATGCCAAGGATTATCTGCTTACGGACATAAGGATCGGGGATGCCGTGCTGGCGGACATACGCAAGATGACGGCTGAAGGGAAGGAACTCAAGTATTTTACGGACGGACGAATAGTCAGGGAGAAATGAAAAGAATATTGAGCATACTGGCGGTCTGCATCGCTGCGGCCGCCTGCCAGCCGAGGCTGGTCATTATCCATACCAACGATACCCACAGTCATTTCGATCCCGTTCGCGGCGGCGAGCGTGACGGCCTTGGCGGCATAATCGAACGTGCTGCTTTCGTGGATAGCATACGTTCCGTTTATCCTGCCGACAAGGTTCTCATGGTCCATGCAGGGGATTTCAACCAGGGAACTTCATATCACAGCGAACTCGGCGGGATGCTGGAGCCGAAGATGATCAATGCTTTGGGCTATGACTGCATTACGCTCGGCAACCATGAGCTGGACGAGGGGATAGAGAGCCTTGCCGAAAGGCTTTCCAAGGTCGATTGCGCCGTTGTCTGCGCGAACTGCGAATTCCCTGATATACTCCAGCAGTATATCACTCCCACGACTGTCATAGAGCGCGGGGGAATGCGCATCGGTATAATCGGAATGGAGTCCGACATCGCTACGATGGTGGCGGCTCCTACCGCCCAGCGCATACGCCAGCTGGATAACGTGGAGACTATCAACAAGTGGACCGAGCACCTCCGGAAGGAGGAAAAGTGCAACTTCGTAATCCTGCTGAGCCATCTTGGTTATGACGTGGATCAGGAAGTCGTGCCCCAGACAAAAGGACTGGACCTCATCATAGGCGGCCATACCCACACTTTCGTGGATGATTTCATCTATGTGAAGGATGCCCGGGGAAAGAAAATCCCCATCATCACGGACGGATGCTGGGGACTTCAGATGGGTCTTATCAAGATCAGGTAATCTACAATCCCATATAGATACCTACGGATAATAGGTTCTCAACCTGGATGCTGCCCGGAATTACGGTTCCAGGGCAGTATCTTGCATAAACGCCGAAATCGTCGAAAAGCAGGGCGCCAAAATAACTCAGACGGAAATTCTGAATCTCACCGCCGTTGACGATATCCGCGGCTCTCTTTCCGTTATCGTCCCTGAACTTGTTCTTTATCTTGGTGTAGCGGTCGAAATCGTATGTGGCTTCGGCGCCGAATTTCAGGCCGACCTTGCCGAATTTGAACGAGACGGCTGCAGGGGCGCTTGCTCCGAAGGCGCAGATCTTGGATTTGATCCGGTTCGGGGGCGTGGCGGTGGAAAGAGCGAACTGCCCGTTGGTGTCGAGTTCGAACATTTTCCCTTTCGCAATGAACCTGTCCCATTTAATGTCCGCCCCAATTTCTAAGGAGAGCCATTTTGCAGGATTTAAGCTGAACTGTAGAATGTTCAGGCCCACTTCGTGGGATTTGCCACCGGGGAATACATTATTGTCCACAATGTGATCTCCGACATAAAGATGGCTGAGGCCATCTACGGAAAACAACTCGTCGGAGCTGCTGCTGCCTTTGGCTTCCTTAATCTCGTCCGCCATATTCTCTATTTCGGTGAGGCGGTCTTTCGCCGATTTCTGTTCTTCCTGTGCAAATGCGCTTGCAGTCAGAGCGCACAGTGCCATTATTATGATCGTTCTTTTCATTTTGCAATGGTTTTTATCGTTTCTTCCGGGATGAACGGGAGGATGGCCATGGCCTTGAAGCCGGGCTCGGTGAGGGTCCTTACCAGAGGATTGTCTTTCTTACCGGAGTCTCCGTCCCTCATTTGTTTGAATATGGATTTTTCTTCGGGAACGGGCTGGATGCGATATTTTTTCAGATCGGCTTTCTCAGCCGTGTATTCGATGGCATCCAGAAGCGTTCCTTTTTCATCGGCAAGTTTGATGTCTATGGCATCTTTCCCGGACCAGACGCGGCCCTGGGCGATGGAATCGACATATTCCTTGGTGATGGAGCGGCCATCGGCAACGACTCCCACGAAGTCGTCGTAGATGCCCTCTATTTCCTTCTGATACCATTCCTGCTCATCCTCGCTCAGGGGCTGCATGCCGGAACCCATGGCGCTGTGCTTGTTTGTGCCGATGACTACGGGATTCACCTTGAGATTTTTCTTGATGGCGCGGCCGTATGAAGGCACCATGCCGAATACGCCTATGGATCCGGTAAGAGTGGTATTATCCACGAATATCCTTTCACACCCTGCGGAGATCAGGTATCCGCCGGAGGCTGCATAGGAGCCATAGCTGGCGATAACGGGTTTGTACTGCTGCAGGAGTTCGATCTCGCGGCGTATCATATCTGCCGCTACGACCTCTCCGCCGGGAGAGTTCACGCGGAAGACCACCGCCTTGACGGTAGAGTCCCTGCGGACCTTCGCTATGGTGTTGGAGAGTTGTTCTCCTACTATCGCGCCGCCGCTGCGGACTATCTCGCCGTCAGCATAGATGACCGCTATCTTTTTGTCGGAGGGTCCATTCTTGACCTTTTTTATGTAGTCGGTGATAGGAACTACCTTTACCTCTTCGGGCTTTGTCTTGCCGAAGAGGTTACAGAGGTACTTCTCCATCTCGTCCCTGTATTTGAGGCCGTCGATCAGGCCTTTTTCTAGCCAGGTGTCTGCAGTGTTCAGTTCGAGATTGTCGATCCAACCGATAAGATCCTCCACTTTAACATTGCGGGATTCAGCGATCTCGGCAAGCATGGAATTCCAAAGTGAGTTGAACAGGACTTCGTATTGCTCGCGGTTCTCGGGGCTGATGTCGTTGCGGATATACATCTCTCCGGCTGATTTGTATTTGCCGTGGCGGATGAGCTGGACATCCACTCCGAGTGCATCCAGGCCATCCTTCAGGAAGAATTGTGTGGTAGCGAGGCCGGTGAGGGTGCCGCTTCCCTTGGGATAGAGGAAAACGCGGTCTGCAACCGAGGCGATGTAGTAGGAAGCGTTGCTCAAACCGGCGCCATAAGCCACCACGGGCTTGCCCTTGCCGCTGAAGCGCTTCAGATACTCACGGATTTCTTCCATCCCTGCCATGCTGGCGGAGAAATGATCCGTATTCACGTAGATCATCGCGATTGCATCGTCTTCGGCCGCTTCTGTCAGGGCTCTTTCGAATCCGAGGAGGGACACGGACGAGTTGACGTTCAATCCGCTTAGGGAGATGCTGAAGTTGCTTCCTCCACGCTCCGCGACTACGTCTTTAAGATCGATTTTCAGAATTTTTCCCTTGAGAAAGCCTTTGTCGGCACCATTCATGGACGTGCCTGCAAGAAGGGCGATGCACAGGCAGATAATAAATCTTCTCATATAAGTATCAATAATAACCAAGCGGCAAATATACTAATTCTATGCCATTGGAAGTAAAAATCTTTTTTTTTGTTTCGACTATCAAAAAAATTGCTAACTTTGCAATCCCAAATTCTGGATGTAGCGCAGTTGGTAGCGCACCTGGTTAGGGACCAGGAGGTCGCTGGTTCAAGTCCAGTCATCCAGACGAAAGGTCGGCACACGCCGACCTTTTTTATTTTGGGTAAGGTCCAGTTTCATGCTGGGGACCTTACCCGCAAATATGGCTTGCAGGTACTTCCAGCGGGTAAGGTGTCGGCCCTAAAATTGGACCTTACCCAATTAACCGACTGCCCCGTACCAGATCTCGGGGGCGAAGGGGGTGAAGATCAAGAGGATGATCAAACCCCACCAGGGGAGGAGTCCGCAAATCAGCAAGATAAGTGCTATCAGGAGGATGATTACGGGATTGATCAGGTAGCAGATGCCGTAGCGGACGGAATTCAGGAAGGCCTTGTCCTTCATGTTCTTGCGCAGATACTTGATGATGCCGAAGGCGGGCAGCAGTATCAGCCCGGCAAAAGGCACAAGCGGCACGCGCAGTATACGCAGCAACGAGGAATCCGAATCTTTGGCCCGTTTAGGGCGCTTGGGATTGGCTATCAGCCCGCGCATCTTTTCCGTAAGGTTCTGCAGGATCTTCCTTGCCCTGCGTTGGTGCAGGTTCTCTTCAGGAGTATCTTCGGACGCTTCTTCCTCCATGGCACCTGCCACGGGCATGGGCTCTCCCACATTCACCGTCAGGCTGGTGCGGAAACGCACGTAATCTTCGTAAACCAATCCCACCGGAACTATGTAGACCGGCCTTTCCAATTCGTTCTCGGCCATCATGGCTATGCGGGCGATGCCTTTGCGAAGGGGCAGCAGGCCGGGTTCCTGGCTATGCCTTCCTTCTGGGAATATGCAGAATGGGATGCCTGCGTTAAGCGAATCCACCGCGTCGCGGAAGGTCTTTTCGTTGCCCGCCAGGGCATCCACACCGTCCCTCATGCGGTTTATGGGCATGATGCGGAGGAAATTCAGGATCCTTGCGACCGCGGGTTTGCGGAAGATGTCCGCCCTGGCGGCGAATACCACGGGATGGTTTCCCATCATCGACAGCACTGCCAGGGCGTCCAACAGGGTGTTCACATGATTGGGCGAAAAGATCACCGCTCCGTCGCGCGGGATGTTCTCCAGCCCTTGGAATTGGAGGTTTCGGAACATACGGCGGAAGGTCCAGTTCACATAGGGAACCAGAAGGTCGTAAGCGGTGTCTTTTGCGTAAACCGGGCGCATCAGCTCAGAAGTCCGCAGATTAATACTCCGAGATAGTTGCCCACGGCATAGCCGACTATACCAATGCTCAGGCCGGGCATGAGCACGCGGCTGTTACGCATGGAGGCGGCGATCATAGGCACGAAGGGCGGGGAGTTGATATATGTGACCGATGCTATGACGGCCGTGTCGGCATCCACCTTGAAGAACTTGGCGGAAAGCAGCTGCAGGGAGAGGGAAACGACCTCCATAAAGAAGAGGAATCCCACGATCCAGAGGGCTCCGGTGAAGTCCAGGGCGCGCACGTCCGCCATCGAAGCGACCACGAGGGAGAAGATGTAGATGAAATACATTCCCATGTCGTAGCCATAGTCATAGTTGTGGATTGGCTTCCAGAAGGAGACTATGATGCTGATGGTGGTGATGGCCAGGATGAAGAACATCATGAAGGTGCCGGGGATTATCTTGGACAGTCCGATTGCAAAACCTGCTGCGAGACCCACAACCACTAGTGTTACTCCCAGTTGAACGAGGGCGTGCTTCATTCCGCGCTTTGTGAAGAGGCCCTTGTAGGGGTTCTTCTCTTCGCCGGCTTCGAGGACGGCCTTCTCGTCGTAGTGATCCAAAGTCTTGACAGGCAGCCACTTGCGCGCAAGGCGTATACCTATCGCCATGATGAAGACCAGGTAGGTGAAGGATACCATCATGTCGTAGGTGTTGAGCAGGGCGTACTGCTGTCCGTCCACATCCAGCATCTGGCTGACCGCAGCCATGTTCACTGTGCCGCCGGTAAGGCAGGCGGTGTACATGCCGGCGACCTGGGGGCCGTTGGGGATGTGGGGACCGAAGATGGGATAGCCGGCCACAATCGCCACTATCACGGCCACCAGGCCGGTGATCATAGCTATCAGCTGGTCGCGAGTCTCGCTCTTGCGGAAGGTGAAACTGAAGAGCATCAGGGGGATGGCCAGGGGAATCATCGCGTTGGAGAGCAGGTCCTGAACCTTGCCGGTTTCGGGTCCGGAAGGCAGGATGCCGATGTTGGCGATGATTGCGCCAAGGAAGTAGAGCATGAGGATAGGTCCGATCTTGCCTATCACTTTAACTTTCCTGCAGAGCCACAGCACTCCGGCCGGAATCGTGCAGTATGCGATGAGAAGAATCGCGAAGGTTAAAATGTCCATATCAGAATCCGTATTTGTTTATTATTTCTTTCGAGATTTCCACAGGGTCGCCGGGGGCGTTGTAGTCTATTGTGGTGGCGGACGGTTCGGTCCACAGCACTTCATGGTAGCGTATGCGCTCGTCGAAACGCTGCACGTTGAACTCGAGGCCGTCTTCGACTGCATTGATCAGATCCCTGCAGAACATCATCCAGCGGGGCTTGTAGTAGCTCTTGATAAGCCCAGCCCACTGGCGGTTGGCATAGTCGGTGAGATTGGTAGCGTTGCCCCAGATGGAGAGAATCGTACGTGCTGAGCGTTCATAATAATCCTTCTCTTCTGATGTCTTACCCCAGGTGCGGGCGGCCTCGTTCCAATCCTGGAGGTTGAATTCCGGCACGCAGGCGACGAGCCTGTCGCAGTCGTCCATAACTTCACCCATCCTTACGCTGATGGCCTTCATCTGTTCGAGGTCTTTGGCGTTCCAGGCTATCTCCAGGCTGTCTTTCAGCACGTCGAAATAGTCCCCGAGTGCCTGCCTGCCGAGGTTCACGAGGTCGTAGCGCCATTCGTAACGGTCCGAACCGATTTTGAGCATCTGCCTCCAGGCATGGTCCATTATGGGTGTGCGGCCCTTGATGTCGGGATATTTGACCGTCCAGTTCCAGCGTTCGCCGAACTTGGGATGGGCGTTCATGGACACACCGGACCCCGTATACTTGGGAGCGACCTCCATGATGAGCTCGTGCCAGAGGGCGCGTGCGGCTGCATCCTCCCGGCCAACGTGGCGGTCGGCGAGCTTGTCTATCCACTCGTCGGGGGTCTGGGGATAGTTCCAGGCCTGGCTCAGCACGAATTCGTAATAGTAGGGATTGGTGCCGAAGCCCTCCAGGGTGGACCCCACGCCCTTCATGTTCGAGCCACCGTCCTCCAGAGTCTCCTTGTAGAAGGGGATTAGGGTGGGGAAGTTACCGTTGAAGAGCGTGTTGCCGCCGAAGTTCAGAAGGGCGCAGGCTATGTAGTCGTGGCCGTAGAAGCGGTCGGTGATCTTCCATCCGAGGATCCAGTCGTCGTGGTAGTCGAGTACTATCATCTTACCCCTCGGCACGCTGCCGAGATAGGCCTCCATGTTCTCGGGTGTCCAGTGCTTGCGGTCGTTGATGAGGAACCAGCCCATCTGGAGCCAGATGGATTCAGGATCCGCGGCTTCGAGGGATTTCCAGAACGATCCGCCGTACTCGGCAAGGGTTTCCGGATCCCAGGACGGGGCGTCCACTTCGTTGAAGGGATCCAGCCCGTAGATGTGGTCGGTGCCGAACATGGCGGTCTGCTCCTCGATGTAGGCCTTCTGGATCTCGGTGTAGAGGGGATCCATGGGGGATAGGAACCAGCAGCGGTAAGGGTCTCCGAAGCGTCCCCAGTTGCTTACCTTGGTGATGGTGGCCTCGGGATGCATGTCCTTGAAAACCGCTGGAACGCTGCCGCTGAAAGCCCTCAGGACGGGTTTCATGGAGAGGCTGCGCTCGCGTTCGAGTATCTTTTTTTGGAGTTCCGCCTGGCCGTCGATCCAATCCTGAGGGAGAGGCCCCTGGAAGGAGTTGACGTTGACCATCCTGTGCCATGCGAGATGGGCAGGCCCGGTGAAGTGCGCGCGAATCTGCTCATCGCTCAGGCCGAAACGCCTCCAGACTCTCTGCCAGACCGCTTCTTCGCCGGTGGTGGCGAGGGGCATATTAACTCCGTTCAGCGCCATCCAGTCGATGAACCGCTCCCATTCCTTCCATTCCCACCAAGGCATTGTGTAGCCGAAGGTGCAGTAGTTGAGATAAAACCTGTAGGGAACTTTTGCGCTGACCGAGACGGGCTCGGGAACCTCGGGCAGTTTTGCCGGCATCTCCACTGCGTGGGCGGCGTATTCGGATACGGTGGTATTGCAATAGTTGTTAAGGTAGTAGTTGAGGCCTACTGCCATTGTGCCGGCGTTGTTGGCTTCGATTACTATCTTGCCATTTTCGGATTTCAGCGTGAAAGTGTCCGCAGTGTCTGCGGGTGTTTCGTGGAAGACTATGCTTCCCGCCTGTGCGGGGATGAGCCGCCTGGCGAGCGCCTTCGCTTCTTTGACGCTTTCAGGTTCTTGCACGCATGCTCCACAGAGGAGAATGGCAAGGATGGCGAGTATGAATCGTTTAAAAATCATGCCTGTGAAGTAGATATTTGACATATGCAAAGAATCCGATCGTCCGTCCTCCCCATGCATTCAACAACTCAGGATCGACATTATTGTTGGAGTACCGTAACTTTCTATAATGATATACCTTGGTCATGAACAAGGGCCAGCCATTGATATATCCTTCTGCTTTCATCCATTTTATTACCCTCAAAGCCTCCGCCTCTCCTTTTCCGTTGACCGAATACTCTTTGGTCCGGTTCGAACCATGCTGGCGGAAATGGTTCAACATCTGTGGATTGTAATATATGTTGCCATTTTCTGCCATGCCCGCCCAGAATACGATGTCGCCGGATCCTCCATAAGTCTCGTAACCATTATCGATTCCAAGGGCGGTTTTTCTGGAGAATACCGCGGAACTTGCATTCACCACCTGATTCTTGCGGGCCAGATAATTTGTGATGAATTTTTTCCCGGATGATTTGAAAGGCTTCGCCATATCTTTTTGATATGGGTGCGGTCCGTAGTCATTTCCTTCGGCATCGGTAAGGACGGAGCGTACGAATGACAACGTGCACGAATGGTCAGTCTGGAATGGACGTGCTGCCGTCTCAAGGAATGTGGTATCGGCAAAATCATCGCTTTCGGCGATCCAAATCAAGTTGCCCTTTGCGGCCTCCATGCCTTTTTTCCACTGAGGGAACGGCGAGCCTCCGTTAGTTTCATTTACAATCAGGCGTATCCGGTCTTCGTATGGTTCAAGGACGGAAAGGGAATCGTCGGTCGAGGCATCGTCCAGGACAATGACCTCCAAAGGCTTAACCGTTTGGTTGAAGATGGAATCCAGTCTCTGCTTCAGGAAGCGTGCATGGTTATAGTTGGGAACGATGACACTGATGCCGTTCCTGCCCAGAAGATAGTCCGTAAAGGATTCGAATCCTTTTTCAGCAATATGTTTTGCTTCTGCCGTTTTCTCTTTATCGCATTGCGGGTCGAGGAGTGCCCTGTCGATCTCGGGCAGAAGGTCGATGCCCTCTTCGAACGCATGGCTGATGTCTATGTAGCTGAAACCCAGGCTCTCGCAAAGACCGGCAATTTTGTGTTCATAGCTGAGCGCCACGAACGGAACTGCATTGTTGATGGCAAACACCACCGAATGGTAGCGTGCTCCGACAAGGCAGGATGCTCCCCGTATGACTTGCTGCTGCACGTCCGAACTCCAGTCTTCGGGAGCAACGTAATCGTCTCCGGAGCAAATAGTCATAAAGAAATCGCGGTCGCATTCTACCGGCATCCTGCCCATGTATAACTGGGGGAGATAGATGATCCGGTGATCGGGATATCGGGCATGGATCAGGGCTGCGATGTCTGAATAGAAGTTTCTGATCCTTTTGGTGCCGACACCCTTGTATGCATAGTGCCAGTTCAGCTCATTGGGGACAAATACCACGTATTTCCCTTCCGGCAGATCCGGTAATTCCGCCTGGGGCGTTTCCAGGAAAGCGCTGTCCAGCGTTTTGACCGCCCCGGGGATGAATTCGTCCGATATCCTGTCACGTATCGAGACGAAACTCATGTAAGAGATGATTTCTTTCGAGAGTTTATGGAATAACTGCTGTTTCGGGCTGTCTTCCGGGAAAGGACCCACGGACCTTCCGAAATATGCCAGAGGTTTGCGCAGATATTGGGCGAGTTCCAAATGAAACAGGTGCACCCAGTCCTGGAAACCGCCCAGGTTGATTCCTCCCGGAGATGCGAGGATAAGATCCGCCTTTTTATACAGACGGATCATTTTACGTATGGCCGGATCCATGAGCCAGGCAATGCGTAGGCCGTATTCCTGCCCTATGATCCTGAACTTGTATGAATAACGGCCGGGTTTGACCTGGACGTATTCAACTCTGGGATCATCCACCATCATCGGAATCATCGCCGACTTCTCGTAGCGATAGGGAACCGTAATCGTAATGGACCTGTCTGCCTGCAGAAGTCGCCTCACGAGCGCCTTGTGCGCCGATTCATCTCCGCGATTGCGTATGGGCTGGTCTATGAGAAGCAGTTTCATTCGTGGAAGGTGTTAGTGTCCGTAACGCTTTTCCTCACTGATGCAGCCACACGCGTGCTTTCCTCAGGATAGCCGACGGCGATGATGACGATCGGAACTTCGTTTGCCGGAATTCCGAAATCTGCCAATGCTTTGAGTTTTTCGTAATGGAAGCCGCAAGACACCGGCAACGTGGCCAGGCCCAGGCTATGTAGGGCATTGATCAGGTTCATAGAGTACATGCCGCCATCCACATAAGGCTGAAACATCTCGTAATGCAAAAATGCCTTACGGTCTGCGGTAACAAGAATGCAAGTATCAGGTTCTTCTTCAAAACCATGACATCCTTCCTGCCAAAGGAGAACGTCCCTGCAGGAGTTCCCGGAGAAGACATGCGTGTGCCACGCCTGCCTGTTGCATGCCGAGGGAGAATGGCTGGCGAGTTCCAGAGCCTTGACAATAAGGGCGCGGTCTATTTTTTCCTTGCGGAAATACCTGCAGGAGTGCCGGCTGAGGATGACATCCTCGTAAGTTTCAGGATGGCTGCGCCGGATGTCGAGGATGCAAGGATCCTTATGATAATCCGGATTGCCGAGCATCTCCAGAACCTTTTTGAATTCTGTCTCGAGTACTCCCACGTCGATGCCTGATGCCTTTGAATAAACCAGATATCCGTCAATGATCGCAAGGGCATTGGAGATGGAGGGGGAATAGCCGTATCTGGAAGCGTAATCTTCGATTCTTTTGATCAGGTGGGATGCCTTCTGGGTTCCGAATCCATGACGCGGGGCGCGCATTGACATGCCTTTTTCCAGGGTATGAGCTTCTCTCAGAATGAGATAACACAGTTTGTCCGGGTCTTTGGTAGATCCCATGGATGCGTTATACCTGAAGTTTGCCCATAAAAAACACCATGCATCTCTCGTCATTGCAAGACGAGGCAGAAAGTAATTCTTTATATGTCCGAAAGGAGTCATTTGATGCGGAGTTTGGATAATGCATAATCCCTTTCACCCTGAGTAGAACCCCAGAGCCATGTAAACCCGATGATCGAAACGGTGCTCGTCAAAAGTACCGTCAGCAGCCTGACCCACCCAGAAGGAAGGATGAACCAGACAATGGCCGTAGTTGCGATCGCCGCCGCCGTTACCGGCAGGATACGGAGAATCACTTCTTTGAAAAAGCGGGAAACGGGGAAATGTATCTGTCGTTGCAAAATGAGGCATTTGGCAGCGATAAGGATGGAATACACGACCAGATAGACCACGTATGAAACGACGGGGGGCGCTCCCAGGTAAAAGCAGAGAATGGAGATCGGCAATACCGTTACGATGATTCCACCCACTATCAGATAATAGCGGCGGATGTCTCCGGTGGCCATGGCCAAAACGGCCATCGAATTGCCCATCATGTCTGCCATCTGGGCGAAAATGGCAACCTTGACGAATATATCCGTATACATAGGATACTCGCCGAGCCATAATCGCATGAGCATGTCGGACTCGAAGAGTACCGGTATTGCGAAGAACAGCATCAGCAGCCAGGAATACCGCGCTCCGGTGCAGACAAGATGGAAACAATAGTCATACTTGCCTTCAGCATAGGATTTGGTTATCTGCGGATTCAGGGCAGTGGTAAAACTGTTTACGAACTGTCTCACGATGCCCTCGACCTGCGTGGTCTGGTTCCTGGCAGCATTGACGGCGAGGGAGAAGAACTGGTTTGTCGCAATTCCCACGCCGTGCGTGTTGAGCATCGTTGGCATTACTCCGAAAAAGTTCCAGCTGGCAAAGGAGAACATGTCTTTGAAGATGCCCCTGTCAAAGACCAGGCTACCCTTGCATTCATCGTAACGCCTGCAGTAGATGGCATACAGGCATCTAACTATCAAGGCTACCAGCACCAGCAGCACGGCATAGACTATCAGCGTATCCTTTGAAGTATAGGCGAGGCAGAGCGCCACGGAAAGCTTCAGCACTGCTTCCACTACGCTTATATACGCGAAAGCCTTCATGTGCTCGTGGGCGATGATCTCCGCGTTGAAAGGTACGCTGAATAGGTTGATTACCAGCACGGCGAGGGATGCATGCAGCACCCAGGTCGCCGCAGGAACCCTGTCGGCCGGGATGACGGCCCATCTGTGTACGAATACGATTCCGAGGGTCTCACCCAGTATGATTATGATTGCTGCAAGCAACGCCACGATGATCAGACTGGTAGAGAAAACCCTCCTGGACTTGTCGGGATCGCCCTCGCCCAGGCTGAAAGTGATGAAGCGGCTTATGGCCGTCGTAAGGGCCTGGGTGACTATCAGGAAAATGGTCACGGCGCTGCCCACCACGTTGTAGATACCCATATTGTCGAATCCGAGCGAGCGGAGGACGATACGGGAAGTGAACAGCCCTATAGCCATCAGAAGGAACATGCGGAAATACAGAAGGACCGTATTTCGGGCGATCCTTCTGCTGTTCTCCGATATGTTCCGTTCTGGCATTATTCGGGTTTATAGGAATCCTTCAGCGAGACGGTCTTGTTGAAGATGGGATTCTCCAGCGTGCTGTCGTAATCTTTCACGTAGTAGCCGGTACGCTCGAACTGCACGGCGATGCCGGAAGCGTCTTCCAGCAGGGCGGGTTCGGCGAAAGCCTTTGCAACCACGAGGGATTCGGGGTTGAGGAAATCCTTGTAATCCTTGTCTTCGGGAACCTGGCTCATGTCCGCAAGGGTGAAGAGTCGGTCGTAATTGCGCAGGGTGACTTCCTTTGCGAACTGAGTGCTCACCCAGTGGATGGTGCCCTTGACGGAACGCCATTCACCTGCGCCGGGACGCGTAGAAGGATCGTAGATGCACTTGAGCTCGGTAATGTTGCCGTCGGAATCCTTCACCACTTCTTCGCACTTGATAATGTAGGTGTATTTCAGGCGAACCTCTCCGCCGGGTTTGAGACGGAAGAACTTGTTGGGGGCATCCTCCATGAAGTCAGCGCGCTCGATGTAGAGTTCCTTGGTGAAGGGAACCTTGCGGGTTGCGCCTTCCGGCTCGGCCGGGTTAAGAGGGCAGTCGAACCATTCCACCTGGCCGTTGGGATAGTTGGTAATGGTGAGTTTGACAGGATCCTGCACCACCATGTAGCGGTTGGAGCGCGCGTTGAGGTCCTGACGGACGCACCATTCGAGGAGCTGGATGTCCATGAGCTGGTCGCGCTTGCTGACGCCTATCTTGTCGCAGAACATCTTGAGGGCCTCGGCGGTGTAGCCGCGGCGGCGCACTCCGCAG
>JAEEGJ010021836.1_pt1 | contig 13691 bp, 12 predicted proteins | sample 8958761 | NCBI WGS metagenome assembly JAEEGJ01 (sample SAMN16246546, study PRJNA631951) | gut metagenome | biome: gut microbiome; feature: rumen; material: RS-attached | host: Bos | place: Iran: Karaj | collected 2018-10 | reverse complement strand
CGGTCCAGCCGAAGGCCTCGTACAGCAGATAGTGCAGAGGCAGGGACGGCAGCCATTCCTCTCCGCGGATGACCTCGGTAACTTCCATCAGGTGGTCGTCCACAATGTTGGCCAGGTGGTAGGTGGGGAGCTCATCGGCCCTCTTCCAGAGCACCTTGTCGTCCAGGGTGTCGGTGTTTACTTCCACGTGGCCGCGGATGAGGTCGTCCATCTTTACGATTCGGTTCTCCGGCATCTTGAAACGGACGGTCCAGTCGGTGGTTTCTTCCAGCAGGCGCTTTACCTCGGCCTCCGGGAGCGTGAGCGAATTGCGCAGCTCCTTGCGGGTGGCGGCGTTGTACATAAAGGTCTGTCCGGCAGCTTCGGCGGCGGCGCGGCGCTCGTTGAGGTCGTCGGCGCTGTCAAAGGCGTAATAGGCCCAGCCGGCGGCTACCAGTTGCTCGGCGTACTGGCGATAGATGGGCCGACGCTGGCTCTGACGATAGGGAGCGTGCGGATGCTTGGGGGAAGCCACTTCCACCACTTTTCCGTTCTCGTCTACGCCTTCGTCGGGGATGATCCCGCACCAGCCCAGGGCCTCAATGATATACTGTTCGGCTCCCGGGACAAAGCGGTGGGAGTCGGTATCTTCAATACGGATAATAAAGTCTCCACCTTTCTGCTTGGCATACAGATAGTTGTACAAAGCAGTGCGGACGCCGCCCATATGCAGCGGTCCGGTGGGAGACGGGGCAAATCTTACACGTGTTCTTCTTTCCATACTTCTATATTGGAGGTGCAAAGTTAGCGGATTCCATCAAAAAGCGCAAGAGCCTGTTCTACGGAGAGGGCGTCCTCTACGCGGAAGGAGCCGCTGCGGGAGCGGATGAGGCCGCTCAGGTGGGCGCCGGAGCCCAGGGCCTCTCCCAGGTCACGGGCAAAGGCGCGGATGTAGGTGCCTTTGGAGCAGGCAATGCGGATCACCGCCTCCGGAAGGCCCAGGGCCGAAGTATCGGCCACGTTGATGCGGGAGGAAGCCGTGGAAGATACGCTCGCTTCGCTCGGTATGACAGAGGGGCTTGTCATACCGAGGCCCTTGTGGCCGAGTGTATCTCCGGGGATAAAGTCCAGTAATTCCAGTTCTGAGATATTGATTCTGCTGCGGTGGAGGGTTTCCAGGGCGGCATCGTCCAGTTCTGCCACGCGGCCGCTCCGGTAGAGCTTGCGGGCCAGTTCGTAGGCACGGACGCCGTCCACGCTCTTGGCGCTGAAAAGGGGCGCTACCTGCTCCTGGTCTCCCAGGAAAGCAGGGAGGGCGGCTTCCACATCGGCCCTCTTTATGTGCTCGTAAGGGAAGGTTCGGTCTACGTCTTTCTCGAGGTCGTAGGAAGGGGTGGTGGCGCCAAAGCGGATGCGGGCGATGTACTCCTTGTCGTGATCCTGGAGCTCCTGCGCGCGTTTGCAGGCGGGACCTATGCACACCAGCAGTACGCCGGTGGCCAGGGGGTCCAGGGTGCCGGCGTGTCCCACCTTCAGGTTCTTCTTCTGAAAGTGCTTGATGGCGGCGTATTTGAGCTTGCGGATGACATCGGCCGAAGTCCAGCGGTAGGGCTTGTCCACCGCAAGGACAATGCCCTCCGGGTAGTCTGCAATGTCTCTGGTGAAACTCATCAGCAGGGGATCTTGTCTATGCGCTTCTGGTGACGGCCGCCTTCAAAGTCCGTATCCAGCCAGGCGCGGACAATGGAAGAGGCCATAGGATAGCTGATGAAGCGGGCAGGCAAGACCAGAACGTTGGCGTTGTTGTGCTGGGCCACCAGTTTGCCAATGGCGGTACCCCAGGCCAGACCGGCGCGGATACCCTGGTGCTTGTTGAGCGTCATAGCCATTCCGTTGCCGGTGCCGCAGAGGGCAATTCCCAGGTCTACCTCGTGGCTTTCCACAGCCTGGGCCAGGCGGTGGGCAAAATCCGGGTAGTCTACGCTTTGCTCGGTGTCGGTCCCAAAGTTGACCACTTCTATGCCGCGGCCCTGAAGCATTTTGATGAGTTTGAATTTGTACTCCACGCCAGCGTGGTCGTTGCAGATGCCAATTTTCATAAGGATTCTAATTTGCTACTGCAAAGATATGGCTTTTCACGGAAAATAGCTATATTTGCGAGTCCAATTGTACGCTATGAGAATCAGACTATTCACTGGCTTAATCGCCGCTCTTATGCTGGCCGCCTGCACCGGTGGCAACAAGGAACCCGTTTCCGTTTATCTTTGGCATCGTCTCACCTTTAATCCCAATATGGATTCCCTCCAGAGAAGCTTCCAGATTTGGAAGAGCAAGGGGGTTACCGGAGTGTGCATAGACGCCCGCAGCATGGAGAATATAGTGGAAGCCTCCCGCCGCGCCCATCAGGAAGGCCTGGAATACCACGCCTGGGTGCCCTCGATGCTCAGAAGCGACCTTCCGCACGAGTGGTACGCCGTGAACCGCCTGGGCCAGAGCGCAGACGAAATGCCCATCTACTTGAGCAACTACCGTTTCCTGGATCCCGCCAATCCCGAGGTGCAGGATTTCCTCATTGAGCAATACACCCAGGTGGCCCAGATTCCGGACGTGGACTATGTCCGTCTGGACTTCATCCGTTACCCGGACGTAATCCTGGCCCGTGCACTTGGAGAACTTTACGGTATTGAGAACGACGGAGAGGAGTACGCTCCCGCAGACTACTGCTACTGCGACTACTGCACCAAGACTTTCTTTGACCAGACCGGCATCAATATCAAAGAAGTGGAAGATCCTTCCACCGTGCCCCAGTGGGCCCAGTTCCGCTGCGACCAGCTTACCTTCTTTGTAGACCGCGTGGGCCGCGCCATTCACGACCTGGGAAAGAAAGTGAGCGTGGACGTGTTCCCCGGCCCCGGCTCCTACGCAGAGCATATGGTGCGCCAGCAGTGGAACCAGTGGATGGTAGATATGTTCTTTCCTATGAACTACAACGACCTCTACGGAGAAGGACCCGACTGGCTGGGTCCCGTGGTTGAGGAAGAAGTTCAGTCGGCCGGCGGCGTGCCCGTGGTGAGCAGCCTCCGCATCTGCCGCAACTGGAAAGACCCTCAGTCCAAGGAGAATGCCGCCAGCACCGGCCTCCTTCCCTCCGAGCTGGGTATGGCCATCCACAACTCCCTGGCCTCCGGCGCCAGCGGCATCTGCCTGTTCAACCCCGTCCGTATGAGCCCCGAGCATTGGGACGCCCTGGAAGAGGCATTAAAGGCCGAAACCAAGTAAATTTGGCAGTTCAAAAATTAATTCGTACATTTGCGGGCTAAAATTTTTAACATTTTAAACTCATTGCATCATGGCAGAATATTTACAGCCTGAGAAAAAGCAAGAGATTTTCGCGAAGTACGGAAAGTCCAATAAGGACACCGGCTCTCCTGAGAGTCAGGTTGCTTTATTTTCCTACCGTATCGCTCACCTCACTGAGCATGTGAAGAAGAACAAGAAAGACGTGGTAACGCGCCGCAGCCTTCTCCGCCTGGTCAGCAAGCGTCGTCAGCTTCTGAACTACCTTCAGAAAATCGACATCGAGAGATACAGGGCTATCGTTAAGGAGTTAGGTCTCCGCCGATAAGCAAAAGGATAGGAAAACACGGGGGTTGGGATTTCAGCAAGGCTGAACTCCCGCCCCCTTTTCAAATTAAAAAAGTGTGCCCATAGGGGGCAAGACGATAAAGACGTAATAGAAGTTATAATGAACATCATCAAAAAAACCATTGAATTACCCGACGGAAGGGTAATCGAAATTGAGACCGGAAAACTGGCCAAACAGGCTGCCGGTTCTGCCGTTGTTAGAATGGGTGGCACTATGCTGCTGGCCACCGTCACCTGCGCCACGGAGGTGAAAGAGGGCACCGACTTTATGCCCCTCACCGTGGATTACCGCGAGAAATACTACGCCGCCGGCCGTTTCCCCGGAGGCTTCCTCAAGCGCGAGAGCCGTCCCTCCGACTACGAGGTGCTCATCGCCCGCCTGGTGGACCGTCCCATCCGTCCGCTCTGGCCCAGTGACTTCCACCTGGAAGTTTTTGTAAACGTAATGCTCATTTCGGCCGAGAAAGACATCCAGCCCGACGCCCTCGCCGGTCTGGCCGCTTCGGCCGCCCTTGCCACCTCTGACCTCCCCTTCGGCGGTCCCGTCTCCGAGGTTCGCGTATCCCGCATCGACGGTAAGTTCGTGATCAACCCCGGCTTCGAGGACAACAAGCGGGCCGACCTTGACCTGATGGTGGCCGCTACCGAAGAGAACATTATGATGGTGGAAGGCGAAATGAACGAGGTTTCCGAGCACGATATGCTGGAGGCCATCAAGTTTGCCCACGAAGAAATCAAGAAGCACTGCCGCGTTCAGAAGGAACTGATGCACGAGCTGGGAACCGACGTGAACAAGCGCGACTACCCGCACGACGAAGAGGACGAGGCCCTGAAGACCGCCGTCCACGAGGCCTGCTACAGCAAGTGCTACGAACTGGCCAAGAGCGCCAAGCCCAAGCACGAGCGTGAAGACGGCTTCAACGCCATCCGCGACGAGTTCAAGGCCCAGTTCTCCGAGGAAGACCTCGAGCTCAAGGGCGCTATGATTGACCGCTACTACCACGACGTGGAGAAAGAGGCCATGCGCAACCTGGTTCTGGACGAGGGCAAGCGCCTGGACGGCCGCGCCACCAACGAGGTGCGTCCCATCTGGTGCGAGGTAGATTACCTCCCCTGCGCCCACGGTTCCGCCATCTTCACCCGCGGTGAGACCCAGTCCCTGGCCACCGTTACCCTGGGTACCAAGATGGATATGAAGGAGATGGACGAGGTTCTCATCCAGGACGACCAGCAGTTTGTCCTGCACTACAACTTCCCTCCCTTCGCCACCGGCGAAGCCAAGCCCCAGCGCAGCACCGGCCGTCGTGAGATTGGCCACGGTAACCTGGCTATGCGCGCCCTCAAGCCCGTCATTCCCACGGCTCCCGAATTCCCCTACGCCGTACGCGTAGTTTCCGATATCCTTGAATCCAACGGTTCCTCCTCCATGGCTTCCGTCTGCGGCGGCTGCCTGGCCCTGATGGACGCCGGTGTCAAGATCAAGAAGCCGGTAGCCGGTGTGGCTATGGGCCTGATCACCGACGAGATCCACCCCAACGACCGTTACGCCATCCTCACCGACATCCTTGGTGACGAGGACCACCTGGGCGATATGGACTTCAAGGTAACCGGTACCAAGGACGGTATTACCGCTACCCAGATGGATATCAAGGTAGACGGCCTGTCCTACGAAGTACTGGAGAAAGCCCTGGAGCAGGCCCGTCAGGGTCGCCTCCACATTATGGGCGAGATGCTCAAGACCATCCCCGAGCCGCGTGAGGACTTCAAGCCCTTCGTGCCCCGTATGGTTCAGATTGAGGTGGCTTCCGAGTTCATCGGCGCCATCATCGGTAAGGGTGGTGAGACCATCCAGGGTATGCAGAAGGAATTCGGCACCACCATCACCATTGACGAGGTTGACAACGGAGACGGCACCACCAAGGGTGTTGTTGACATCTTCGGCACCGACAAGGCTGCTATGGATGCTACCCTCGAGCGTATCAAGGGCATCTGCGCCGTGCCCGAGGCCGGTCAGGTATACCACGGCAAGGTGGTGAGCATCCTGGAATTCGGCGCCTTCATCGAGATCCTGCCCGGTAAGGAAGGTCTCCTCCACGTGAGCGAGATTGCCTGGGGCAAGACCGACAAGGTGGAAGACGTGCTCAAGGTGGGTGACGAGGTAGATGTCAAGCTCCTCGAGATTGATCCCAAGACCGGTAAGATGCGCCTCTCTATGCGCGCCCTCACCGAGAAGCCCGAAGGCTATGTGGAGCCCAAGCGCGAACCCCGTGGCCCTCGCCGCGAGGGTGGCGACCGCGGACCCCGCCGCGAAGGTGGAGACCGTGACCGCAAGCCCCGCCGTGACGGTGACCGTGGTCCCCGCCGCGAGGATCGTCCCCGCAAGCCCCGCTTCGAAAACGAAGAGCCCAAAAACAACGAGCCCGACGTATTCTAGGATATTTCCTATATAATTTAAGAAAAAGACATCTTCGGATGTCTTTTTTTATTATATTTGAGGTATGAAACGACTGACCACCCTCCTTTTGGCAGTATTCTGCTGCCTTTCCGTTTTTGCACAAGAGTACGGAGTTGTCAACATTTCCGTCTGTAATCTCAGAAGCACCGCCAATTTTGACGCCGAGATGATATCCCAGGCTCTTCTGGGAACGCCGGTGCACGTGCTCCAGATCAGTGACAACGGCAATCCCTGGCCTCAGGTGAATACCCCGGACAATTACGTGGGCTGGGTACACTACGCCGGCATCAAAAGAATGAGCAAAGAGGAGTACAGCGCCTGGAACGCCGCTCCCAAGGTAATAGTCACCGCCCTCACCGGAATGGTGTACAAAGAGCCTTCGGACAAGAGCCAGGTGGTATCGGACGTAGTGGCCGGAGACCGCCTCAAATTCCTGGGCGGCAAGGGAAAATGGTTCCAGGTAGGTTTCCCCGATGGCCGAAAAGGCTATGTCTGCAAGGGCATTGCCAAGACAGAGGCCGAATGGCGCAAGGGCCTGGATCAGAGTGCCGAAGCCATCCTCAAGACCGCCCAGAGTATGCTGGGCTTCCCATACGTCTGGGGCGGTATGTCTCCCAAGGGTATGGACTGCAGCGGCTTCGTGCGCACCACGCTCTATATGCACGACATCATCACCCCCCGGGACTGCAGCCAGATCTATCTCACCGGAGAGCGCATCAACGACCGTTCCCAGCTGGTTCCCGGAGACCTCGTATTCTTCGGCCGGTATAGGGAAGACGGTTCTCCCCGCCCCACCCATGTGGGTTTCTACCTGGGCGGAGGCCGCTTCATCCATTCGATGGGTCTGGTTCAGATTGGCAGCTTTGACCCCTCAGACCCTTACTACGACGCCTACAATACGGGCCGATATCTCTTTGGAGATCGCATCCTTCCCTACATTGACAAGATGGAAGGACTTAACACTACAATAACCAATCCCTACTATGCAGAATAGACGCGACTTTCTGAAAACGGCGGGTCTGGCAGCCTTGGGCGCCGGCCTCGTGGGCTGCACCGGCGGTCCGCAGAAGTTTAACATTGTCAAAGGAGACGGCAAACTTCATATGAAGTTCTTCCCCTACGAACTCAAGCTCGCCCACGTGTTCACCGTGGCCAGCTACAGCCGCACCACCACCCCGGACGTGCAGGTAGAGCTGGAATGGGAAGGCGTTACCGGCTACGGAGAAGCCTCTATGCCCCCGTACCTGGGCCAGAGCGTGGAAACGGTCACCAACTTCCTCAACAAGGTAGACCTTTCCCAGTTCAACGATCCTTTCAAGATGGAAGACATCCTTGAGTATGTGGACAGCCTCTCCGAGGGCGACGCCGCCGCCAAGTGCGCTATTGACATAGCCCTGCACGACCTCGTGGGCAAGCTGCTGGGCCAGCCTTGGTTCCGCCTCTGGGGCCTGGATCCCGACAAGGCTCCTTCCACCACCTTCACCATTGGCATTGACACCCCGGAAGTGGTCAAGGAAAAGACCCTGGAAGCCGTGGGCAAGTTCAATATCCTTAAAGTAAAAGTGGGTCTGGACACAGACGTTGAGATGATTGAAACCATCCGCACCGTCACCGATGTTCCGCTGGCCGTAGACGCCAACCAGGGATGGAAAGACCGCAACAAAGCCCTGGACGAGATTTTCTGGCTCAAGGAGCACGGCATTGTAATGGTAGAGCAGCCTATGCCCAAGGAGCGCCTGGACGATATTGCCTGGCTCACCGAGCACAGTCCCCTCCCCATCTTCGCCGACGAAAGCATCCAGCGTATGAAGGACATCCCGTCCCTTATGGGCGCCTACAACGGCATCAACATCAAGCTTATGAAGTGCACCGGTATGCGTGAGGGCTGGAAGATGGCCAATATGGCCCGCGCCCTGGGTATGAAGGTGATGGTGGGCTGTATGACGGAGACCTCCTGCGCCGTCAGCGCCGCCGCCCAGTTCTCCCCGTACGTAGACTTTGCAGACCTGGATGGCAACCTCCTCATTGCCAACGACCGCTTTGACGGCGTAAAGGTAGTGGACGGCAAGCTCTCCCTGCCCGACCGTCCCGGCATCGGCGTCATTCCGCTTCTTTAGCACCCTCTGGTCCTGTTTGCCCTGGGGAACGCCCAGGCAGAGGATCAGAGGGTGCGACGCGGCGGCGGAGGACGATAGTATACTTACCAGATATAGGTGCGCTCGTCCTCTGCAAGGTAGAGGACATTGTTACGGTTAACTCCGTAGAGTTCGTACCAGAGGTCTGTATTCATCACTACACCGTTCACCCTAAGTCGGGCAACGGAGTGGACATCGCTCTTCATCAAATCTGAGAGCTTTTCGTCGCCATATTTTACACGCCAGAAATCGGCATAGGATTCATAGAACTTCCGTAGCTGCGCATTGTAATTATCCCCGGTATAACCCTCCTGCACAAGTTTCTTTTTGTACACATCCAGTACTGTAAGAAAACCTCCAAGGTCTGCAATATTCTCTCCAAGGGTACGAGTGCCGTCGCTGAAAACGGCGGGCTGACGCTCTGGGTCGTATTCCATGTGACCGTAGCAGTTTATAAGGTTATTCTGCTTCCGTTCGAAGGCTAACTTGTCGGCAACCGTCCACCAGTTCTTCTTGCCCCCAATCTCGTCGTAAAGTGCTCCGTTCTGGTCGAATCCGTGGGTGATTTCATGACCGATTAGAAAAAACTCGGCATAGGTATGGGCTTCCGTAATACCCTCTCTGGCGACCGGGCTCATCATCATGGCAGGATAGATCATGATGCTGTTGGAGGCAGGATCATACATGGCATTTACCAGCGTAAGGTCTGTGGGCACCATACCTTCGTCGTCGGTAAGGACATAGAGCAAAATATGCTGCGTGAAAGAGTCCCTGCTCCCCTTCAGGCAGCCCTGCAGCTTGTTTTTTGCCGCAGACAGTCTGTGGTAGATTTCAACAAAAGTATCGCAGTCTTCAATCTTGGGGATACCGTCCATGCACCACTCGTCGGGGTAGCCAACAAACAGCTGCATTGCATCAATCTTCTTGATGGCGTTGCTCTTTGTAGTTTCACTCATCCAATCCAGGGCCATGAGGCGCTCCCTGAACGCCTCCACTACTTCCTTGGTCATTACAAGGTACTTTTCCTTTATGGAAGCCGGGAAATACTTCTGCACAAGGTGGTAGGATATGGGATATGCAAACTTCATGCGTGCATTTAGCTTGGCGGATTCTTCGGTAAGCGGGGTCGGTTTCCAGCTATTGCTTTCCTCCAACGCCTCACTGCTCACATATGGATACAGATGACGTTTCACACCCATAACCATGGATTGATACAAATCTTCCAGGCTCCATGTGCTGAATGACTCAAAGGTAGAGACGACAGAAGGTGCAATATATATGTTTTCCATATCGAGACCCATTCCCTTAACAATTTGGGAAATAACTCCGTCTTCACCGGATTTAGTCTGAGTGACGGGAACCAAATCTTCCAGTGCCTCCGTGGCCGATGGCTTTATAGGCTTATCGGTAGCGGGAAATACGGAACAAACGTTTTTTCCATCCTGCCATACCAGTAACATTTCCACTATTGTCGGCACTCCTTCCATGAGCAGTTTTCCAGCATAGCGGAACGCCTCTTCATGGTTTTGAGGCACCGGTATAGCATCCACCAGTTTCTGCACATAGGCCATGGAGGCTTCCGGGGTGTCCCACATGTGATCCATGCCCTCGAAGAAACGACGAACTTCCGGCACGTCTTTTTTCATTTCCTCCACCCTTTGGACCATGGCCCTTTGGGCATCGTAAACTCCTCCCACGGTTCCCGTTGCCGGCGTGGGAGTATTCTTGTACCATGTACCGTTGCAGTAAGAGAAGAAATCGTCACCGGGCGATACGGACAGGTCCTTGTAATCGTCCATCGGGAACGGAAGCGGATCTGTTTTCCCTCCCATGTCATCTTTACGGCAAGATATCACCGTGAACGTAAGGCACATAGCCATTAATACAAAAACCTTTTTCATTGTCTCTTAGTTTATTTCCTCAGCAAATATAGAAATAAAATCTCATCTTTGCACCGTAGCAAGGCCCTGTGAAGGAGGGACGAGTCGGCGGAGGACGATAACCATTCCGATTTTTTGTTATATTTGTAGAGATAAACCTAAAAACCTCACACTATGCTTGGAACCATTCTTTACATTGCAGGTCTTGTCCTGGCCGTCCTGGCCGTCATCGACATTCTCAAGAAACCCATCTCCCTGGTTGGAAAACTTATCTGCAGCATCCTGGTGCTGGCCACCAGCTGGGTGGGCATAGCCGTCTACTACCTCTACGCCAAAGACCACCTCACAGAGTGGTTCAAGTAGGAAATTGCAGAGTTCAATTTTTTTCGTAACTTTGCAACCCCTAAGCAGGTGAGTTGTCCGAGTGGTTGAAGGAGCCTGCCTCGAAAACAGGTTTGCGTGCGAGCGCAACGGGGGTTCGAATCCCTCACTCACCGCAAAAGCGTCTGCTCCGCAGGCGCTTTTTGCATTTCACCCGGATGTAAGCCGCAAAAAAATTTGTTTTTTCCTGTTTTATTCTTACCTTAGCGCAAGAAACATAACACATTACAATAATCATCTTAAAACTAACAAAACAATGGAAACTATTATTGCTAAGATCAAGGAGCAGATTGCTGCCATCGAAAAGGACATCGACAAGATTGAGAACAAGGCCGCAAAGGCTCGCGTTCGCAAGGCTACCCTCGCCCTCGAGAAGATCGGTAAGGAGTATCGCAAGAAGAGCATCTAAAGCGAAACTTTTCAACAAGCTTTTTTATTGGTTGGTTCTGCTGCCTCCCCCGGGCAGCAGAACTTTTTATTTTAGGATTTCCCAATTTTTCTTCCTAACTTCGCCGTGCTATGCGATGGATCATCAAACACAAAGCCGGCATTCTCTTCGCCGCAGTACTCACTGTATGCGTACTGCTGAGCCTGTGGTTGGCTCATTTTATCCCCGATGATTACTTCGACAACGTCATCACCCCCATTTTAACGGCAGCAGCCACCACCATCGAGATTACCGGAGCCTGCATCATCTTCAAGCATTCCGAGGGCCTCCGTATCCGCAAGGTGTGGGGAACGGCACTGGCCACCTGGGGCATATTGGACGGTCTCTATATAATCTCCTGGATGACATCCCCCACGCCCGTGATGAATATGGGCGCTTACGAACTCAGCACCCACGAACTTCTCTTCGGCAACATCCTGTGTTGGGTAATGCTGCTGTATCCCGCAGAGGTGCTGAGGCCCGGATGGCTTAACTGGAAACGCAGTATGGTGTACCTCCTGCCCATGTTTGCCCTGGTGGCCCTGGACTATATCCTGCCCGTCAAACTGGCGCCCATCATTGCCCTCTATCCTTTTACGATGCTGTTCCTGCTGCTCAATCATATGCACGCCTACCAGGTCTGGTGCGAAGAAAACTACTCCACCCTGGACAACATCAGCCTGGATTGGATCATGCGCTATATGGTCATGGTGATCCTTTTGGGAGTTGTCTATGTGTATATGTGCGCCACCCACAGCCACACCCGCGGCTTTACCCAGCAGTGGCTGGTGCTGTTCATTCTGGCCTACGCTACGGAACAGATCATCTACAGACCGGACCCTTGGGCCCTGATCCGCCAGGGAGAAAAGGTGAAGGCTCAGGACAATAATCTGTTCCCTGAATCTTCCGGTTCCGACGATGTCAACCGGGCCAAAGTGGAAGCCTGGATGGCCGATGCGAAACCTTACCTCAACCCGGGTTTCAAGCTCATCGACCTGCAGGCCGTGCTGCCTATGAACCGCACCTACCTGTCCCAGTTCATCCACAACGAGTTCGGCTGCAACTTCTACCAGTTTGTAAACCGTTACCGCATTGAAGAAGCCAAACGCCTGAAGGAGCAGAATCCGAATCTTAAACTACAGGACCTGGCCACCCAATGCGGCTTCTCCTCCCCCACCGTATTCTCCCGTACCTTTACGGAAATCATGGGCATCTCCCCCCGTGAATGGGCTCAGAATCTGTCGGCTTAAAAGGTTTCATATCTCCGCTTCAAGGCTGTTTTTGAAACAACACGGAAGCAAGAATCCATTTTGCGTAAAAAATAGGGCCCCATTCATGACGCTAAGTAAATAATTGCTCCCTGGCTATTGCGAGGAAGCAAGGATAAACGTACCTTGCCGGAAACTAATAGAAAAACGGTTATAAATAGGTAGTAAAAAGAGCCCTGCCAGAAACGACAAATTCTGTGGGGCTCTTTTTATTTTTACCCGTTTTTACAAAGATTTGCGGAGTTTTGACAGATTCCTATATAATAGTATGTACTTTTGCAACAGAGAAATTCATTAACCTCGTTTAGATATGAAAAAGAAAAGCATCATCATCCTGGCCTCCGTAGTCGCCGTGTGCGCTATCGGCCTCCTTGCCTCCTTCCTGTTCAGCTGGCCTGTCAGCGAAGACAGCACCAGCGGTAATATCGGCAAGTCTTCCCGCTTTTCCCGCAAAACCGCTACCGAGCGCATAGATAATATGGAGGAACTCCTCCGGGCCGATGAAGACTATAAGAACAGCATCGTACTGGCCTATACCGTCATGCAGGCCCGTGCCATTCAGTATGGCAACCTGGTGGATATGTCCAACCAAGTTGCCGGAGACATCCCCGAGTTTGAGGATGTCCTCAAGGAAATGAATGAGCAGGCCCCCATCTTTACCAATGTAGCCAATGCCCTGGTAGAGGCCGGCAACAACCTCAATACGGTCCTGGGCGGAATGCCTTGCCCCGATGTTACCCAGAGCACCATCAACGCCAGCCTGTCCTACACCACCCTCCAGAAACAGAACTACCTGGCCAACCGCTTCATTGACACCACCGACAAGTATATCAAGAAGGCCGATGCTACCGAAGAACTGATGCTGGTCCGTGACCTGTGGCTGGAATACCAGCAGATGACCGCAGCCATGGAAGGAGATAAAAAGGCTGCCAAGGCCCTGGACAAGAAGGGTGTGCTCCTGACTGCCGAACAGGCATTAAAGGCTGCTGATACCTTTGAAACTGTGAATCAGGCAGGCATCATTATCAGCGAAAATACGCTTGTTGGTCTTCTTCCTATAGACGTTTTCTACATACCCTTCCGCAACAGCTTTGATATAAGCAACGAAACACTTGGCTCATCGGTCCATCCTAGCGAAAAAGAATACTTCTCCGGCAGAATAGATCGTTTCAACGAAGGCGTTGACCAGCTCATTCAGAACTCTCTGAACAAACCGGATCTTTTCATTAGTGCCAGTCCTATCATTATCAGTAATACAGACCCGGCTGAAGTTTGCACTCAGTTGAACCAAGTCATCACCCAAACCGCCGAGGGAAATGTGGAAACCCTTAATCTGAGTGGCCCAAAGATTAATCCGTAACTAAGAATTGGTTAAAAAATAAGTTCAAAAAGACCTCCTCTGGATCATCCCAGGGGAGGTCTTCGTTTAAGCTTCACGGGAGAGGAAGCAGGCGATGGTGTTTTTCATGAGCATCGCGATGGTCATGGGACCTACGCCGCCGGGAACTGGAGTAATCCAGC
>JAEEGJ010021835.1_pt1 | contig 13691 bp, 16 predicted proteins | sample 8958761 | NCBI WGS metagenome assembly JAEEGJ01 (sample SAMN16246546, study PRJNA631951) | gut metagenome | biome: gut microbiome; feature: rumen; material: RS-attached | host: Bos | place: Iran: Karaj | collected 2018-10 | reverse complement strand
CCTGCCCCGCCTTCAGGTCGGAGTAGTCGCGGTCCAGGTGGAACCCCTTGTTGTCGTAGAACTTCTTCTTGCCTTCGCGGGCAAAGTAGATGACATCGGGTGCGAACTCGCTCTTGAGCCTGCGATTGAAAGCCGACTTGCTCGGGAACTCGCTCTGGTCCTTCACGTCGCCGCGTTCCATTGCCTTGCCGAGCGCAATCATCCAGCTGGAGAATACGCTTATCTTGTTCGCAGTCAAGTAGGCGTTCTTGAAATCCTCGAACCAGGAGTCACGCACGGTGGAGTGCATCACCTCGCGGTGGTTGATGAGCGCAATCTTCCCGCACTCGCCGACCTGCGAACGCTGACGGTAGATGCTCTTGATGCTCGTCTTCATTTCGGGGTGTGCGCGGTTCCAGTCATCCACGAAACGCCCGAGTTCCTTGGTGCCCGTGATGCCTTCGCACTTCAAGAGGATGAGCGTCCACTTGTCGAAGTTCTTCTTCGCGCGGTCGGTGGCGCGGTCGTAGCTCCTGATGACCGTCTCCACGTCCTCAGCTTGGACCTGGACTTCCGTGCTTTCGGGGAGTGTCGCCATGACGTAGCGGTCGGAGGCTTCCTTGGGGAGACTCCGCACGTTAATTTTGAGCACCTTCCTGCCGCCTTCGTCGTCCCAGCGGTATTCCCACATGGAAGCGTTACGGCGCACCTGCCTCTCGGAAATCCCCAGGAGCTCGGAAGCCTGCGTTGAACTAATCCAGATAGGTTGCATTAGCGGCTGGCCTTACCGAGGAGAAACGCGCGGACACGGCGGGACTTCATGCAGTCGCCGCAGAAATGGTCACGGTTGATGGTGATGCGGGCTTCTGCACCGCAGATGTCGCAGTGGCGGACTGGGGCGACGAAAGCAGGACGGGCGGGGATAGTTGCGGTTGCGGTAATCATGGAAAACTCCTTGGTGGTGTGTGGCGGTGTTGTTTAGTTCATCAGGCTGTCGATGCCCTTCTTGACAAGGAACTTCAGGAAATCCTTGTTGGAAGGGAAGGTCGTGCCGTGTTCGAAAAGGCTCTGCTTTGCAGCGTTGATTTTTTCGGTCAGGGGCTTCGGGAACGTCATCGAGGGCATCATGTTGGGGAACAGTTCGCATTGGACGGACTCTTCGGCAGGGGCGACCGTCGTGGCGTTGGTGGCCGCCGCGTAGTCGATTTTGCGCTTGACGGTGTACTTGCCCGTCTTGCGGATGTTCGGGAGCACGTCTTCGACGACCCACTTCTCGAACTTGCGGGCGTCGGGCATGCGGCTACGCATGATGAGACGGTAGAGGTCGGGTTCGTTGATGGCGATCATCGCCTGACCGTGACCGTTGGAGTCCTTGACCGTGATTTTCTTGCAGAGTTCGGTTTCGCCATCCACCATGTCCTTCGAGTCGGTCACCTTGTCGCAGTGGGCGGCGATTGCCGCCTTGGTGTTCTTGTAGCCGAGAACCTTGCAGACATCATCGGCAACGAACCACACTTCCTTGTTCTCGTCCTGGACCATTCGGATATCGGCACCGTTGAAGATACGGTAGCGCAGTTTGAGCGCGGTCGCGGTGGTCGGGTCGAGCTCTTCTGCCTTGGGCGGTTCTTCCTTGACGGCGGGCAGGGTCTCGCCCCTGACATCGCGGTCGAAGTCGGTATCACCTTCGCCCTGGATTTCGGGGTCTTTTTCGGGGAGGAGGTCTAACGATTCGTTAGAGCTGGTCTCTGTATTTTCGGTTTCCACATCGAGGATTTTCTTGAGCATTATGCGACTCCTTTGTTGGTAAGTCCCAGGTCCTTGAGGATGGGAGCGAGTTGTTTGTTGGTGCGGTAGCCGGTGGCTACTTCCCTTATATACTGGGCGCTGTAGGGCTTTCCGGCGATTTCGGAAACCCTTTCGGCGGCTTTGCGCCATGAGAATTTCGTCACTGTAAGATTATTGTCCATTTGAAAGGTTTCCCTGTTTTTAGTAAATTGGTTGTAGTGGTTGTTTGAACCTACTACAAAATATAACTACTTGGTTATAAATAGTCAAGTGGTTATAATAATTTTTTTGTAAAAAAATCATATGATTGGGAAAAGATTAAAGGAATTTGCCAAAAATAAGTATGGAACGGTGTCGGCATTCGCAGAAGCCTGTTCTATGACTCAACCCCAGATGTCTGCCTATACTTCGGATGCCAAAAGTCCTAGTATAGATGTTTTGCTGAGGTTCCTGCAAGCCGGTTGCGATATTAACTGGTTGCTTTCAGGTAAAGGTGAAATGGTATATCCAGGTGGTTATAATCATAATGAAGTATCTCTTACGGATGATGAGGTGCTTCAAATACGTGAACTTTTAAAAGAACGTGGTTCGAAGAACGTAGCAGGGTGATAAAAAAGGTTGGAAACATTATTTGGGTGGACTTTTGATATGGATGAGTGTGACGATAAGGAATTGAATAGTTTTAAAGAATCTCCTAGAGAATGGATTTGCGACAAGTGCGGTAAGACTGTTCCCATGAGTAATGCTGTTATTGGATGGAAATTTTCAATAGATGTTCATAATATTCCACGTTTGAAGATTCCTCTTGGCATTTATCACTTAAAATGCACTCCACGTTTTACTCGTTCCGACGGACGTCAGGCTCTTCCTCACATTGATATGGATTTGGCCTGCGATGGTCCAAACGGTTTAAGTTTATTGTTGGATTACGCAGAACAAATTCCACAACTACATGATGATTTCTTGGAATTAATTCGAAGAATCTTCATTCCAAGATATGAACGATTACACAAGTTTGCGAAAATAGCTTTAGACAAAGGAACTATACAGCCAAACGATGTTGTCATTACCCCCGATCAGACAGATTTTGATGAAATAGAAAAAGACATAAAAACAAATCCAGAACAATACAAACATACTTTGAGCAAAGAAGAAATACAGGCTGTAAAAGACTTGCTGGCAAAAATGAGAATCAACCCGCAAGCCACGGCATAAGAGGGAGTGTTCAAATGTCTTCCAGCAGCATGTGCCAAACCGTCTATGACACCCTCCGCACCGTTGTCTACGATACGGTGCATACATCTGTTTTTGATACTGTTCATACGGTTTCCTTCGATACGGTTCATTCGTTGGTTTATGATTCTGCGGCGGTTACGGTTCAGGCTTTAAGGGACTCGCAAGCGTTCTATCAAGACGCGTTTAACAACCTTCTTATGCTTGTAAGTGTTGCAATAGCTATTGCGTCAATCTTATTGTCATTTTTATCTTTTGTGATATCAAAATATGACTCGAAAAAATTGAAGACACAATTTGATGTAAGATCGTCGGAAGTGGCGAAGGAAGCTTCCGCCAAAATAGCGGTCGAAACAAAGAACGAATTTGCCAAGGCGATTGAGGAGCAAAAGAAACACCTTGACGAAGCCAACAAAAATTCTAAAAAGTTATGGGATGAAACAATTCCTCTTGTCATCAATTCTGCAAAACGAACAAATGACGATGCGGTCGCTATCAGCGATCTTTGCAGTGTAATAAAGCTTCTTCCTGGCAACCTCGATGAAGACCAAGCTACTTTAGTCATGGATGAAATTCTTCCTGAACTCGATAAAAGAATTCGGTCCCTCGAACCGGTGAAGGGGTTCGACAATTTTGTAATGGACGTGCAGAAACTGCTTAATTTCTTTAGGCCAAAATTGTCGCCTAGCATGAATAAAGCGAAGAAAAATGTTATTGAAAAATTGATTGATGAAATCGTAGCCATTGCGAACTCCAGACTGGATGAGTATTGCAAGATTAAGAACGGCGAATTTTCAACCCGTACTGGTAGATTTTATGTAGCCCCAAGAAATAAGCCGGATACAAAGCGAAGAAAAAAATAGGCGACCAGCAATGTTGTGTTAGGCTGGGGAATGTTATCAAATAAAGCGGCAATCCTATGCACATTTGGTAGACGGTCTTCAAGATGAAGAAAATCAACACCCGTCTTGTTTTGAAAAGTCTTTTCATGTAGTCTCCTTTGGCGGGTAGTTGTCGTGGCCGTTGATGCGGTTGGCGACGGCTTCCAGGGCGTCCACGGTTCGCTTGTCCAGAACGATGTTCTGGCCTGATTCCGACAAGCAACAATGGATGCAGACTGTGCGCCCGTCAACGGTTTTAAGCGGGATGTGGAACTTGTCCTTATTGCAGGCTTGGCACTTGAACTTTTTCATGTGCTTGCGTATCGGGTCGCTGTCGCCGTAGACTGGAATCGTATGTTCGAATGTCGTGAAGTCGTGCATGGTTTTCCTTGGAAGAATTTTTTATGTTGTTGTTTTTTTCGCGCAATTTGATTATATTTGCAATACAGAATGAGCGTCTGGGATTCCCTTACAGTTGATGACTTGCCTAACGAGGACTTGAAATGGGTCGCGAAGTCCTTGGGGCTCGATGTCGCCAAACGTATCTGGAAGAAGTTCGCGGGCAACCATGTAGCCTGCCCAGCCCGGATGACGCCCAACGCAGTGCGCCGCTATATGCTCGACAATTTCGACAAGCCCGTTCACCAGCTTGCGTTTGAAACGGGTCTCAGCGAGCGAACGATCTACAGGTACATGAACTTTGTCGAGAAGAAGCCCGAGCAGTCGGGGCAGCTTAGCCTGTTCTAGGGTCATTTGATTCCCTCCGTCAAGTGTTCCAAGAGTGTTTCCTTGAATCCTTCGATGTCTTCGGGCTGCACCACCATATATGGGCGTGCAGGGATGTTCGACCCTGGGTGGTGGACCTTTCCGTAGAATACCTTTGTTCCGTTACGCATAAAGGCGAGCGCCTTGTTATTCCGATGCCATATATCGTGCGCACTTGTCTTGCCGCCGAAGTTGAGTATGCGGGCGTAGACCTTATTTGTGCCTACCGTGGCACTATTCTTTGTGCTAGACTTGACGAATGACCCCGACAAGTTCGACCCACCCGTTCCCCTTGATATCAGGCGGCCCTTGCCGTACTTGCTGATTACCCACTTCTTGTCACCACCGATAAATGAGTCCTTGGAGCTGTAACGACCGCCTACCTCGAAGTTGTATTCGATGGAGCTTTGCATGTCCTTGGCGATGATTTTCATTGCCGTGGACATGTCTTTTGCCTTGTTGTCGATGCCTTTTAGCGTGATTTTGCAATTTTTGTCATCGATTTCAGCATTTATCATTTGCATTTCTCCAGAAAAAGTGGTATATTAGGGGTATAGGATATGTGAGTAAGTGTAAAAGCCGGACACTTGGGTGGTCATACTAAGCTATGCTCATCGTATAATGGGAAGACGACGGTCCATTGACATATCCTATTTTTTTATTGGTTTGTGATTTTCGTAATAATCTCGATCATCAACGACATATCCGGTTTTGTAGGTCATCGTTTTTGTTCTTTCATCAAAGCCAATAACGATTTTGTTTCTTTTTCTCTTCTTCGTTCCGTTTTCAATAATCTCATAAGGTTTCGAGAAAAAGAAAACTTGACCATTGTTTGAGTCAATTTTGTAAGCTGGAGTGTATTCGTCCAGAAGTTCAGGCACCTTTTCTAGCGTTTCCTTTGTTAATCCGGTATGTTTTTCCGCTTCGCGTAGAGTGTGCCTTATTCTCATTTGGTCAAACGTTATGATGGGCGATTTTAATTGGCTGAAATTTTTCTGGCAGAAAGTCTCTACAGCACCTTCCAAAATTCCGGCGGCAACCATCGATTTATATTGTGATTCAACCCTATCTACGGAAGCGTCGATTTTCACCATTTCCTTGAAGTTTTTCTGTATTTCCTGCTTTTGCTGTTTGGTGAGTTCGTACTTTGCATCCTTTCCATCAATCATGTCGATGGTCTGTTTCAGGTATTCCTGGTGCCTGTAGCTGTAGGCTCCGGGTGCATAGTCCCAGCCGGCATCGGGGTAAATTTCCTTGCCGCCGACCTTATAGCCGCGTGTGGTTATCTGCTTGCCCTGAATGGTCTCGGTCTTGCTTACAAAATTTTCGGGCTTGCTCTTCTGGACTACTTCATCGGCTGGCTTCCCGTAAAGTTTCTTGATGCCCTGCTTTGTGTAGGACTTGGTAGAACAGTGACAGTTCCAGCCCTTGTGCCCGAAGAAAACTTCCCAGAATGGGTCGTCGTACCGGAGAACCATGTTGTGCAGAGCCGCGTGGCTTTCTCTTGGGTGCGGGTTCAGCGGACCCTTTGGAATGGCAACGAAACGCCAATACGGTGCGATGTCGGCCTCTTCCATCATCTCCTTGTATTTGCCTGCATCGTATGCGGTTTTCATGTTGGTGCCGTATATGGTCCTTAAACGGCGATGGTCCACTACGATTGATTTTGCTTTGTTTGTTTCGGGGTTGACGGCGTTGACATCACCCCACCACCCCCTTTTCTTTAAAGTCGGAATGATGTCGTTCGCAAAGTCCTGATAGGAGGTTCCATTCTTTATCGCGGCTTGGATTGATTTCTTGATGTCCTTGACTAATGCAATCGATGTAGCCTTCGAAACGACGAAAACCCTGTCGTGCTGTTCACGCATGGTGTCCGTCCAGTCCCAATGACCGAAAACGTCCTTGGGTCTCTTCTGGGCTTCCTTCGCTGTCAATACCGCCTTCACCTGTTTCTTCTTGAAGAAATCGATGGCTTTCTCGGGCTCCATATCCCAGGCGGCATTGATCATGTTTTGCAGTTCGCTTTTATCAGGCATCGGCACGGCCCTGCATTTCGGAGAGCAGCAGGCACTTTGTCACTGCATCGTCCATTTTCTTGCTGCTCAGGTTTGGGAGAATCTTGTAGAGCTCTTCTTCGAACTGTTCGTAGTTGCCGCAATGTTCCGCAAGTTCGATGATGGGCCTTGCAAGTTCTTCAATCTGTTCCTGCAAATCTTCTGCGGAGAGGTCTTGGATCATCTTCTCGATTTTGGTCTTGATGCTTCCTTCTGCGAAACAATGACAATCATCATCGTGTTCTGCGAACATGCCGCCCTGCGGCTGGACTTCGGTCATTTCGAAATACTTTTCGTCGATGCCGTAGATGTCGGTGATATACTGGGCGTTGAACTTGACGCCGAGCTGCGTGAGCTTGATGTCGCGATTGAGTCGTGCTTCCTGAAGGTCTTCCGGGAGGATGATGTTCATCCACGGGATTTCCTTTTCGTTTGGCCAGTTGATTTCGTAGATCCAGCGGATGAGCTGGTTGATGCTGGATTCAATCATTGCGGCGTCGTCGAGAGCGAGGTCTGCACGCACGTCGTTGTGGACGGTGGCCATCGCCTGGGTGCCGCCGGAACTTGTCTGTTCGGTGGTGAGCGTTTCGCCAAGCCACGCCTTTGATATCGCCTGGTCTGCCCAGTCTACGATTGCCTTGTGCGGGTTTGCGTTTGCCGCGCCGGCTTCCAGGAGTTCCACGGAGCCGGTCTGCGGAATGACTGCGACTGCATCGCGGACAAGGCCCGCGAGCATTTTCAGAAAGTTCTGCTGTTCCTTTTCGGTGGCCGTCGGCGGCACCTTGCCGATAGCCTTTGGCATTCCGTACTTTTCGACAAAGAGCATCCAGAACTTGAGCCCGCCCTTCTTGAATGCGAGTGGCCAGAAGCAGCGGGAATATACCGCGTTGCCGTATGGGTTTGCCGTGGTGGGTCGGTTGCGGGTGACAAGGAACTTGCGCTCGGGCATTTCACGGCGCGAACCGTCGTTGGTCTGCAAGAGCAGCTTGCTGTCGCTGTCGAACTTGAACCATTCCTGCTTGCGGTCCTTGATTGCGGTGGGGAGTATGAGCGTGCCCAGATCGGTCTGGACTGTGTTCCACACGATTTCGTGTACGGCATATCCGAAGCCGATTGCTTCGAGCATCTGCGATATGACGTTTCGGAGGTCGATGTTCCAGAGGTATTCCTCAACGAACTTTGCCTTCTTCTGGTCGCCCTTGCTTCCGTCGATTGTCCAGGCTCGGCTGGTGATGGATGCAAAGCGCTTGTTTTTCACCGCGTCAAGGTGGGCGTCTATCATTTCGCGATAGACCTTGATGTTGCCGCCGTTGTTCTTGAGGATGGTGTCGGGGTTCGGGAGGTAGTCGAGCCCGGTGACGAACTCCGCCACGTTCCGGGTGGCGACTTCCTTGGCGAGCTGCAAATCGCGCTTGCCCTGGGGTTCGTTCGGGTTATTTTTGGTCTTTTTGCTCATGCAGTCCTCGGTGTATTTCTAATCTCGTTGAATAGCCGTTCAAATTCGTTGAATTTTGATTTTCTAAACTCGGATGACCGTTTACTAGTCCAAAACAAAAACGGGCTAGAAAGGGCCTTTCTGTGCGATTTTTTAGAAGGTGCTGAAATCCACGTTTTTCCCCTTGAACGGATTGGTTGTTTGCACGAATATCGGGCCCGTGTCGCTTGCGTTTTTGGCGTGGTACGCCAAAGCTGCGCCCCAGAAGAAGTCGCCGTGGCCCTGCTCGGTGCTCGCTGCGTCGTAGCGCACGTTCCCGGCGGCGGTGACGATCTTACGGACGGCGTGGATGCTTTCGGCCTGTTCGTCCTCGATGCGGCCTTCGACTCCGGGGAACTTGGGGCATTTCTCGATGACAATCTTTTGGTCTTCGAATGCCTGGAGCAGGTTGATGGCGAGGTCTGCCTTGATTGTGTTCGTGAACAGCACGCCTTCGACCTTGACGGAGCCATACTTTTCCTGGGCGCGTTCGGTGAACTGGTCGCCCACGCCGGTGCGGTCGATGCAGGAACGGACAAGGTTCGGGAGCATCAGGTACTTGTAGAGTTTTTGTTCCAGGAAACTCCACTTTTTGTTCTGGTAGGCTTCGACGGCGCGGCAAACGAGCGTGCCGCCTACATCTTCGAGAACGTAGATGACATAGAGGTGGCGGTGGCGTGCCACGTCGCAACCCAGGTAAAGCGGGCCGGTCGCCTTGTCGAGTCCGAGCACTCCCTGGCGTTCGCAGCTGTGGATGAGCTCGTAGCTGATCATGGCCTTTGATTCGTCCTGCGGGTTGCAGCAGTATTCCTCTTGCCAGATGGCTTCGGTGAGGCACCCTTTGTGTTCCTGCTCCAGCCATTCCTCGCGTTCTTTCCTGGAGAGCTTTTTGCCGCAGATGCGGTCGGCAACGCCTTCCTCTACTGCGAGCTGGATTGGCACGGTGTGAACGCTGTAGTCAAGTTCACCTTTTTTGCACTTCTCGATGAGCTTGTAGAATAGGCTGTTCACGCCGTTGTGGGTTGACAAGATGCGGATGGGATAGCCCCACATGGCGGCAGGCTTCGCGGCTGCCCACATCTTCTGGTCGTTTTCGTGGTGGGCGGCTTCGTCCCACACGATTTTACCGCCCTTGGAACGGAATGCCTTGGGGTTGCTGGAGAGCACGTAAATCTTGGAGCCGTTACAGAACTCGATAAGCTTGGATTTGACGCCCTTGTCTTCGTCGGCGAAAACGCAGTCCTCGATGTCTTCGCAGTTGACTTCGGCGAGTGCCTTGGCGATGGCGTTGAGCTTCTGAATCCAGGAGTCGCAATAGTCGATGTATTCGGCGGCTGCCGTCATGTCGGCGGAGCTGAAGAAAACCTTGAGTCCTGGCTGTTCAATACAGTCCTGCACGTCCTCGAAGCTCTGCACCCACGTTCCGCCGATACGGCGGGACTTCTCGAAAATCTTGACTTTCGACTTGTCGGCTAGCCAGCGCTTCTGATAGGGAAAAAAGAAATCGGTCAATCCAGCCATTACGCGACACCCAGTTCTTTCTTGATGGCTTCAAGCGCCTTCTTGGCACGTTCTTCCGGGGAAAGCTCGGACTTGTTTGCCTTGGGCGCTACGGCTTCGTACTTGCGAGCGTGTTCAGCTGTGTCGATGATGCGCTGGAGCGCGGTGTAGCGTTCGGGGGCAATCTTCACACCGTCGAGTTCGTCCTGCTTGATTTTTCGGGCCATCACTTCGCCCAGGCTGAAGAGTTCCGCGTGAAAGTTCTTTTCGCCGCCGCTGATTTCGGCGCGGGTTTCTTCCCAATGGTCTTCGGACTTCCAGTTCTGTAGGGTGCGCGTGGAAATGTTGAGCCGTCGGCTGATGTCTGCGAGACTCATCTGGTGGATGGTGTAGAGTTCCTTTGCCTTGGGCTTGAGTTCGGACTTGCTCATGGCATTCTCCCGGGTGTTGCGTGGTTCTCGGCGCAGCATGCACGTATCGTTTCGAGTGCTCTTTTCTGGTCGTCGCTATACTGTTTCAAGACGGCTTCCCATCGCACCTGGTCGTTCGCCGCGTTCTTTTCCCACTTTGCGTTTTCATTCGTGTAGAAGATGGCTAGCATGACGGCGAAGACAATGCCCACGCCGAACTGTTTCAATGCCTCTTGCCAGAAAGTTTTATCCATGGTATATACCTCCGTGCAAATGTAGCCGGAAATCACTGACAAAGGGCATGTCATTGTCATGCCCTCTTTCGCTGCCAATCGGGTAAATTTGGAGCCATGAAAGACAAGCATCCGAAGATTCTGAAATCCAACGACCTGCGTGAACCGTGGGTCGAGGCGTTCAAGACCGGCCCCGTCGTCGATATGGCGGGCAACACTCACGACTTTAGCGAAGCGGACCTCGAAGAACTCAACCAGGGAATCCACGACCAGCTCGCCGCAGGCTACCAGCCGCCGATGGTCAAGGGCCACCCGAAGGTTAACGATCCGCGTGTCGGCTCCATTGTCGATTCCAAGGTGGAAGACAAGGTGCTGAAGGTGAAGCTCGACGATGTTGACCCTGACTTTGCCGAAGAGGTGAAGAAGGGCGGTTTCAAGTATCTTTCGGCTGCCGTTTACAGCAACTTGAAGAAGGGTTTGCGACACCTGGGCGCTCTCGGTGCGGTCGGCCCTGCCATGAAGGGTATGGCCCCGCTTTGCTTTGGCGAAGGTATGTTCGCCGATTCCGACAAGGGCGTTACAGAGCAGGACGTGAGCGTCTTTGCAGAGCCGTTCGCATGGGACCGCCTGGTGCCGCGATCCGTGTTCGAGTCGCTGGTGTACAAGATTGGCGGCATTGGACGCCTGTTCCGCAGCCAGCGCGAACAGCTCATTGAAAAGGAAGGCATCGAGGCCGCCGACAAAGTTTTCCCGGAATACACCATCAAGGACATCGAAGAAATCGAAAGTGTCCTGAAGGATGCGAAGGATTTCCCGCAGCTGCCCAAGCCTGCCGTGGAAAAACCCGCTGAATCTACAGCTTCTTTCGGTGAACCGAACGAAAGCGGTTCTGATTCGCTGGAGAACGGGAATCAGGATCCTCAGCCTACAACGCCCCCTCGCGACGAACCGACCGATTCTATCCCGGAAGGTAATTCTAGCGAAGCGACGCGGCTGAGCGAAGAGAATGCCGCGCTCCGGGCAGAGAACGATACTCTCAGGGCCGAAAAGCTCCAGGCGCAGCGCCTCCGTGCCGGTGCGGCATTCTCTGAGACTTTGGACGCAGCCATTTCCGAAGGTCGCTGCAATCAGGAACTCAAGGACAACCTGATGAAGATTTTCGGTTTCTGCCAGGAAGTGCCCGTCGATGGCGAAGGCTGCTTCGGCGAAGGCGATGAACGCGTGAATGTTGCAAATGTGCTTGCCAAGACAGTTGCCGCGCTCCCGAAGATCGTGGAGTTCGGCGAAGCCCAGGGCATGCACGATACGCCGCAGCTTGCGGCTGGTGAAGCTCTTGCCAGGTACAAGGCGGAGCAGGAATCTAAGGGCCGCGTGCTTTCGTTTGCCGAAGCTGCGGAAGAATACGGTCGAATCAAGGTTTAAACAATCAAGGAGAATCCTATGAAGGGCAATGTCCTCAATTTTACGGCGTCTAATGCCGTCCCCGCCTTCCGATTTGTCGCTCTTGGCGCAACCGAAGGTACTGTCGCACTCGCTTCCGCTGACGGCGATGCCGTTGGCGTGAGCTACGAACTGGATGCCGCACAGGATGGTCGCCAGGATGTCCAGCTTGACGGCATTGCCGAAGTGACCGCTGGCGGTGCTTTCGCCGTTGGCGCAAAGCTCAAGGTCGGCGCGAACGGCAAGGCTGTTGCCGCTGCCGCTGGCGATGCCTACGTGGCTATCGCTCTCGATGCCGCAACCGGCGACGGCGACCTGGTGCGTATCAAGCTCGAAAAGGGTGCCGCAACTAACGAAACCACTTTCAAGGCCGAAGAAGCCATCGGCAAGCACCTGTTCGTGAAGGCAGGAACCGACACGAACAAGGTCAAGGTCGGCACGGCTGCTTCTGCTCCGCTCGGCGTAAGCGGCGATTCCGACACCGCAATCGGTGCAAATATCGTCATCCAGACCAGCGGCAACGTGAAGGTGCTCGCTGGCGGCAATGTGGCTGTCGGTAACCTTATCGCCGTCGATTCGAACGGCAAGGCTGTCGCGGCTGGCGCGTCTGCCGAAACTTACGGCGTGGCTCTCACTGCAGGTGCCTCTGGTGACCTCATCACCATCGCATTCGGTTACAGCGGCAAGACTGCCGCGGGTTAAACTTTAACAAGGACAACAACATGAAGAAGATGACCAAAATCCCGCTCATTCTCCTCGCTCTCGTGTGCTCTGTAGCAGCCTTCGCAGGTGCAGACACGCTTACCGCCTGCGGCGTTCCGCAGATTTTCGCCAATCTCTTTGGCTCCGACGGTGGCGCTCTTGCCGCTGGCCTGCTCTTGCCTATTGGCGTGCAGCAGACCGACCTTGTGGCCGCCTACAAGAACGGCAAGATGATTGCCGACCAGGTGATGCCGGTCAAGGTGCTCGACGGCCCGGAACTTGCGTTCAAGTATTACGAACGCACCAAGGGCGATTCGTTTGCCGCGCCTGACACCCATGTGGGCCGCACTTCCGAGCCGAATATCATCCACCTTTCCGGCGAAGAAAAGGCTTCTGTTGCCGAAGCCCATGGCTTGCAGACTATTGTTCCGAAGGAAGATATCGACCAGATCAAGAACAAGGAACGCTTTGTCAATACGAACCTTGAATATCTTATGAACCAGGTGTTTCTGGGCAGGGAAAAGCGTGTTGCAGGCATTGTGCAGAATACTTCGAACTATGGAACCGGTCTTTCGCATACTTACGAAGACAACCAGGGTATCGGTGCCGACGGCTTCAATATCGTGGATGTCATTCTTGATTATCTCGAAAAGCCGCTTGCCCGTCCGAATATCCTTGGCATGAACGCCGTCGTGTGGGCAAAGCTCCGCACCGACGCGAACGTACTCCGTGCCATCTACCCGAACTCCAACGGCGCTGGCGTCGCTACCCGCGAACAGATCAAGGCCCTGTTCGAAGTCGATGACATCCTCGTCGGTGAAGCCCGCGTGAACACCACCAAGAATGCCAAGAATCCGCAGCTCGAACGTTGCTGGGGCAACAACATCTGGGCCCATTACTCCGAACCGCTTTCCACGCTCAAGGAAGGCATCGCCTGGGGTATGACCGCACAGGTGGGTGACCGTTACGCAACGATCATCGAAGACGAAAAGATTGGCCTCAAGGGTGGCGAAATCATCAAGGCCGGCTTCTACCAGAAGGAAGTCGTGGTCGCCAAGGATGCAGGCTTCCTCCTGAAGAACGTCATCAAGGCCGCAGGCTAAGGCTTCCATGAACTACTGCACTTACGAGGACATCAAGGGCCATGTGCCCGAGGCGCGTCTGGTAGAGGTCACTGACGACCTTTCTCCGAACGCGACTGGCACGGTCAATGTCGAAATCGTGGAAAAGGCCAT
>JAEEGJ010021831.1_pt1 | contig 13694 bp, 16 predicted proteins | sample 8958761 | NCBI WGS metagenome assembly JAEEGJ01 (sample SAMN16246546, study PRJNA631951) | gut metagenome | biome: gut microbiome; feature: rumen; material: RS-attached | host: Bos | place: Iran: Karaj | collected 2018-10 | reverse complement strand
CTCACCTATTCCCGCCATATACTCTGTGGTGTCCGTCCTTTTCGTACGCTTTTGCACTTATTTCTGCAGGAAAATATGCAGATATGGGATATAAAAATTCTTGCTGCCCCAGATCCCGTTCACACATAGGAGTGAATGAAGGATCTTCTGTGTATCGGACAGGGGCCGTATTTCTTCAATGCTGCGATATGATCGGCTGTTCCGTATCCCACATTCTTAGCAAATCCGTACTCCGGATACTGTTTATCATATTCAAGCATCATCCTGTCTCTTGTCACCTTGGCGTATATGCTTGCGGCTCCGATGGATATGCTCTTGGCATCACCCTTTATAATGGGCACCTGCTTTATATCAACTCCGGGTATCGTGACAGCATCGTTAAGAAGCAGCTGGGGCGCTGGATCAAGCTTGCTGACAGCCTGTCTCATGGCCTCATATGTAGCCTGCAGTATATTGATCTCATCGATCCTCTCGGGACCCACTATACCCACAGCACAGCTTACGGCCTTCTCTGAGATCTCGTCATATAATCTGTCTCTTACCTTTTCAGACAGCTTCTTGGAATCGTTGATATAAAGTATGTCGCAATCCCTTGGCAGGATAACCGCACCCGCTACAACAGGTCCGGCAAAGGGTCCTCTCCCCACTTCGTCTATCCCGCAGATAAACTGAAGGTCCGGGTATTTGTTCTCATATTCCTTAAGAGCCTCGATCCTTGCTATCTCCTGCTGAAGCTTTTCGTATCTCTTCCCCGCAGCCTCAAGGAGTTTCTTTACTCCGGCTCTTTCATCCGCTTCATACAGTGCCATAACTTCCGGAAGATTCCTGTTATCCGTTTCCGTCAGATGCTGTTTTATCTCGGAGATACTTATCATGAATAGATGCCTCCCATATGGCTTAAGGGGAACAGTCGGAAAACAGCCTTCCCCACAAAGTCTTCCTTTTTCAGATTGCCCACAGCAGGGAATCTTGAATCAAGGGAATCGTTGCGGTTATCACCCATCACGAAATATTCATCTTCTCCGAGCACTACCTCTTCCACGCATCTTCCCCTGTTCTCGGGTCTTATGACTTCCATGCCGTAATCCTCTTCGAGGATCTCTCCGTTTATATAGATATTGCCTTCTTCATCAATACGGATGGTCTCGCCGGGAAGTCCGATTATCCTCTTGATAAAATAGGTATCCTCCGAATACTCGAAGGGGAATACCACGATATCAAACCTCTCGGGATCATTGAATCTGTAGGTGAACTTATTGACCCACAGGCTCTCTCCGTTATAGAGGGTATTGTTCATGGAATTACCGTCAACTACCGATCTCTGTCCCACATACTTGAGAACAAATGCCGTTATGGCAAATACACTTAAAAAATATAAAGCAGTACTGAACGCTTCTTTAAGGATCTTATTCCTTTTAGCCTTTGTCATTGTAAAACAGGAACCTCCAATGTAATTTTTCCGAGCCTGCCGCTTCTAAGGTCGCTTAATATCTGTTCCGAAGCACGCTGCATATCGACTTCTCCGCCCTTAAGGATAAGCCCGTTTCTGATACCGGCACTTCTGATGATCTCCTCGGTATCCGCATCATCGGAAAAACCGTATTTTTCTTTCATCACTCCGGGATAAAGCTCATTTATAAGAACCGTCGCCTCCCCCGCAAGCTGCCTTAGATTGATAACCTGATCGTTGATGGAACCTATGGCTGCAAGCCTGAATCCGACGGCTTTATCCTCGAACCTCGGCCACAGAAGTCCCGGAGTATCCAGAAGATCTATGCCGGCATTTGTCCTGACCCACTGATTGCTTCGGGTGACGCCCGGCTTATTGCCGGTCTTTGCTGGAGCCTTGCCTGTAATGGTGTTTATCAGAGTGGACTTGCCCACATTGGGTATTCCGCATACCATGGCCCTCAAAGGACGGCCGACGATGCCTCTCTTTTTATCCCTCTCGATCTTCTCCCTGCATACGCTTACACTTGCCTTCCTTACGGCATCCGAAGCTTTTTTTTCTCTGGCGCACAGAACCAGTGTCTCAATGCCAAGTCCCTTAAAATATTCTGTCCAGAGGGCGGTCTTCTTCTCATCGGCAAGATCGGCTTTATTCATCACAATAAGTCTGTACTTATCCTTAGCCAGGTCATCGATATCGGGATTGCGGCTCGAAAGAGGAACCCTTGCATCAAGCACTTCGATGCACAGATCCACGAGCTTAAGCTCCTCCCTGATCGCTCTTATTGATTTGGTCATATGGCCGGGATACCAGCCGTAATCATTACCTGCCATCACTTCACCAGATGCCTGCCGGAATCACCTTCCGAGAATGCATACCAGACCTTTCCAAGGATATATCTGCTTTCCACAGGGCCAATATTCGGATTGCGTGAATCATCCGGACTCATCACATCATCGCTCATAACAAAATACATACCCTGACCGACTGTGATCTCATTCGCAAGTATCCCCGGATCCGTGACCTTGGATGTTACAAATGCAGAGGGCTCATCGTTCACATAGAGCGTTCCGCCGATAACCTGCAGTCTGTCACCCGATACGCCGATCACCCTCTTGATGTAAAATCCGGTATTCTCATTGCCGTTTGGAACAAACAGCACAACATCCCCGGGCTTTGGCTGTGAGAGCTTATAGACGAATCTGTTGACCAGGACCTTTTGGCCTTCAATAAGCCCCGGAGCCATGGAATTACCGTCCACATTTACATTCATTCCAAGAAAATACACCAGTATGAACGCAAATAATATGCTTATAAATATTCCGATGCCCCAGTGAACGATCTCATGGAAGCTTTCTTCGGAATATCTCTTTCTTCTCTTGTAAAAATAATAACCGTCCTGTTTCACTTAGGATACCGTTTTCCATCGCATAAACATACATAGTGGATTATAGCATATATTCTTAATAAATTCAAAAAAGCCGGTGCATAAAAGCACCGGCTTAAGAAGATTCAAAAAAGATTATTTAACAACCTCTTTAACCTTAGCTGCCTTACCAACTCTGTCTCTGAGGTAGTTGAGCTTAGCACGTCTTACCTTACCCTTTCTGACAACTTCGATCTTCTCAACATTGGGAGAATGAAGGGGCCAGGTCTTCTCAACGCCTACGCCGTTAGAGATCTTACGAACAGTGAAGGTCTCGCGGTTAGAACCGTTCTGTCTCTTGATAACAGTTCCTTCAAAGATCTGGATCCTGGACTTCTCGCCCTCAACGATACGGTTGTGAACCTTAACGGTATCACCTACGCTGAACTCTGCGATCTCTGACTTAAGCTGCTCTTTTTCGATTTCCTTAATGATGTCTGACATAATATATCTCCTTCTATCTTGGCTCTGCTTAAGACTGACATGTCTTAACAGCTCCCTAGGATGTTCATAATACCTCAACGGGTAACAGCGGACCACCGTTTAAACGCAACATTGGTAATTTATCATATAGACGTTACAAATGCAAGTAAAAACTTGTATTTATCCTGTTTTTCACAAAATCCATTCAGTAAAGATCACGCCTTATTCCTCAGACAGGCGGATCGTACCGCAGATGTGTAAAGCCCTATCTTCACCGCATCCTCTGCCTTTGCAGCCTGTGACATGTCCAGGAATTCATAATATGTCCTTCCCTGCAGGAGCGCGCTGCTTATATTGTTCCTAAGCCTTTCTCCGAACTCTCCGTAGTCCCGTACTCTTGCAGATGAAAGAGGATTCCGCTCCGTAAAGGTGATCATCACAAGATCTGTGCAGCCTTCCTTCCATATGCATTCCTGTAATCCAAGGAACAGACATTTGAGGGCTTTATCATCATGATCACGTACCAGCGAACATATAGCTGCGATCTCCGCTTCATCATAATGACTGAGCTTTTTATCGAAGCATCCTGCATACAGCATCAGTTCATCATGATCGAATATAAGATACAGATCAAGGCCTTCATACAGTATATCGGTATCATCGAACAGGAGCGCTTCTATTGCGGGGATGTTCTGTACTCTTGCTTTCTTAAGCTTTTCCGTCAGCTCATTCCTTGCATTATATCTGTTCAGAAGATCCGGGCGGTTTGCGGCAGTCCTTTCAATGGACCTTGCAAGCCTCCACTCTTCTATATCCCTGTGATTGCCGGACAGAAGAACCTGCGGAACATCTTTGTCATGCCACACCTCAGGCCTTGAATACTGCGGATATTCAAGCAGATCCCTGTAGAAAGTCTCAACCTCGGGAGAATCGGAATTCCCCAGCACTCCCGGAAGAAGACGTGCCACGGCATCCATTATGATAAGAGCCGGAAGCTCTCCTCCCGTAAGGATATAATCTCCTGCAGAGACATAATCGGTAACTATCTCTTCAAGTACTCTCTCATCCACGCCCTCGTAATGACCGCAGAGAAATACAAGTTCATCATCCCTTGAAAAATCCTTCGCCATTCTCTGGTCAAAGCGTTTTCCCTGAGGCGACAGATATATGACCCTTCTCTTCTTACCTTCCGAAGAACAGGCGATTCCGGGCTTAACGGCCTCCGAGTACGCCCTGTAAACAGGCTCTGCCTGTATGACCTGTCCCGCACCGCCGCCGTATGGATAGTCATCTACCTGGGCGCGGTTATTATCCGCAAAGTCACGGATATTAAGAGTCTCCAGTTCAAGAGCCCCTTCCTTTATCGCCCGTCCGATTATCCCTGTTTCCATGACCGATCTGATCATCTCGGGAAACAGTGTCAAAACCCTGTAGATCAATCCAGCAGTCCCTCCAGAATATGAACAGTCATCAGTTCTGCTTCAGTATCGATGTTAAGGATACAATCCTTTATGGCAGGCAGCAGAAATGAAGTTCCGTCTTCAGATGTCACCTCATACACATCATTGGCACCGGTCTGGATTATGTCAGTGATCTTACCGCGCTTTATGCCCTCATCGTCAACAACTTCCATTCCGATTATATCCGCAAAATAGTACTCGCCCTCATCAAGCGGGGCAGCATCCTCCCTGCTGACATAAAGATCCTTCTGCCTGTAATTCCTTATTTCTTCCGGAGTCTCTATCCCCTTAAACTTAAGGATCACAAGAGGAAGAGCCATTTTGGCACTTTCAACCTCGAACTCTCTGTAGGATCCTTTTTCCGGGATGTACACCTTATTAAGTTTTTTGAACCTTTTAGGATCATCGGTATGAGGGAATACCTTCATCTCCCCTTTGATCCCGAAGGGCTGTGTTATTGTACCGACTTTAAGATAATCATCCATGTTTTCAAAAAACGGACCGCACATTCAGCGGTCCGCATAGGGATCACCCCGGCCATCATATCATCAATATGACGACTGAGGAGATCATTAATCTGTAATCTCAACATCAGCTCTTGCATTTTCCCTTGAAGCTGCAGCCTTGACAACGGAACGGATGGACTTTGCGATCCTTCCCTGTTTTCCGATGACCTTACCCATGTCGGATGAAGCAACGTGAAGCTGAAGAACGTAATCTGCTCCGTCCTTGGTTTCAGTCACAACAACCTCGTCAGGATTTTCTACGAGAGCCTTTGCAATAACTTCAACGAGTTCTTTCATAAGGCCTCCTTAGATAAATACAATTGCTTGATTATTTGATTATTCCGGCAACCTTGAAAAGCTTTCCTACTACCTCGGTAGGCTGAGCTCCGTTAGCGATCCACTTCTTTGCAGCCTCCTCGTCAATATGAAACTCGCTGGGATCCTTTGAAGGATCATAGGTTCCGATCTCATCGATGAATCTTCCGTTTCTGGGGCTTCTGGAATCTGCAACGATAATACGATAGAAAGGAGCCTTCTTCTCGCCGATTCTTCTGAGTCTGATCTTTACTGCCATTTTAAAATTCCTCCGTAAATATTATTAAATGGATTTTTATTATATGAAAACGGATAATTCCGGATTCAATCACTGTTTAAAAGGGAAATCCCTTTCTTCCGCCGAAGCCGCCCATTCCCGGGAACATGCCGCGGCCCTTTTTGCCCATGCCGCCCATCTGCTTCATCATCTTCTGGCTCTGTTCGAACTGCTTGATGAATCTGTTGACATCGGCTATATCAAGTCCCGCTCCCTTGGCGATCCTGAACTTTCTCCTGGGATTGAGTATCTTGGGATTGGTCCTCTCCTCAGGAGTCATGGAAAGGATTATCGCTTCGGTCTGCTTAAGCTTCTTCTCATCCACAGCGCCTTCCAGCTCTGCCGCATTGATCCCCATTCCGGGGAGCATGGAAAGGATCGAAGCAAGGCCTCCCATATTTTTCATCTGCTTCATGCTCTCGAGGTAATCGTTGAAATCGAACTTACCCTTCTGCATGCGGTTCATCATTCCGCGGCTTTCCTCTTCCGTAGTGGTGACGGAAGCCTGTGCCTTCTCGATAAGGCTGAGCACATCACCCATACCGAGTATCCTGGAAGCCATACGGTCCGGATAGAACTGCTCGAGATCGGTGAGCTTTTCTCCCATTCCCACATAGAGTATGGGCTTTCCGGTAACAGACTTTATGGAAAGAGCGGCACCGCCTCTGGTATCACCGTCCAGCTTGGAAAGGATCACGCCGTCGACACCTATCTCCTCATCGAACTTCTGGGCTACATTTACCGCATCCTGACCGGTCATTGCATCGACTACCAGGATGGTCTGGAATACGTCCGTCTTCTCCTTGATCTCCTTAAGCTCGTTCATGAGCTCCTCGTCCACATGGAGACGTCCGGCAGTATCGAGGATAACTACGTTATAGTTCTCTTTTCTTGCCTTCTCAAGGGCATTTACAGCGATAACCGGAGGCTTGACGGTATTGCCCATCTCGAAGACATCAACACCGACCTTCTGCCCGTTAACCTTCAGCTGTTCTATAGCTGCAGGTCTGTAGATATCGCAGGCAACAAGAAGTGACTTCTTGCCCTTTTTAATGAACTGTCCTGCCATCTTGGCGGATGCCGTGGTCTTACCTGCACCCTGAAGACCTACCATCATTATGACGGTAATGTCCTTGCCGGGTCGGAAGGCAACTTCCGTTGTCTCGCTTCCCATCAGGCTTGTGAGTTCATCGTTAACTATCTTGATGACTGTCTGGGAAGGATTGAGACCGTTCAGCACATCGGATCCTATACACTTCTCTTCAACAGTCTTTACGAAGCTCTTAACAACCTTGAAGTTAACATCGGCCTCAAGAAGGGCCATCTTAACTTCCTTCATCGCCTCCTTAACGTCGGCGTCTGTCAGCTTTCCCTTGCTGCGGAGATTCTTAAAAGCGTTCTGCAGTTTTTCACTTAATCCTTCAAAAGCCATTAAAGCTCTCCCAGTACATTCTCTGCTATCCTGGAAATATCATCCAGTCTGCTCTCTGCATCGCCATCCGACGTTGCAAGCTTCTCTATCTCTGTAACCTCACCCTTTATCTTGAGAAACCTCTCAACAAGGTGAAGCTTTGATTCGTAATCATTAAGTGCCTTCTCGCATTTCTTAAGGACATCATGTACAGCCTGTCTCGATATCCCTTCGCTTTCAGCGATCTCGCCCAGTGACAGGTCCTCGAACATGGAGGCTTCATATATCCTTCTTCTGTGTTCGTTCAGCAGTTCGCCGTAGAAATCGTACAGAAGAGATTGTTCAAGGATCTTATTCATATTCCTTCCTCAAACATGTGATCAAACGCACCTTGCCCATAATATCCCATACAAAAACGGGTGTCAAGCATTTTTTCTTGACACCCGTAAAGATCATTCAGCATCCCTGCTCTTCATCTCCTCCGCAAGAGCTCTGAAGGCTTCGTCATCGGAAGGCTTCCTCGTCCCCTTAAGGGAGATCATGGTCTCCGCTATGGTCATATTCTTCATGGCCTCGAAATATTCCTTCATCTTCCTGCCGGCTGTGGGAGCCCATGACCCGTTCTCTATTATACCCACCTTCCTGTTCTGGAAATTCTTGATCTTAAGGTGGTGCAGCAGATCGTTCATGGGAGGGAATATCTCTCCATCGTACGTACATGCGGAGACTATCATCCTGTCATACATAAATGCCTGTTCAACCGCTTCGGACACATCCTCTTCGGTAAGGTCCATGGTAATGACCGTCTCCCCCATCTGCCTTAGCTCTTCAGCGAACATAAGCACAGCCTCCGCAGTATTTCCGTGTATTGATGCATAAGGCATGAAGATGCCCATTTTATCAGGTTCGTAGCTGCTCCAGGTATTGTACTTATCGATGACAAACGATATATCATCCTTATGAACCGGACCGTGAAGAGGAGCAATGGTCTTTAAATCGAGAGTCAGCGCCTTCTTAAGAAGTGCCTGGACCTGTGCTCCGTATTTTCCGACGATATTGAAATAGTAGTGTCCCGCATCTTCTATCCATTCCTCATTGTTCTCAAGGGCTCCGAATGTACCGAAACCGTCAGCGGAAAAGAGAACCTTCTCCGTCTGCTCATAAGTCACCATAACCTCGGGCCAGTGAACCATGGGAGCCATGAAGAACTGAAGGGTATGTCTGCCGAGCAAAAGAGTCTCTCCCTCCTTTACAGGCCTGAATCTTCCGGACAGATCCATATCAAAATACTTCGGAAGCATCTGCTGTGTCTGCATACTTCCAACAAGGATCATATCAGGATACATCTCAGCAAGCTTTCCCACATTTGCCGCATGGTCAGGCTCCATATGCTGGACGATCAGGTAAGAAGGTTTCTTATCTCCCAGTACCTTCTGCAGATTCTCAAAGAAGCTGTCCGTTCCTCTCTTATCAACAGTATCCATTACCGCGATACTTTCATCCAGTATCACATATGAATTATATGAGATCCCCCTGACCGGATACTGGCTTTCAAATATCTCAAGTCCTGCATCATCTGCACCGACCCACACAATGTCATCCGATATCTTAACTCTTTCAGTAAAATCCATGATATACCTCACTTTCAATAAATCTTCCGGATCGATCCATGATACTGCCATGCAGCAGATCTGCAGGCTACGGATGCCCCGGGGAATCTGTCATAAATATCATATGAGCGACATAAGCACCGTTATCGAGATAAAAGAAAATACAGTTGTGACAATGATCCCTTTTGAAAGCACATCTGTGCGTTCTCCTGTCTTCTCCGCCTGTATCATCGGCAGATTGCCAACAGGAACGGCACACATAAGACAGAAGGTTCTGATCATCTCTTCCTGAACATGCAATGCTCCAAGCAGGATGACAACCGACACAGGTACCGCAACGTGCCTTATCAGGATAAATATCCACAGTTTCAGATCCCTGACAGCCTCAAAGAATCTGCTCCTGCCCACGGCTGCCCCAAGCAGTATCATCGACAGGAATACTGTAGGATTGCCTATGTACTGTATGGTATTTACCACTACATCCGGAAGCTTAAGATCAAACCAGAATATGACAAGCGCAAATAATGACATCAGCACACCGGGACTGAATACCTTCTTCAGATTCATCTTCTCTTTACCGGAAGAAAGAGCCACAACCCCGTGTGTATAGAAGAGCAGGCAATAGAACACGTTGCAGATTATCACATACAGCATACAGTTTTCCGGGAGGATAGCCCTTGCAACAGGTATCCCCAGGAATCCTACATTACCGTATATGCTCATAAGAGTATAGAATTTTCTCTCATCCTTCGGGATCCCTATGATATGCGGAAGCGCATATCCCAGGATTATAAAGAAAAAATATACCGCAGCACTGATCCATACTCCCTTCAGGAAATCCTCATGGGTAACGGAGATATTGCCTGATACTATGGATGAGACGATCAGTGCGGGATTGCATATATCAACAACTATACGCGACAAAAAAGGGGTGGACTTATCATTAAGTACATCCCTCTTCTGGAGCCAGATCCCTATCCCCACAAGGATAGCGATCACAGACATCTGTTTTAAAACTATCAGTCCACCCAATTTCTTATCCAGGCCGCCCTTGATCACATTTCATCTATCAGGGCCGTTATCTGTTCATTGGCATATTCGGCAAGATACTCATGCTCATTATATATATAATCCGCCAATTCTGTATTTTCCGTAGAAGTGGGAACTTCGTCATCAGATCCGTCAGACCACGTCCCGTAGCATCCAAGCTCGGCACAGATGATCACATTGCCCTCGATATACATCATAATCTTTATCTCGGCATCACATACGTCGTTCTCAAAGCCGACAATATGCTGATCATCCGATTCACTGATACTGTACAAATGTTCAGGCAGCTCACCAAAAGCTTCTCTTGCCTGTGCATCATTATCAAAGATATAAAACGATATTCCTTCTTTGATATCCGAATCACCGCGTGCGCTTAAAAGAAGACAATCCGGACCAAAATTCCGGTTTTTGTATACTCTCCAGTCATCATTATGAACGCTCTGACCGACTTCAAGATCAAAACCCGATACAGGATTTCCGTAATCTTTTCCGCCGGAATCGTTACATGCACCCAGAACGACCATCATTATAACAATAATAATGAATTTCATCTCAATTCTCCCTGTAAACTTCAGCTGATAGGCATGCTGTTTCTTATGTTTTATCCGCTTCATTTACTATGACGGAGAATCATGTAAAAGAGTCACAGATCAGATATTGGTCTTGACAACCTTTGGTCTGTAGCCTGCTTTTTCAAGTGCATCGATGATCTGAGCCTTATGTTCTGTTCCAAATGCCTCAAGGGTAATGCGAAGCTCAACGGCAGCATTTCTGTTGATGGATACAAACTGATTGTGCTCGAGCTTGATAACGTTTCCGCCCTGCTCCGCAAGTATTCCTGATACCTTGGCAAGCATGCCCGGCTTATCGGGAAGAAGTACGGATACGGTGAAGATCCTGTCTCTTGCAATGAGGCCGTTCTGGACAACAGAGCTCATGGTGATGACATCCATGTTACCTCCGGAAAGAATTGAGACAACCTTCCTGCCTTCTGCCTTCATATGCTTAAGTGCAGCTACAGTGAGAAGTCCGGAGTTTTCTACTACCATCTTATGGTTTTCCACCATATCCAGGAAGCATACGACCAGCTCGGAATCCTCTACAGTGATGATATCATCAAGATTCTGCTTAAGATAAGGGAACAGCTTCTCTCCGGGTGTCTTGACCGCAGTACCGTCTGCTATGGTATTGACTCCCTCAAGAGTAACGACCTTATCGGCTTCAAAGGAAGCCTTCAGGCATGCAGCTCCTGCAGGCTCAACACCTATCACCCTGATCTTGGGATTAAGAAGCTTTGCAAGAGTTGAAACACCGGTTGCAAGTCCGCCTCCTCCGATAGGTACCAGTATATAGTCAACAAGAGGAAGCTCCCTTACGATCTCCATGGCAATGGAGCCCTGACCTGTAGCAACTCTCAGATCGTCAAAGGGATGGATAAAGGTGTAGCCCTTTTCTGCTGCAAGTTCAAGCGCCTTGGCACACGCTTCGTCATATACATCTCCGTACAGAATAACCTCGGCTCCGTATCCCTTGGTGCGGTTAACCTTGATAAGAGGTGTCGTGGTAGGCATTACGATAACTGCCTTTGCACCGTATGCTTTTGCGGCATATGCAACGCCCTGTGCATGATTTCCCGCAGATGCGGTTATAAGTCCCTTGGCTCTCTCCTCATCGGTAAGAGTGCTTATGGTATAGTATGCGCCTCTGAGCTTGTATGCTCCTGTAAGCTGCATATTCTCAGGCTTAAGGTAAACCTTATTGCCTGTCACATTTGAAAAATACTCAGAGTAAATGAGCTTGGTCTCTCTTGTAACCTTGGAAACTATCTCCGATGCCTCTTCAAAAGTCTCAAGAGTCAGCATTTCTTTTGCCATTACCGTAAATCCTCCAACTTCCCATTAATAAACCGGCAGAACAGACTGCCTTAAGCAGCGCCGGTATTTTACCGAGCAGATCCCGAAAAAATCTGCATCAGGTCACATCATCTGCAGTTTCAACATCGAATATGGCATTGACGAAATCAGACGCATTGAACTTCTGCAGGTCTTCGATCTTCTCACCGACGCCTATATACTTAACGGGTATTCCCATCTGAGCCTGTATCGCAATGGCGATACCGCCTTTAGCGGTTCCATCCATCTTGGTAAGTATGATACCTGAAAGCGGTGCCGCTTCATTGAATTCCCTTGCCTGATTGAGGGCGTTCTGACCGGTGGTCGCATCAAGCACCAGCAGATTCTCTCGGTGTGCAGCTTCGAACTCCTTGTCAATGACACGGTTCATCTTGGCGAGCTCATCCATAAGGTTCTTCTTGTTGTGGAGTCTTCCTGCGGTATCTATGATCAGAACATCCGTGCCTCTTGCTCTTGCAGCATTACATGCATCATATACCACGCTGGCGGGATCCTGTCCGTCCTTGCCGGTTACTATCTGTACTCCGCTCCTCTCAGCCCATACCTTGAGCTGATCTTCCGCTGCAGCCCTGAATGTATCTGCGCCTGCCACAAGCACCTTCTTGCCCATGAGAGAAAGCTTTGATGAAAGCTTTCCGATGGTGGTGGTCTTACCTACACCGTTAACGCCTATAACGAATACAACTGAGGTCATATCCTCAAACTTATACTCATTCTCACCGGTCTCCATTCTGGACCTGATGGAATCGATAAGAAGATTCCTGCAGTCTGCCCTGGACTTAAGATGCTGTTCCTTAACCTTATCCCGTAGCTCGTCCAGTATCTCTTCCGTAATGACGGCACCTACATCGGCTCCTATGAGGAATTCCTCAAGTTCGTCGTAAAAATCATCGTCGATCTCTGAAGCGGTAAATATCGCCGAAAGTCCCGCTGAGAAGTTCTCCCTGGTGCGGGTCATTCCGGTCTTAAGTCTCTCAAACAGAGCCTGTTTGTTCTCGTCCTTATACAGTCTTCCGTCTACCGGAGTCTCTTCATGAAGCTCTCTGGCAATAGGGTCCTTCTCCGCCTCATCCGCGATAGCCGTAAGCTTTGCAAGAGCCTCGGCGTAATCGTTATTTGCGGGCTGTTGTTCTTTTTTTCTGCTAAAAAATCCCATAATCTGCTTTCTCAGTCATCCAGTTCGGATTCGATCATATTGACAGCAACCTGCGAGGATACGCCCTTTTCCTGCATGGTAATACCGTAGAGTCTGTCAACCTGCTCCATGGTACCTCTTCTGTGTGTGATACAGATGAACTGTGTGTTCTTGGTAAGCTTGTGAAGATACTTGGCGAATCTTCCTACGTTGTTGTCATCAAGCGCAGCTTCTATCTCGTCGAGGAGACAGAAAGGTGAAGGCTTCAGATTCTGTATGGCAAAAAGCAGCGCTATTGCGGAGAGTGCCTTCTCACCGCCGGACAGCTGCATCATGTTCTGAAGCTTCTTGCCGGGGGGCTGTGCCGAAATATTGATACCGCATTCAAGGATGTCCTCATCGTCCTGAAGTGACAGCGAGCCCTGGCCGCCTCCGAACAGTTCCTTGAATACCTTGTCGTATTCTTCGTTGATCATCTTGAACTTCTCGGTAAACTGGGCTCTCATGTTCTCGTCCAGTTCCTCGATGATCTTCTTAAGGGTATCGGCAGCTTCGATGAGATCGTCATGCTGTGTCTTCATGGACTCGTATCTCTCCGATACTTCCTTGTACTCTTCTATAGCTCCGACATTGACGTCTCCGAGCTTCTTGATCTTATCCCTCACTTCAGCGGCATCGCGCTTAAGAACCGTAAGATCGTTAAGAGATTCATCTCTCA
>JAEEGJ010021828.1_pt1 | contig 13695 bp, 10 predicted proteins | sample 8958761 | NCBI WGS metagenome assembly JAEEGJ01 (sample SAMN16246546, study PRJNA631951) | gut metagenome | biome: gut microbiome; feature: rumen; material: RS-attached | host: Bos | place: Iran: Karaj | collected 2018-10 | reverse complement strand
ATGTTACGCATGTTGATATTCTCGATGATACCACCACGGCAGCTGTTGGTTTTGATACGCAGCACGCGCTCCAGCTCTGGCGAATCCATCACACAATCGTGGGCAAACACATTCTGGCAACCGCCTGAAATCTCTGAGCCTACTACCACACCACCGTGTCCGTTCTTCATCTCGCAGTTGCGGATGATGATGTTCTTAGATGGCATGTTACGCTCACGGCCGTCGCGATTACGTCCGCTCTTGATAGCGATACAGTCGTCGCCGGTGTTAAAGAAACAGTCCTCAATCAGCACGCGGTCGCAGCACTCTGGGTCGCAGCCGTCGCCGTTAGGTCCGTCGTTAATCATTTTTACACGACGAACAGTGATATCAGTAGAGTGCAGGGGGTGAATCACCCAGAAAGGCGAACGCAACAGCGTTACATCCTCCAACAGAATGCCTTCGCACTTGTTAAAGCTTACCAGCTGTGGGCGCAGACCATCCTGAGCTGTAAACACGCGCTCGGGGCTACGCTCACCTTTCTCATTATACATAGGTACACCGTCCTCACCATTCTTAAGCAGGCGCGCACGTGAGCCGCCACGCTGACTGATGGTGCCCTCTTTCCAACCAAAACGGGGATTACCATTCCAAGGCCACCAGGTGTCGTTGCTACCGCCACCATCAATCGTACCCTTACCGGTAATGGCAATATCCTTAGCCTTGAAAGCATATACACAAGGCGAGAGGTTGAAGCACTCCAAACCCTCCCATGAGGTTTCTACGATGGGGTAGAGTTCGGGCTGGAAGGCAAACTCGAGTACGGCACCTTCCTGCACCTCCAGGTTTACACCACTCTTCAGTTGGATGGCACCTGTCAGAAACTTCTGATTTGCGGGAATTACTACGCGACCGCCGCCCTTCTTCGAGCAGAGGTCGATGGCTTTCTGGATAGCCTTCTGGTTCTTGGCGGCTGTGTTGGTAGTCTTTGCGCCATACTGGGTAATCACATAAGCCTTGTCGGCAAAATGCGGTGTGCGGATACTCTGCTCAATCTGTCGGTACTGAGCCTCGTCCCACTGCTGAGCTGCTGCTAACAGGGGTGTCAGCACACAGAGCATCGCAATCTGAAAAATTCTTTTAATCATCTGTATTTAGTAACGTTTATTAGTTTGCAGTCTCGCAATTTTGCTGCAAATATACAACAAAAGCGCTAAACTACAAACTAATCAATACGTAAAATTCTACGTAAACGTTATCTTTCAAGGGCGTCAAACAGTTTGTCGAGGGCCTCGTCGGCGTTCTTGCTTTCGCTTAGCAAGGTTACGAACTTTGAACCGATAATGGCACCTGCGGCATTCTGCTGGGCGGCTTCGAGCGTCTGCTTGTTGCTGATACCGAAACCAATCATGCGTGGGTTGCGCAGATTCATGGCGTTGATACGACGGAAGTACTCCTGCTTGGCATCGTCGAAACTCTGCTGGGCACCAGTGATGGCAGCACTCGATACCATATATACAAAGCCGTCGGTATTATCATCGATAAAGCGGATACGCTCCTCGCTGGTCTCGGGGGTAATCAACATGATGATGCGCAGGTCGTACTTATCGGCAATGGGTTTTATTACTTCCTGATAATCCTTGAATGGCAGGTCGGGGATGATGGCACCACTCACGCCAGCCTCTACACAACTCTGACAGAAAGCCTCGATACCGTAGTGCAGAATAGGGTTCAGATAGCCCATCAGTACCAGTGGAATCTGCACCTGATCCTTGATGGCTTTCAGCTGATCGAAAAGGATATGCAGGTTCATACCGTTTTTCAGGGCCTGGGTGGCGGCAGTCTGAATAACCGGACCGTCGGCCAATGGGTCGCTGAATGGGATGCCAACTTCAATCATGGCAATACCACGACGCTGCATGGCGAGAATCACATCGCCTGTGCCCTCGAGTGTGGGGCAGCCTGCGCAAAAGTACAGCGACAGGAGTTTCTGGTCCTGACTGTTTGCGAAAAGTTGATTGATCTTATTCATCTTGTTACATTTTTACATTATCTCATTTTTACATTTTTACATTCTGAAAGAATGCCTTGAGTTTTTCAGCATCCTTGAGAGCAGGGGCTGATTCGAAGCGTGAGTTCAAGTCGATACCTATGCACTTATCGTGCTGGAAGTTGCGAACACGCTCAGCATCATCGGGACCGATACCACCACTCAGCAAGAAAGGTGTGTTGCCTGTGTAGGCATCGAGTACTGTCCAGTCGAACTTCTCACCGTTGCCACCCACGCACTTTCCTTTCGTATCGAAGAGAAAGATATCTGCCAATCCTTCGTAGGGTTTGGTCTGCGCCAGGTCGTCGGTAGTGGCGATGTTGAAGGCTTTAATTATTTTTACATCGGCGGGTAGATGTGGCTTTAACTGAATGATGTAGCTGGGCGACTCCTGACCATGCAATTGGATATAGTTGAGTGCAAAGCTATCAACGGCCGACATGATGTCGCCGATGCTGGCATCAACAAACACACCCACGCGCTGGCAGTGCTCTGGCAAGTAAGCTGGCACTTGGCTCACAAACCTACTCGACTTAGGCCAGAAGATGAATCCCATCCAATCAATTGAACATTGTTCAACCTCGCGGATGTTTTCAGCATCGCGCATGCCGCATACCTTAATAATATAATGATCGGTCATCAAATTATCAATTATCAATTATCAATTATCAATTTTGCCGATGAACTCGGCAAGTGCTTTTCCTGGATCGGCTGTCTTCATAAAGTTCTCGCCAATCAGGAAACCACGGAAACCAACTTCACGTAAAGCCTTCACCGTATCAGGGGTCGAAATACCACTCTCGCTCACCTTTACGGCATCCTTTGGTAATAGCTCAGCCAAGCGGAATGAGTTCTCTACGTCGGTCACAAACGAACCTAAATTACGGTTGTTGATGCCATACATATCTGGTTCTAACCCAGCGTATTCCAATTCTTTGTTGGAGTGCATCTCTAAAAGAACTTCCAGACCTAACTGGTGGGCGGTGTTCAGCAGACTTTTACACTCGGCTATCGACAAGTCGGCGGCAATCAGCAGTACAGCCGAAGCCCCGCACAAGCGTGCCTGGAACAGCTGGTACTCATCTATCACAAAGTTCTTGTAAAGGATGGGGATGTTTACACCGCTGTGACGGGCCGTGCGAATAAAGTCGTCGCAACCGCCAAAATACTTCTGGTCGGTAAGTATGCTCAGTGCAGCTGCGCCATTCTTTTGGTAGCTCAATGGGATGATGTCGGGTTGGCCCTCCTCTTTGATCCAACCCTTTGAAGGTGACTTGCGTTTGAACTCTGCGATGATGCCCGAGTCGGATGCGGTGAGGGCATTTTTCATCGAAGCCACGCTAAAGTCGAGAATTGCCTCCACCTGTTTGTGCAGCACTGCTGGTTCTACAGCCAACTTGGCTGCTTCAACTTCCACGCGCTTGTTCGCTACTATCTCTTCTAATATATCCATTGTTATTTTTTGTTTACAATAGGTAGTGCATAATCTTTAGGTCCTGTAGTCCGTTGCCCAAAATTAACTGTTCAACTCAACGAACTTCTTGAAGGTGCGGAGGGCGGCACCGCTGTCGATACTCTCGCGGGCAATCTCTACACACTCCTCGATGCTCTTCTCGCCCTTTTCCAGAACCTGGATACCGAAGGCGGCATTGGCCAGTACGATATTCTTCTGAGCGGGTAGGGCACGGTTCTCCAGTACGCTGTCGAAGATGGCTGCTGCCTCCTCCTCGGTAGCACCACCAACCAACTCCTCGGGCTTGGCAATTTCAAAGCCAAGGTCGCTGGGCTTAAAGATACGCTCGTAATGCTTGGTGGTTACCTTGAAGTCGCCTGTCAGCGAGATCTCGTCGTAACCATCGATAGAGTTCACGATACCGTAGTCGATACCAATCTTCTGATATACCTGGTTGTACAGGCGCATCTGGTCGAGGTTGGCTACACCCAATAACTGGCACTGTGGCTGTGAGGGGTTAACCAGCGGACCTAACAGATTGAAGATGGTAGGGAACTGCAGGGCCTTGCGGATCGGACCTACAAACTTCATGGCCTTGGCAAACAGCTGGGCGTGCAGATACACGATGCCAGCCTCGTTCAAGCTGCGGTTCAGTTTGTCGATATCATCGGTAAACTTAATGCCGTGGTGCTGAATCACGTTCGATGCACCCGATACCGATGTGGCTGCGTAGTTACCATGCTTAGCTACCTTGTAGCCAGCACCAGCAATCACAAAGCAGCTGGTGGTCGAGATATTAAAGGTGTTCTTGCGGTCGCCACCTGTACCTACCACGTCGATGTAGCGGTCGGCATTCAGAATGGCTGGCACGCCTGTTTCCAAGATACCATCGCGGAAACCCAACAACTCGTCGACTGTTACGCCACGCATCTGCAGCGCGGTGAGCAGAGCAGTAATCTGCTCGTTGGGATACTCGCTCTGGGTGATACCAATCAGAATTTCTTTCATTTCTTCACGAGATAGTTCCTCGTGGTTCAGCATCCTGTTCAGGATGTCCTTCATTGTCTGTGCCATATCTCTTTTAATGTTTAATCTTTAATGTTTAATCTTTAATGTTCAATGTTTAAAGAAACATCCAGTTTTGCAGCATTTTCTTGCCGTCGGGTGTCAGTACGCTCTCTGGGTGGAACTGTATGCCGCGGATGTTCATCGTTTTGTGGCGCAGGGCCATAATCTGCCCTTCGTCAGAAACGGCTGTGATTTCCAAACATTCAGGGAAATTCTCTTTTGATACCACCCACGAGTGGTAGCGACCGATGGTAATATTTCGCTCTATGCCACTGAAGATAGGGTCTTCTACGGTGATATGACAGGGTGTTGCTACGCCGTGGAACACGTCGCTCAGGTTTTCCAGCTTACCACCGAATGCCTCGCCGATGGCCTGATGTCCCAGACACACACCTAGGATAGGCTTCTTACCGGCATAGCTCTTAATCACGTCGAGCAGCAGACCTGCCTCGCTGGGGATACCAGGACCCGGACTCAGGATAATCTTGCTATATGGTTCCAAATCCTCAAGCTTAAACTGGTCGTTACGCAGCACCGTTACCTCTGCGCCCAGTTCCTTTACCAAATGACTCAGATTATATGTAAACGAGTCGTAGTTATCAATAATTACTATTTTCATAATAAATCCGTGTTAATCCGTGTAATCCGTGCCTTACATTTTCTCCGCCATCAGTATGGCCTTGCGCAGGGCGCCAAGCTTGTTGTTCACCTCCTGCAGTTCGTACTCTACATCGCTCTTAGCAACGATGCCACCACCTGCCTGGAACCACAACTCACCATTACGCGATACAAAGGTACGGATGGTGATGGCCTGATTCAAACTGCCATCCAGTCCGATGTAGCCGATGCAACCGCCGTATGCACCGCGGTTATGTGGCTCGTACTCGCTGATAAGCTGCATGGCGCGTACCTTGGGTGCACCTGAAAGGGTACCTGCAGGGAAGGTGTCGATGAAAGCCTTGATAGGATCAGCGTTGTTATCGAGCTCGCCTGATACACGCGATACCAAGTGGATGACATGACTGTAATACTGCAAATCCTTATAGAAATCTACCTTTACACCATGACAGTTGCGGCTCAGGTCGTTACGTGCCAGGTCAACCAGCATCACGTGCTCGGCATTCTCCTTAGGATCGTTGCGCAGGTACTCTGCACCCTTGCGGTCGGCCTCGGCATCGCCTGTACGTTTAGTAGTACCGGCAATCGGATCGATATAGGCTTTATGGCCTTCGATACGACAGTGGGTTTCGGGACTTGAACCGAAGATACGGAAACCGCCAAAGTCGAAGTAGAACAGATAGGGGCTTGGGTTGATTGAACGCAGGGCACGATACAGTTTGAAATCGTCGCCCTCGTATTGCTGGATGAATCGGCGGCTCAGCACAATCTGGAACACATCGCCACGCAGACAGTGCTTAATGCCTCGACGGATGTTCTCACGATGTTCATCATCAGTCAAGGTAGAGCGCACGTCGCCTACAGGGTGGAAATCGTATGCTTTTACATTGGCCTTGTTCATGGCCTTTACTATATCATCGAGCTTGGTCTCGCCTTCCAGCGAAACAAGCTTGATGGTATTATTAAAGTGGTCGAACACAATCACCACCTTATATAATATATAAAGCAAGTCGGGGGCATCGTTCTTGGCCTGAGTCTCGTCCTTTACGTTGATATCTTCAAAGTAGCGTACGGCATTAAAGCTGGTATAGCCAAACAGTCCGCAAAGCTTGGCATCGTCGCCCTCTACGTGTATGCGGTCTATCAGTTCGTGGATAGCCTTGTCACTGCGGTAATCCTTGTTTACCTCGTGCTGCAGTGTGGTGCCATCAGGATAGGTGATAGTGGCCATGCCGTGACCGATAGCTACGCTGGCCATGGGCTCGATACCGATAAACGAGCGTGAGTTGTCCTTCTCGTGATAGTCCGAACTTTCCATCAGCGCGCTCTGTGGGTACAAATCTCTCAGTCGCATATATACCCCCACTGGCGTATACAAATCCGCCAGAATGGTTTTGCTTGTAGTTGTATAATTGAAAGTACTCATAATTATCAATTGTCAATTATCAATTAGAATTCTCCGTATTCACCAGCCATAGCCTTATTCTTCAGATAGGTCTCTACGTCCTTATCGCCGCGACCGCTTACCGTCAGCACTACTACATCGTCCTTCTTGAACGTGAGTTTCGAGAGTGCTGCAATGGCGTGGGCACTTTCGATGGCGGGGATGATACCCTCCATGCGGGTCAGCTCGTAACCGCCACGGATAGCCTCATCGTCGTTGATGCTCAGCACCTTACTGCGACCTTTCTTGGCCATGTTGCAGTGCATAGGTCCTACGCCTGGGTAATCCAGACCTGCCGAGATGGTGAATGCCTCCTGTATCTGTCCGTTCTCATCCTGCATCACCAGCATTTTTGAGCCATGCAGAATACCGGTTGTACCTTTGTGAATGGTAGCCGCAGTATGGTCGGTCTGCCAACCGTGTCCGCCAGCCTCAGCCAGTACTATCTTGGTACGCTCCTCGTTTACGTAGTGGTAGATGGTGCCGGCTGCGTTGCTACCGCCACCGATGCAGGCGATGAGATAGTCGGGATAGTCGCGACCAATCTGGGCCTCTAGCTGCCATTTTATTTCTTCGCTGATCACAGCCTGCATCTTGGCTACCAGGTCGGGGTAGGGGTGTGGGCCCATGGTGCTACCTACCAGATAGTAGGTGTCGCGTGGGTGACAGCACCAGTCGCGGATAGCAGCGCTGCAGGCATCGCTCAGGGTCATATTACCTGTGCGTACTGGGTTTACAGTGGCTCCCAGCATCTTCATGCGTTCAACGTTGGTGTGCTGGCGCTCCACATCTGTTGCACCCATAAACACTTCGCACTTCATATTCATCAGTGCACATACTGTAGCGGTGGCTACACCGTGCTGTCCGGCACCTGTCTCGCAAGTAATACGGGTTTTACCCATCTTCTTGGCCAGCAGAATCTGTCCGATGGTGTTGTTAATCTTGTGGGCACCAGTATGGTTCAGGTCCTCGCGCTTCAGGTACAGCTGACAGCCGTACTTCTCGCTCATACGCTTAGCGTAATACAGTGGACTGGGGCGACCAACGTAGTCTTTCAGCAGGGCATGGTATTCTGCCTTAAACTCTTCACTCTCAATGATGGGCAGGTAAGCCTCCTGCAGGTCGTGTACACACTTGTAGAGTATCTCGGGAACATACGCCCCGCCAAACTCTCCGTAAAAACCTTTCTCGTCAGCAAAATAATTCTCCATATCTTTTTTAATGTTTAATCTTCAATGTTTAATTAAAAAAGGCCCGTCGCTGTCGCGACGAGCCTTTTTATACTATATCTATAGGTATACGGCATTAAACCTCGCGACTATTTAATCTCGAGCTCTGCCACCACCAATAGTTGTTCTGAATTCTGTTCATATTCTATGTTGTCTTTATAACATTTCGGCTGCAAAAGTATATATTTAATTTCAAACCGCCAAACATTTTGCCAACTTTTTAATAAAAAAGTAAGCAAAAGTTGCTATTTGCTTACAAATTTACCCTAATACTAACCATGCTTTACCCTGATAGTAGAACAAGGTTAGTGTTAGGGTAGAGGTGAAGTTGCCTTCCGCTTTTCAATTCTTATTTGTCTAATATCTCCTTGATAAAGCGAGGTGTGTAGCCTCGCTTACTTTTGGCTACTTGCTGGGGAGTACCAGCGCAAAGGATTTCGCCACCGCCGCGACCGCCTTCGGGACCGATATCGATAATCCAGTCGGCCTGGCGGATTACATCGAGGTTGTGCTCGATGATAATCACTGTGTTTCCACGATCAACCAACTGCTGCAACACCTGCATCAGAATGCGGATATCCTCGAAGTGCAGACCGGTTGTAGGCTCGTCGAGAATATACATGGTTTTGCCCGTATCGCGTTTTGAGAGTTCGGTGGCCAGTTTGATTCGCTGACTCTCACCACCAGAGAGGGTGGTAGAGGGTTGACCTAACTTGATATAGCCTAAGCCTACATCCTGAATACTTTTGATTTTGCGCAGGATGTCGGGCACGTTCTCGAAGAACTCCACAGCCTGGTTGATGGTCATGTCGAGCACATCGGCAATCGACTTGCCTTTGTAGCGCACCTCGAGGGTTTCGCGGTTATAACGTTTGCCATGACAATCCTCGCAAGGCACCTGGATATCGGGCAGGAAATTCATCTCGATGGTCTTGTAGCCATTACCGCCGCAGGTTTCGCAACGACCACCCTTGACATTGAACGAGAATCGGCCAGGTTTGTAACCACGAATCTTGGCCTCGGGCAGGTTCACAAACAGCGAACGGATATCGGAGAATACACCAGTATAAGTAGCTGGGTTAGAGCGTGGTGTACGACCGATAGGACTCTGATCCACACTCACTACCTTATCTATCAGGTCGAGAGCCTCTATGCTTTCGTAAGGCATGGGGCGTTTGAGCGAGCGATAGAAATGGTGCGACAGGATGGGTTGCAACGTCTCGTTGATGAGGGTACTTTTACCCGAACCGCTCACACCGGTAATCACGATGAGCTTACCTAATGGGAATTCGGCATCGATATGCTTGAGGTTATTACCTGTACAACCGCGCAGTACCAGACTCTGACCAGAACCCTTTCTCGGGGTGAGCGGTGCAACGTGAGTGGTGAGCGATTTGTTGAGGTATTGCGCTGTGAGGGTATTGGTTTTCAATAGCTCGGCAGGAGTGCCTTGGAACACTACCTCGCCACCTTTACGCCCGGCACGTGGACCGATATCCACGATGTAATCGGCACTGCGCATCATATCCTCGTCGTGCTCTACTACAATCACAGTGTTACCGATATCGCGTAGTTCCTTGAGCGAGTTGATGAGTCGCTCGTTGTCGCGCTGGTGCAATCCGATAGATGGCTCGTCGAGAATGTAGAGCACATTAACGAGCTGCGAGCCAATCTGAGTAGCCAGTCGGATGCGCTGACTCTCACCACCCGACAGGGTTGCCGACTGGCGGTTGAGCGACAGATAGTCGAGACCTACATCGAGCAGGAAATCCAAACGGGTTTTGATCTCCTTCAGAATCTCCTTGGCGATGGTATATTCTTGCTTTGATAGGTTGTTTCCGATTTCCAGTTCGTCGATCCACTTACGCAAATCAATCAGATCCATATTGGCCAAATCGGCGATATTGCGACCACCGAATGTGTAGGAGAGGGCCTCGCGATTCAGTCGCTGACCATGACATTCAGGACAGGTAATTTCGGCCAGGAATTGGTCGGCCCATTTCTGTCCAGCCGACGAGTCGTCGTTCTCCATCACACCACGCAGGTATTTAATGATACCATCGAACGATACAAAATAGTCGCTCGATGTGCGTACCAGATCCTTATCGATACGTACATCCTCTAGCGAACCATAGAGTAGTTCGGTCATCGCATCGTCGGGGATGTCGGCGATAGGGGTATTTAAATCACACTCGAACTTCTTCAGGATAGCCTCTACCTGCCAGAATATCATCTGGTTTTTATATTTGCCAAGAGGCACGATACCGCCCTCACGGATGGTGGCCTGCTTGTTGGGAATTACCTTGTCGAGATCGATCTCGTTGATAACGCCCAATCCCTTACAGTGTGGACAGGCGCCTTGGGGCGAGTTGAACGAGAAGTTGTTTGGGGCAGGGTCGCTATAACTGATGCCTGTGGTGGGGCACATCAGGCGCTTTGAGAAATGCTTGACAGAGCCCGTGTCCTGATCAAGAATCATAATCAGTCCGTCGCCCTGTTTCATAGCCAGGGAAATCGACTTCTGCAGGCGCTCTACATCTGGTGTATCGGGCACTTTAAGCTTATCAACCACAACCTCGATATCGTGATTCTTGTAGCGATCCACTTTCATGCCCTGTACAATGTCGAGCATCTGACCATCTACACGGATATGCAGATAGCCTTTGCGGCGCATACTCTCGAACAGTTCGCGGTAATGACCTTTACGACTGCGAACGAGTGGTGCCAGGATGTAGATTTTATGACCGGCATAGTCGTGCGTAATCATATCCAGCACACGCTCTTCGGTGTAGCGTACCATCTCCTCGCCTGTAGCAAAGCTATAGGCACGACCGGCTCGGGCAAAGAGCAGACGCAGATAGTCGTAAATCTCGGTGGTAGTACCAACTGTTGAACGTGGGTTCTTGTTGGTGGTTTTCTGCTCGATGCTGATAACTGGCGACAGGCCGGTAATCTTATCTACATCGGGGCGCTCCATACCACCCAGAAAGTTGCGGGCGTAGGCCGAGAATGTTTCGATATAGCGGCGCTGGCCTTCGGCAAAGATGGTGTCGAAGGCTAACGACGATTTGCCGCTGCCACTCAATCCCGTAATCACCGTGAGCGAATTGCGGGGAATCTCTACATCAATATTCTTTAAGTTGTGTACACGAGCACCGTACACATTTATCTTTTCATCTTCTCTGTTCATCTCCTCTTAGTAAGTTTACGTCTTTGCGTATGTTGTATATCACATCGTCGGTGCCACGGGCTTTTACCAGCACAAAGTAAACACCAGGTTTTACATCGTTTCCATGATATTTGCCATCCCATCCTTCGGCAGGATCGGTCCACTCGTAGAGTTTCTGTCCCCACCTATTAAATATGTACGCGCGGAACTCGGATAAGTTGCGGTATTCCTTGGCCTTGTAAATATCGTTATGCCCATCGCCGTTGGGTGTAAAGGTATTGGGCATAATGAGCTTGCTTTCGACACCTGTATTGGTAGTCGAGTCGATGGCAGCCGAATCGGTCTGTGCGCTGACCGAAAGCGATGCAAACAAGGCTAAAACGGTAGGAATTATCTGTCGAAATATCATTTTTTACTCATTTAAAGTGCAAAGATACTAAAAAATTGATAATTGGCAATTCTTTTTTAAAAAAAGCGGTAAAACCGAGCGGATATTTGATAATTATTTAGTACTTTTGTACGCGAAATGACTAAATTTTGAAAATATGACGCGAGTTTTAAGATATTTTTTGTTCTTAGCTGCCCTCTGTCTGACAGTTGGTGTGGCCTCGGCTCAAGAGGGTGAACAGATACGCGGATTGCATAAGGTGAAGAAGAATGAAACCATCTTCGGCATTTCGCGTATGTATGATCTCACCATCGAACAGCTGATGAAGGCTAACCCCGAGATGAGCGAGCCTGGTTACGAACTGAAGAAAGGCGACGTGCTGAAGATTCCGTTTGCTACCCTGCAGGTAGCAGCCCCCGTGGCCAAAGAGCCCGATATGGATGCTACCGATGATGTACGTAAGCGTGCCATCCGACTGGGTGTGATGCTGCCGCTGCACAATGTGAATGGCGACGGCAAGCGCATGGTAGAGTACTACCGTGGTGTGCTGATGGCTTGCGACAGCTTGAAGCAGCGTGGCGTTTCGGTTGATATCCATGCCTGGAATGCTGCTGAGGACGGCAATATCAACGAGATTCTGAATGATGAGGCTGCTGCCAAGTGCGACCTGATTATCGGTCCTCTCTACTCTAAGCAGATGGCTGCCTTGTCGGTTTTCGTCGAGAAACATAAGATTAAACTGCTGATCCCATTCTCTATCAATGCGCCCCAGTTGGCCGATAATAAGTACATCTATCAGGTGTACCAGAGTCATATTACCCAGAACTCGGCCACTATCGAGCATTTTGTGAAGGGGTTCAAGAACTACCATACGGTGATTATCGACTGTAACGACTCTACCAGTAATAAGGGTGAGTTTACCACAGCCCTGCGTCGCCAGTTGGAGCAGCAGAAGATGACATGTAACATTACCAATCTGAAATCAGGCGAGAGCGATTTCTCAAAGGCATTCAGTCGTACCAAGCCTAATGTGGTGATACTGAATACCGGTCGTTCGCCTGAACTGGGTGTGGCCTTCTCAAAGTTGAATGGCTTGAAGGTAACCGATCCGGATCTGGCTATTACGATGTTCGGTTATACCGAGTGGTTGATGTACACCCGTACGCACTTAGAGAACTTCTATAAGTTTAATACCTACATACCGTCGGTGTTCTACTATAATCCGCTATCGGCATCAACCAAGCGTCTGCAGCAGAAGTTCCGTTGGAATTTCCATACCGATATGCAGAACAATCTGCCTCGCTTTGCACTGACAGGTTTCGATCATGCTTACTTCTTCCTGATGGGCTTGCACCGCGAGGGACGTAAGTTCTTGGGTGCAGAGAGTAATCCCGACTATGTGCAGACACCATTGCAGTTTGAGCGTTATGGCAATGGCGGATTGCGTAACCATACACAATTGTTTGTTCACTACACCCGCGATAGCCGCGTGGAAACGATTAAGTTTTAGTGAAGAGTGAAGAGTGAATAGTGAAAAGATATAAGATGAAATATATAACAGTTGCGAAGTTTGTGAGAGTGGTAATGGTGATACTATTCACTGTTCACTATTCACTATTCACTGCTTCTGCTCAGGTAGGTGACTATCGTAACGACTTGGCTGTTGGTGTAAACGGCGGTTATGTAATGAGTAATGTATCGTTTGTGTCGAAGGTACCACAGTCGATGTTAGGTGGCATTACCGGTGGTATCACGGCCCGTTACACTTGTGAGAAATATTTCAGTAGTATCTGTGCTGTAACGGCTGAGCTGAACTTTGCACAGATAGGTTGGCAGGAAAAGATATGGGATATGAACGATCAGCCCGTGCCCCTGCATACCGATCCTTCGCAGAATCTGGAGTATAAACGTAAGATGACTTACGTGCAGATACCACTGCTGGCCCGACTGGGCTGGGGCCGTGAGCGCAATGGCGTGCAGGCCTTTATCCATTTGGGTCCTCAGATAGGATTCTATCTGAACGATAAGGTGGAGAGCAATTTTGATGTGCACGATCCTGCCTTTAACCCAGCAATCAAAGATGGAAAATTCGGTCCCGACTACATGTATGGTGACCTGCGTGCATCGCATGTGGTGGCACAGGATACCATGGCCATCGAGAATAAGTTTGATTATGGTATTGCTGTAGGTGCAGGACTTGAGTTCAGCAATCGCCACTTTGGACATTTCATGATAGAAGGCCGCTACTACTACGGATTAGGTAACATATATGGCAACACAAAACGCGACTATTTTTC
>JAEEGJ010021824.1_pt1 | contig 13697 bp, 14 predicted proteins | sample 8958761 | NCBI WGS metagenome assembly JAEEGJ01 (sample SAMN16246546, study PRJNA631951) | gut metagenome | biome: gut microbiome; feature: rumen; material: RS-attached | host: Bos | place: Iran: Karaj | collected 2018-10 | reverse complement strand
AAAGGTTATATGTACATTGACTGCCTGGGGGTGTCCGGCTCATTCAAAGGGCACGGGTATTCCACGGATCTTCTTTCTTCATGCATAGAGGACAGTAAAGAAAAGGGGAAAAAGGGGTTATGCATTTTATGTGCCTCAAAGAAAAAACCGTTTCTGGCAGATCCGAAGTTCCTGAAATACAAGGGCTTTATCTCCTGCGATGAAGCTGATAACGGTATTCAGCTCTGGTATCTGCCGTTTGATAAAAAAGCAGAGGCTCCGAGATTTAAGGAATGCGCAAAACATCCTCATATTGATGAAAGCGGATATGTTCTGTATTATACATATCAGTGCCCTTTCAATGCGAAGTATGTGCCGATCCTGGAGCAGACGGCCAAAGAGAATGATATTCCCTTCCGGGCGATCCGCATAAAGAGCCGGGATGAAGCGCAGAATGCACCTACGCCGATCACGAACTACGCGCTGTTCTTTGATGGGGAGTATATTACGAATGAGCAGATGAATGACAAGAAGTTTCTGAAACTTGCAAAGGGATAATGGAATGAATATTGAATACAAAAAACTGTCGGAAAATGAATTGAGTACTATCATTAAAATGAGAATCGATCAGCTGACAGAGGAATATACTTCAGAAGGCAGAGCAGTTCCGGAAGATATAGACCTTGAAACGGCCCTGATGGATTTCTATAAAAGGAATATGGCAGCAGGCACATATGTTTCCTATCTTGCATTTGACGGGGACAGAATAGTAGGAACAAGCGGGATGTCGTTTGCGGAAAAGCCGCCGTACTTTACCTGTCCTTCAGGAAAACTGGGGATTCTGTCGAGCATGTATACGGATCCGGCTTACAGAAGGATGGGCATTGCAACGGAGCTCCTTGACAGAGTTGTAAAAGAAGCGAAAGACTATGGCTGCGGAACGATCTATATCACCGCTTCGGATATGGGCGTCAAGCTTTATGAATCCTATGGGTTTAAGCATAACGGAAATTTTATGCAGTTGAATTTCTGAGTGCTTGAAATGCTTATGGAGAAGGGAGAAATCACTATGTCAACCGACAAGAAATCAACAATTGGAGTTTTCAGTCCGTCTTATGTGACAATATATAATTCCCCCGAGTCGGCCGAACGGGCTGAGAACTTTTTATCGGATAACGGGTTTGCGATCAGGCATGGCAAGTTATGGGGTAAAAAAAGAGCTTTTCGTACGGGAACTCCGAAGGAGAGGGCGGACGAATTCAATGAGCTGCTATATGATCCTGAGGTTGATATTCTGATGGCGAGCGTTGGCGGTATAGTTACAAACGGGATGCTTCCCTTTATAGACTACGAGTATTATGTGAAAAACCCGAAGCCTGTTGTGGGAATGTCGGATGTAACTGCGTTGCTTATGGCTATTTATGCCAAAACAGGCATTCCAACTTATTACGGACCCAACTTTATAACAAGCTATGCAAGACTGAGTCCCTATCGAGATATTGCACGGAAAAGCCTGTGCGAGGTGCTGAACTTTAAGGGAAGTTATGACTACTCAGCACCGGATTTCTATTCTGATGAAGTAGTTGAATGGACAAAACCACTGTCAGAGGAGAAGCAGATTCCCAATAAGATCATTACCTTACACGGAGGAAAAGCCAAAGGCAGGCTTATCGGCGGTAATCTCTGGACGATTATGAAAATATGGGGAACTCCGTATATGCCCGAGATTAAACGAGGAGACATTCTGTTTATAGAAGATACCGAGTCAGGCGCCGATCTCTTGGAAAGTTTTTTGGGACAGCTGACATTATGCAGAGTCTTTGAACTGCTCGGCGGAATGATCATCGGCAAGTTCCGGCAATATGATGACTGCGAAACAGAAAAAACAGTTTATGATTTCATCTATGACTATATCGGGAAACCGGATTACCCCGTCCTTGCAGAATGCGATTTCAGCCATTGTGCACCTATGCTTACTATCCCAATCGGAATCACGGCAGAATTGGATGCAGACGCACAGTTGCTAAGATTACTGCAATAGAGAACTAAGGAGAACAATATGGATACAGTTTGACTTTTTTATACAAGAAATATATAAAAGCAGGCTTTTTGTTCATAGCAATAAGACCCATAGTTTTTACCCGAATATTACCGGAATGAACTTCCGCACATACTTATTCCAGAATACCATGTCATGAGTGCCGGCATCTTCCTCGTAGATATGGGAAATGCCTTCAGCTTCGAGGAATTTGTGGAATTGTCTGTTGTTCTCAAGAAGGAAATCCTCGGTTCCGCAACTCATAAGGATCTGAGGGATAGGTCTTCCTTCGGCTTTGAGCTTTTTAACAAGCGTCTCGGGATTGTTGTCACTCTCAAGCACCTTGGCGGGGTCACCGAAGCACTCTCTGTAATACGCGTAATTTGCGATCGGATTACCGCTGCCTTCGGTCATACCCGCAACCTCATGTACGATTAACGCCGAAGACAGTCCAACAGCCTTTCCGAATACTTCGGGGTAATATAATGCCGTATGGATCGCGCCGAATCCGCCCATTGACATACCGCAGATAAAAGTTTCGTCTTTGCTCATTGCCAGTCCGAAAGTGCGTCTCACATAACCGAGCAGTTCTTCTCCGAGGAACTTGCAGAATTGATGCCCTGTAGATATTCCGTCAAGCCAGAATGAGTTTTCCCCGGTCGGGATAACTATGGCGAAATTGTATTTCTCTGCAAACTCCGTCGGGATCCAGTTCTCTGCATCGCCTGTATAACCATGAAGAAGAAACAGCGTCCTAGTATGCTTCTTTGAGTACTCATTTCCGTTCGCTGACAGCATGGGCAAGTCTTCCCTCACATCATTCGGGAGATACATTTTAAATGTTGTAAATCTTCTGAGACAGTTTGAATATAAACGTATTGTTATATCTGACATATCTATAACCTCCTATAGTGGTGGGATTTGCCGCTGAATCCTCGCTTAACACATAACTATGTACCGGGTTACTTCATATTGAGCCTAAAATAAGAAATGCTTCTGCCGGCGCCTTCACGTTTCAATTCTCCGGATTCGACAAGTTTCCTTAGTGCGCCTTCTATGGAACTATCCGAGAGCGAGGGACAAAGTTCCCGGATATCCTGTTTTGTAAATCGACCGATTTTATGCTGTGATGCAATTCTTACAAGTTCAAGAGCCGGTCGTTTTATCTCGATTAATTCAAATCGTTCTTCAAAATCCTTATAGGCAGAAAGAATGGTTCCGAGAAGATATCTTATAAATGGTTCGGGATTATCCTCGCCAGTATGCCATCCTTCCTGAGAGGCACGAAGAGCATCATAATACAGATCTTTATTGTTTGCTATCTTTGCCTCAAGTGAAATATACTTTCCAACGTAAAAACCACTTCTGTAAAGAAGCAATGTAGTCAGCAATCGGCTCATGCGACCATTTCCGTCATTAAATGGATGAATACACAGAAAGTCATGAATAAAAACGGGGATTGCAATAAGAGGATCCAACTCCAAATTGCCGATCACTCTGTTATATTCTTCGCAAAGGCGTTCAAGTGCTTCCGGAGTTTCATATGGAGCAAGTGGAGTAAACAGCGTTTCCACATGGCCGTCAGGATATGTTGCACTGATATAATTCTGCACGGTCTTTGTTTTTCCGGCAATCGGATTGTACATATGACTGTAAAGAATTTTGTGCAGCTGAAGTATATAATTCTTAGTAATAGGAATAGCATCAAAACTCTCATGAATAATCGAAAGCACATCCCTGTATCCTGCTATTTCCTGTTCGTTTCGATTCTTCGGAGTAGTCTTTTCTTCTACCAATTGTCTGATTCGGGTATCGGTTGTTACAATCCCTTCAATAGCATTAGAAGCTTCTGTACTCTGAATCTTTGCAATTTCAACCAACCTGTCGAGCGCTTCCGGTTTCTGCTTCAGATAAAGCTCCTGTTTTCCTGCTTCTTTATATATTGCACCAATAAGACTCAGAAGATCCGAACCCCATTTTCTTTCTCTTATCTTTGAATAATTAAACTCTCGCATTCCCTTATCACCCCCTCATTTCCCTTAAAATATATCTGTTAATAAGGGAAAAGTCAAGTAAACAAGGGAATAATCCCTTAAAACCATTACGATTATAAGGGATTATCAGATGACCCTCCGGGGACGAGGGTTATGGTCCATTGTCGACAATTACGCATGCTTCATATGAAAGTGATTATATCTCCCTGCAAAATTCAATTATTTCCTGCTTCCTCGGCTCGACACTTTCCTTGTATTCGATCGAAGTAAGACCAAGATGCCCGGAGCATTCTATATGCAGGTGTCCATAGAAATGTTCAATGGTTTGAATGATCCTTTCGCACTCGTGCATACCGGGACCGGTTCTGAGTGCAACTGAGTACCCTTTCTTACCTTCTTTTATCGAAGCGTGCGGTTCGTGAGTATCGCACCACGGTGTACATCTGTCTATAAACGCCTTGTACTGCCCCGGAATATCCGCCCAGTACGACGGTGATACAGACACAATGATATCCGCTTTATCAAACTCATCCATAATCTTGAGGATATCGTCATCCTTTATCACGCACTTCGCCGTATTATGGCAAGTCCGGCATCCCTTGCAGAACTCAAAAGAATAGTCCGCTATGCTTATGCAATTGGTCGAATATCTTGATGAGAGCTCATTGTTTATGATATTGACAATTTCTGCCGTAGCACCCGTTTTGACCGGGCTGCAGTTGATGATCAAAGCGTTCATATGTAAATTCCCCTTCCGTCATAAGCATCCCAAGCACTCAGAAATTCAACTGCATAAAATTGCCGTTATGCTTAAAACCGTATGCTTCATAGAGCTTGGCGCCCATATCCGAAGCGGTGATATAGATCGTTCCGCAGCCATAGTCTTTTGCTTCTTTTACCACTCTGTCAAGCAGCTGTGTGGCGATCCCCATCCTTCTGTAATCCGGGTCGGTGTACATGCTTGACAGGATACCGAGCTTCCCGGAGGGGCAGGTGAAGTAAGGCGGCTTTTCGGCGAACGACATCCCGCTTGTTCCCACGATTTTGTCCCCGTCAAAAGCAAGCCACGATACATATGTGCCCGCAGTCAGATTCTTTTTATAAAAGTTCATGAGGGAGGTTTCGAGGTCTACATCTGCAGGCACGGTTCTGCCTTCCGAGGTGTATTCCTCCGTCAGCTGATCTATTCTCATTTTGATGATCCGGGGTAGTTCGTTTTCCGACAGTTTCTTATATTCAATATTCATGTTCGTCTCCAGTGTTTATTTACTTAAAGTCAAACGGTGATCTCTATCCGGCGGCTTCCAAATCACTCACAAACATTGCAATATGCTCAATCTTCATATGTACCTCGTCGGTTGGCCTGATAATAAGTATGTAATGATTCTATCACATTTTCAGACGGAATAAATCTGATAATGACTTTCAAACGGCAAAAGAAAGCGACTGCTTCTTGTAAGATGTTGCCAAATAGCGAAATACATAGTATTATGAGTCGGGCAGAAATGTCGTGATAAGAATGAAATGGCAGACATTGCCGGAACAGGAAGAAAACATGGAAAGAGTGATCAATCTCCCCTTCACAAAAGAAGATCTTGAAAACATCAAGACAGGTGACATCCTGTACCTGAACGGTACGGTGTATTCGGCGCGCGATGCCGCACATAAGCGTCTTTGCGAGCAGATCGAAGGCGGAGGAGAGATCCCTCTTGACCTCAAGGATGCGGTTATCTACTACCTCGGACCCACACCGGCACGTCCCGGACAGGTTATCGGGTCTGCGGGACCCACAACGGCAGGCCGCATGGACAAGTACACCCCCACGCTCCTCGACCTCGGCATGAAGGGTATGATCGGAAAGGGCAGGAGAAGCGAGGATGTCCGTCTTTCGATAATTAAGAACAAAGCAATATATATGGGTGCGACCGGCGGCGCCGGAGCGCTCCTTTCGAAATGTATAGTAGAGTCCGAGACGATCGCCTATGACGACCTCGGAACAGAAGCGATCAGACGCATGGTGGTTAAGGACTTCCCCGTAACGGTGCTCATCGATTCGGAGGGTACGACGTTTGAGGAGTTCCTTGCAAGCAATAAATGACCTGCAGTACAAATCCTTGTTGAAGGAAAGTACTGAGGGGGACTAAATGGAGTATATAAATGGAATTTTGTATAAATGACAGAGTAGCCGCAGCGGCAGAGAAGGCGGAGAGCGCCCTCGCCGGACAAATGGCGGCAATAGAAGACACATGTATGTTTAATTCACGCAAGGTCTTAAAGGCGTTCATTGACAACGGCGTGACCTATGCGGATTTTGCGGAGATCAACGGTTATGGCTTCTTTGATGAAGCCCGCGACAAGATAGAGGCTGTTTTTGCACAGGTGCTCGGGACCGAGGACGCGCTTGTACGTCCCCACATCATGTCCGGAACCAATGCGATCTGGCTCACGCTTTCGGGACTGTTGCATCCCGGTGACACACTTCTTGCGATCACGGGAGCTCCCTACGATCCGCTTGAAGAGATCGTAGGAAAAAGAGGCGATTCGCCCCTTTCGCTGATCCGTAACGGGATCAAGTACGAAGAGATCGACCTTATCGGCGACGACTTTGACCTCACCGCTATCGAAGCAAGACTTAAGAAGGGCGGCGTGAGCATGGTCGAGATCCAGCGCTCATGCGGATATTCCCACAGACGCGGTCTTTCTCTCGAAAAGATCAAAGAGGCATGCGAGCTTGTTAAGAGACTTTCGCCCGAAACGATCATTATGTGCGACAATTGCTACGGCGAGCTTGTCTGCAAAGAGGAGCCGACAGAAGTCGGAGTAGATGTTATGGCCGGTTCGCTCATGCACAATCTCGGCGGCGGGATCGCGACCTCCGGCGGTTATGTGGCAGGACGTGCGGATCTCATCGCACAGGTTGCGGACAGACTTACGGCACCCGGGATCGGCAAGTTCCTCGGTGCGAACTATAACCAGAACCTTAAATTCTTAAAGGGTCTTTACATGGCACCCCGTACAGTTGCGAATGCTGTAAAGACTGCTGTGTTTGCCGCGTTCCTCGCTGAAGAACTCGGGTTTGAAAGCGTCAAACCCGGTTCTGCGGAGAAGCACAGCGACCTTATTCAGACCTTTAACCTGCGCTCGGCGGATGAGCTCATTGCTTTCTGTCAGGCACTTCAGTCGGTTTCGCCCGTAGATTCCATGTTTGAGGCTGTTCCGTGCGAGATGCCCGGATATCCTCATGACGAGATCATGTCGGCAGGAACCTTCGCGCAGGGCTCTACCATAGAGCTCACATGTGACGCACCCGTAGTAGAGCCGTTCCGTGTGTATATTCAGGGCGGGCTCACGTACGAATACGGCAGGATCGGGATGATAAACGCGTTCTCGAAGATCCTGAACTCGCGGTAGGAGCGTCACTATGGGAATGCTTTGCAGACGAAAGAACCACGATCTAAACCACGGATCGCACGGCAAACGCTTTCACGGACCGGGAACAGGAAGAGCAAGACGCCCCAATTCCCCGCCCTGTGATTATAGTTTATGATCATTGCCGGGAAAGAGAAAATCTCTTCGCGGCAGTATCGGTGTATCGGTATGACGGATTCCGTGATACCGTTGTTTGGCGTATATAGAAAAATAAACTATAATTACAGGTGAATAAACATGAAAAAATTGATAATGAAGATAAAAAACGATTTTTCCACATATGAAAAACTGTGGATGCTTGCGATGGTGATCCTCGCCGTCGGCGCCGGCCTTATCTGGCCCGAGGAGGATTCAAACGGATGGAGCGGAACGCTCCTTAACGTGATGTGCATCTTCATCACGATCGTCGGACTGTTTTGTGAGCTTTTGTTCTCAAAGCAGAGGAGGTCGGCATTCCTTATTTATAATGCAGTCGAAGTAGTGACCGTGGCATATTATTTAATGACCAAAACACAGTACTTCTCGATGTTCGCGGCGCTTATTTACTGGATCCCCGCACATACGCTCGGATATTTCGCTTGGAATAAACATAAAGACAAGAGAGACAAGAAGATCACAGTTATCAGGAGACTTAAGAAGTGGCAGACCGCGCTTATCATGATCTCGACTGTAGCGATCACGCTGATCGGCGGATATCTTCTTGCCAAGTACGGCCCCGAAACAGATTATTATGAGGGCAACGAAACGCTTCAGAACGTAATAGCATACCTTGATTCTTCGCTGTTTGTTATGGCGGTAATAGACGGAATTCTGATGTTCTGCCGTTCGAGGGATTCCTGGTGGACATGGCACATCTTTACCGCTGTCGACACGGTTGTCAGGATCCTTTCGGGACAGTGGGTGCTCCTTGTTTATGACATCGGATACTTTACAAACACGACATACGGCAACATCAAGTGGACTCAGTACATAAAGAAGAACGAAGCTCTTGAAAAGCAGGAGAGTTAACATGAAAAAACACGGGTTCGGAATTGCACTTGTGACTGTGGGAAGCATCTTGCTTCTTCTTTCGGGTGCGGTTCCCGCCCGTGCGGATATATCTTTGACAACGTACGGGGCCAAGGGAAAAACTGTGTGTTACACCGCCGACACAAGCGGTTCACAGAAAAAGTCCCTTGCGGATTACACGGACGAAGAGCGCTATAAACTTCTCTTTGGGACAGAAAAAAAGCTCTTTACGGTCGATGATAAGCCGGCAGGCTTCGAAACGAAGAGTGCGGCGCTCGGTAACATGACGACAGTGAAGGTTCCGTGTTATCTCATCGATTCAAGGGGCACGAAGTATCCTTCCTCGAGGAACATAACCGTTCATAAGGCGCTCGCTGAAGATGTGAAGCAGATTTTCGATGAGATCTACGCCCTCCCCGAGAAGTTCCCGATCAACACTCTGGTCGGCTTCCGTTGGAACTCGCGCGGCGAAGTCTCGGGTCCGTTTCTTGAGACGGTTACGTGTATGAGCGCTCACGCCTATGGTGCAGCGATCGACATAAACATGATCGAAAACGATTATTACGTGGGAGCCGGGAACGATCTGCGCGACCCGAAGAACCCATACTACATAACTGAGAATGTGCGCGACATCTTTGAGGCACACGGCTGGCACTGGGGCGGTGATTACGCGATCTGCACCGATACGATGCACTTCCAGTACACAGGGCTCGACATGCTCTCATACAACAACGGAAGTCCGTTTAAGAAGTACGAGCTCACGTCACCGCAGCAGTCGTCGAAACTCATCAAGAACATGCAGAGAAGACTCGAAAAACTCGGGTATTATAAAAACGGGATTGACGGAGCGTTCGGTAAAGGCACGGAAAAGGCCGTAAAGGCGTTTCAAAAGGATCATGGGCTGAAGGTTACGGGCAAGACGGGAAAGAAGTTTTATACGCTGCTCTGGAACCTGACAAACGAAATGTATGACTTAAAATAGACTCAGAGACGGATTATCCTGCCCATATACTATGTAAAGGATCCGCCTGCCACGCACATCTTTCCAAAAACGCTGACGCCGAATTGTTTTTGGAAAGATATGCGGTCGCGGCGGATAAAAAAGTCAAAAAACCCAAGGACAGGATAATCCTGTTTGCAGAGAATCAGAAAGGATCATATCATGGCAGACATTTTAAAAGGCGGGCCGGTAGCGAAGGCACTTAGCGAACAGCTTCTTGAGAAATCGGAAAAGCTTAAAGCGCAGGGGATCATCCCCACACTTGCAATCCTCAGAGTGGGAGAGAATGAGTCGGACCTTGCTTACGAGAGAGGGATCCTTTCGCGTTGTGAAAAGACAGGTGTGACTTCACGTCAGATAATCCTTCCCGCAGATGCCTCGCAGGAAGCAGTTGAGGCCGAGATAATAAAGATCAATGAGGATTCTTCGGTCCATGCTGCGCTTATGTTCAGGCCGCTCCCGAAGCACCTCGATGAGAGAAAGATCTGTGAGCTCCTTGATCCTAAGAAAGACGCAGACTGCATGACGCAGGCATCCCTCGCAACAGTATTTACGGGCAAGGGAGCCGGTTACGCACCCTGCACAGCGCAGGCAGTAATGGAGCTTTTAAGCTTTTACGGGATCGATCCGAAAGGAAAGAATGTAGCAGTGATCGGAAGAAGTCTTGTTATCGGTCGTCCGGTGGCAATGCTTCTGATGTCGGCAAATGCCACCGTAACGATCTGTCATACGAAGACCGTTAACATGGAAGAGATCACGAAGAGAGCCGATATCATCGTTGCGGCAGCGGGAAAGGCGAGGGTCGTAACGGCATCGTATCTCTGCCCCGGGCAGACCGTCATCGATGTCGGCATAAACGTTGATGAAAGCGGCAATCTCTGCGGCGATGTTGACTTTGATGCAGCTCAGGATATCGTCGGCGCCATCACCCCCGTTCCCGGAGGCGTGGGCAACGTAACGACGGCAGTGCTTTGCAAGCACGTGATAGAGGCAGCGGAGGGAAGAGTTTAGAATTGATATGGGTAATCAAACTCTGTAGCAATATAAAAAGTGTCAACCGTTAAGTTTTCCAAATAAGGGTTAAATTCTTCTATTTGTTCTATCAGCCTGTAATGCCCGGCAGGGAGAGTCTTATAAAGCCAGGGCAACATGATTCGATACTCCTGAGACAAAGGTGTAACCTGGATGGTCCCTTTTTGTAACTCCTCCGGTTGATTGGCAGGAACTGCAAACCATTCGTTGTTGAACTGGTACTCCAGGAGAAAGTTGAGGTTCATTCTGTAGTAATATGTACCCAACCCGAGTTTGCCTTTTTCAAGTTGAGTCACAGTTAAGTTTACAGTTCCGTCAGACAAAACATCTGCTTCAGATGCCAGGTTTTTGTCGATGGCATTCTCAAGAGAAACAGAAGACATCTCGTGAAAAGGATTCTCCGATGAGTCCGGCGTTGTAGTCGGTTCTCCTTCAGGATTACCGACTTCAAGAGGAGAAGGATTGTTGAAATCGAATTCCGACGCAATGTAGAATTCCTTGTTCCTTTCGTAAGAGGGAGGCATAATTTCCTTCACAAGTCGATAATGACCCTCGGGAAGATTGGAAAAACTCCATTGTAATAGGTCACCGAATGTTAGAGGAGCGTCTTTTGAAAGCTCATAGGCTATCATATTAAAGCCGTAGCCATCCTTTTGAGGGATGATGTACCACTCGTTGTCTCGTTGATAATCCAACTCAAAGGAGTCACCGCAGGAATATTGTTTGTCTGAGTGACTCGTGAGAGTGTAGGTCAGATTTCCGAATTGATTCACCTCTGTGATGAATTCAATTGAACAATCTGCTTCAGATACAATCTCTGCCGATGAAAGTCTCTGACTCGTGAACGCGGGCGAATCAAGCACAACCTCTGTTTGCCGAGTCCCTGAAAGGGGAGATTGTCCCTCGGGAGAGGAAGATGTATGCGAACAACCACTCGCAATCAAACATATAATGAAAATGCATAGCGTAATTAGTTTTTCAAAAACAGATTTCAAAACAAGCCTCCATTCTTGCTCGATAAGATGTTTCCAACTCCTTTTGGTGATTGAGAATACAAATTAATAGCCATTGCCTTTAGTGAAGCATTATATACTGTGACTGTCAACCATAAGTGCTCCGAACGGAAAAACAAATCACAAAACCGAGGTTGACCAAGCGGTATACACGGCGTATAATATACTAAGTTACAGCGTATAGGGGGTGCAGAATAAGGGGGCAATTATGAGGGGAGCAAAATCTGAAATTCTTACTATCGGAATCTGGGACAAGGCGGATACTTACGAACAGGCACTTCTGTTTGTAGACAAGCTTGACCCGGGTATTCGAAGACGTCTGAGAATATTGTTTTTCCCGGAAGAAAAAGAAATGTTTCATAACATTAAGAAGTTGGACATCCTTGTTGCGGATTATCATCTGATCTCTGCAGGGGACCTTATGAGGCGCGTTAAGGATCAAGGCGTAACTTCTTCCTGTAAACTCGTGGTAGTATCGGAAAAGATGGATGCATACAAATATGCGTATAATAACGGAGCCTTTCTTTTCCTTCTGAAGCCGTTAGTTGTTGATGATCTGTATGAACTGGTATCGGATGTACTCGTCAGCAACGTAAAAGACTCACTGGTAAGAGTACGAGGAGAAGCAGGCGATGAAAGGATAGAACAGAAGGATATTCTGTTTATTGAGGCGAACCGTTCATGTACGCTGGTATATACGAAAGACGAGGTTTATCGCAGTTCGATTTCCCTGACAAAGTGGAAGGAAGTTCTGAATCCGAGACTGTTCATTCGCTGTCATCGTTCCTACATAGTGAACAAAGTAAAGATCGAGAGAGTGGAAGAGAACGAATGTACCCTCAGTACCGGAGAAAGGGTCCTGATCTCAAAGAGCATTAGAAAAAGTTTGATATAGAAACCGAGATTTCGGAATAGAGCAACTGATCTACCGAGAAAAAGAGGCAACTCATGTGAGCTGCCTCTTTGCTGGTTTTAATGCTTATCTGATAAATCCTTGTTGCCGGAATCGGATCTGTTTTATTTTTCAAGCAACGATTCGAGCTTCTCAAGATGTTCACGAACCTCTTTAATCTCGGCACGGATCTCGTCGGGATTAATGGTTGCCGGAACCTCTGTCTTTTCTGCTGCATCAGAAGATTCTTCGCTTTCTGCGTCCTTCTTTCTCATCTCGGAAACTTCACTGATCGCATTTACAACAACGCCGACAACTACGTTCATCATAACGAACGAGGAGATAAGTACGAACGGAACAAAGTATGCCCATGCGTACGAGAATACTTCCATTACGGGACGGCTGATGCCCATTGACCAGCTCTCAAGTGTCATTACCTGGAAGAGAGTGTACATAGCCTTCGGAATGGTACCGAACCAGTCGGGGAAGGCTGTACCAAACTGTGTAACACCGATGATCGAGAAGATGTAATAAATTATGATCAGAAGGAGAGCTGTCCATGTGATACCGGGCAGAGATTTTCCGATCGCACCGATGATCACCTGCAGGGGCTTTAAAGCGCTGACCATCTTGAAGCCGCGGAGACCCTTTAATGAACGGAATACCCTGAACACACGGAGGATTCTCGCGGAGGAGAATACGGGAAGGCCCGAAACTATCGAGGTCAGGATGATAATAAAATCAAACCAGTTCCAGCCGCTTTTAAAGTAGCCGAAGAACTTGTAAGCGACCATCTTGAGGAGCATCTCGAGAATGAAGATACCGAGACAGATAAAATCGATAACGGAAAGAACGCTCCCTGCGGTGCCTTCCGATAAGGACGGAACGGTCTGAAGCCCGAGTACTACCGAGTTGATAATGATGACTGCCAGAATAAGGTTCTGAAACAAGTGCCCTTCAACAAATTTCTTGATTTTTTCCATGGTGTGCATCCCTCTCAGTTGTGATTGTCAGATTACGCATATTATTGCGGAACCATACCATTCCTCAGTTTACACGAAACTGTTTTGTTTTTCAACGAAAAGAACCCGCGAAGGAAAACCTTCACGGGTTCAGCGGAGAAGGAGGGATTTGAACCCTCGCGCCGCGCAAACGACCTACACCCTTAGCAGGGGCGCCTCTTCGGCCTCTTGAGTACTTCTCCGGATGTCGAACTTTCAACAAATATTCAGTTCACGGCTTTCGCAAACCGCACGTATGATATTATCAAACACTACTGCTTTTGTCAAGAAAAAGAATCGGAACATCAACT
>JAEEGJ010021816.1_pt1 | contig 13702 bp, 10 predicted proteins | sample 8958761 | NCBI WGS metagenome assembly JAEEGJ01 (sample SAMN16246546, study PRJNA631951) | gut metagenome | biome: gut microbiome; feature: rumen; material: RS-attached | host: Bos | place: Iran: Karaj | collected 2018-10 | reverse complement strand
GGACAATTTCTGACGAAATTATCCGTGTCTAACCCTCGGCAATTATGAAAGCAATTTTGAATTATGAAATGCATTTGCATCAATATACGCATCGGCTTCCTTCCTCGAAGCTACCCTCTTACTATCCCCTTGCTATCCCCTTACTTGCCTCTACCTTGAAAGTAGCTTTTTTGTCTCTTTTCTGCATAATGATTCAACTTACATCTGCATATTATTACAAGCTGCGTTTTTTCCGAACTCGCATAGCATCTGAGCCACAAGATTAAAAAAAGCTCCGCGACCTTCCAAATCATCGCGGAGCCCGAAAAGGTATATCAATTATCAAGTTCTACAACCGTTATGCCTGCGCCACCAAACTGAACGTGCTCATCGTGGAACGACCTCACCCCCGGAACTGTTGCCAGATATTCGCGTATCAGATTACGCAGGATGCCCGTTCCTGTACCATGCAGAATACGAACCCGCGACGAGCCAAGCATTATGGCATCATCTATAAAATATGTCACGGCATTCACAGCCTCGTCGCCTCTCATGCCTCTAAGGTCGATATCCTGCTTAAAGTTCAGTTTCTTCTCATAAACGCTGTCCTGCGTCTGGAGACTCACGAAGGTCGAGCTCTTAGGCTCGTTATCCTTTGGTTTGTTAGCATGTTCAAGTCGGTCAATTTTCACATTCGTGCGTATTGAACCAAAATTCACAATGGCATTTTTGCCGTTCACTTCAGCAAGTACGCCAACCGTAGCCTGACCTTTTATTCTAACCGTGTCACCCAGCAAGAATGGCTTACTTTCAACAGCCCTTGCCACCACTTCGCGATGAACTTCATTAGGCTTGGCAACTACGCCGTTCTGTTTATCTTCCTTACGTTTGTTCTTACGATTCTGACGATCAATAAGTTGCTGCATCTTGCGTGCAATCTTATCCTCCGCATCCTTATTATTTACGTTCTCCTTGAACTCCTCGAGTTCCTGACGGGCATTGCGTGTTTTTTCCTGTTCAGCCTGAGCCTCCTTAATCGAGCGAATAGTATTTTCTATTCGCGCGTTACTCTCTTTCAGCAAAGATGCCGCCTGTTCTTTCGCCTCCTTCAGAATAGACTTGCGTTCGGCATTTAGTTGTGCTATTTCAGCCTCATATTTTGCTATAGTCTGCTCCAATTGCTTCTCACGCTGATGCACATTCTGTCTTTTGTGCTCCCAATAACGCTTATCACGCACAATATCCTGAAGATATTTGTCGGCATTTATGTATTCCTGACCAACGATTGCCGATGCATCAGCTATAACATCTTCGGGTATACCGATTTTTCGGGCAATCTCGACGGCAAACGAACTTCCCGGATTACCAATTTCGAGTTGGAACAGAGCCTTCATCTCCTTTCGGTCGTAAAGCATCGCGCCATTCACCACACCCTCGTTATCCTCGGCAAAATGCTTAAGATTCTGATAGTGAGTAGTTATCACGCCAAAAGCCTTCTTCGCATTGAATCGCCTCAATACCGATTCTGCCATTGCACCGCCAATCATTGGTTCCGTACCCGAGCCGAACTCATCGACCATCACAAGACTCTTGCCGTTGCATTGCTTCATCATCACCTTCATGTTAAGCAGATGGCTCGAATATGTACTGAGGTCGTTCTCGATGCTCTGTTCATCACCCATATCGATGAACAGATGCTGAAATACACCGACCGTAGAATTCGCATCGACAGTTATCGGCAATCCGCACTGAACCATGTATTGCAACAGAGCCACAGTCTTCAGACAGACTGATTTTCCACCGGCATTCGGACCAGATATTATCAAGATTCTGTGCGCCTTGTCGAGCCTTATATCCAACGGAACAACATCGCGACCGCTGTTTGCCAACGACAAAAGCAGCAAAGGATGCTTAGCCTTTATCCAATCAACCTTCGGTTCTTCGACACATTCGGGAATGACGGCATTCATAGAACGGGCAAAGTAAGCCTTGGCTCGAATGAAATCGATATCTGCAAGAAACTCGAAAGATGAGAGAATACCGTCAACATGCTCACGTACAATTTGTGAAAATTGAGTCAGAATGTGAATAATCTCTCGTTTTTCCTCGCCCTCAAGTTCGCGGATGCGGTTGTTTGCCTCCACAACCTCGGCAGGCTCGATAAAAACCGTCTTACCCGTTGCCGATTCGTCATGAACAATGCCCTTTATGCGTCGTTTCATAGCTGGCGCAACCGGGATAACCAAGCGACCGTCGCGCAAAGTCGGAGCAACGTCCTTGTCTACCAAGCCATCAGCCTGTGCCGAACGAAGAATAGACTGAAGGCTTTTAGAAACGCTTCCAGCCGTGTGCGCAAGCTCCTGTCTGATTCGAAGCAATTCAGGCGAAGCCGAATCCTTTACGCGACCGTATTTGTCGAGAATCGAATCAACACGCTTTATCAGCTGCGGATATGTCATAACATCGCCAGCAACGCGATGGAGAGCCGGATAAAGATATTCTCCAGCATCCTCTGCATCACCCGACGTACGGTTCACGAAACTAACCACAAGCAGAATAGTCTCGAGCGAACGGCGCAAATCAAAAAGTTCCTGTTCGTCGAGATACGTTCCTGCCAAGCGGACTCTTTTCAAAGAATCTCTGACATCAAAAAAATATTGGTCGGGGAAAGCCTCACCAGCCTCAAGCATCTTTATGAATTCAGCAACAGGCTCAAGCTTTTCTTTTATATTGTTCAGCGAGTCCATGAAAGCCATATCCTCAACCCTACCCTTTCCAAGACTGCTCAGACAGTAACCAGAGACAAGTTGTCTGATAGTATCAAAACCTATTTTCTGCTCAAAATTTTGCGGATAAATCATCTGTTTTCTTATTTTGACGCAAAAGTAACACGATAAAGCATTCTTCACAATATTTTAGGCGAATCTTTATAAAACAGAAATGAAAAATTTACGTTTTTCAGCCTTTCGCTATAAAAAAGAAGACAATTCTGAATGGAAAATGAAAAAAATATTCTATCTTTGCGAATCCAAAAACACGATAGAAACAAAAGAACGAATAGGTATGAAACGAGTATTTTCACTCAGTATTTTATTATTTACAATTACTATAGCAGCTTTCGGACAAAAGCTTATGCCAGAAGACTTTTTCTCATTCGGGAAAGCCAAGGAAGTTGACGTCAATAAAATCATGCGACAGAGCGGTTTCGAATCGACATACAGAGTGCTTCCGCCCTCAACTCCCGATTCGCCAAAGATAACCGACCTTTGTTACAGCATCGCATGCAAATTCGACTCAGAGTTCAACGTACTTCCACCATACGATGCCATTACAGGCTGCGTAAAAGTCTCGTTCATAGGAAAGCACATTGCGCTTGCCATGTACCAGACAACAGACAGAATGTTATTTGGCGAGTATATAAAGATGACCAGAGAACAGCTGTTCCAGAAATTCGACATAACAGACGACGAGACCGGTCGCACTACAGCATATAGGAAAGGTGACATTATGCTTTCTTTCAAGGAAGGCAACGATGGTCTTTACACAATCCAATGCGACTATCCGTTGCGTTGAACCAATTCTTAATACAAAAAAACGGGCAAAAGCCACAAATTGATTTAAAATCAACAATAAATAGCAGAATCTTAGCAGTGCGATAATTGATTCTCAACCGTTATTTTTCGCGATATTTTGCAAGATAAAAATGCACTTTTTATATTTTTTTAACTTTTCGAGACAAAAAAAAATCGTTTTTTGTTGTAGATTAAAAAATTATACTATCTTTGCAATGTCGATACACGATGAAAAATAAAGAAAGAATCAGGTATGAAACGCATATTTTCACTCATTATATTGCTTACATTTGCTATGATGGCTTTCGGACAGAAGCTTACTCCAGAGGACTTTTTCGCATTAGGAAAAGCCAAGGAGGTTGAGATCTGCAAGGTCATGAGGCAGAGTGGCTTCCAGACCGATTACAGAACCATCGAGCATCCAGACCCAGAATTTCCGGCAGTAACGAACCTTTGTTTTAGCATAGCATGCAATTTTGATTCAATACACAACGTTATTCCACCATACGAATCAATAACAGGATGCGTCAAGGTTTCTTTCTTCGGAAAGCACCTGTCACTAATACAATATCAGACAACAGACAGAATGCTCTTTGGCGAGTTTATTAAAACAAGCAGGGAACAGCTGTTTCAAAAATACGATGTCAATGACGATGGTACAGGACGTACTACGACATATCAGAAGAACGACATCATGCTTTCTTTCAAAGAAGGCAACGATGGTCTTTACACAGTTCAGTGCGAATATCCGCAACGGTGACGCACGCGTTTTACATTTACCATTTATAAACAGAGCAATATCAATCAACTGTTAATAGCACAACGAGATAAAACGCTACATTTCATTTAGCATTGAACAAAAATTAACAATGGATAATATACAGAGTACACAAGACTTCTGGAAGAAGAATTACGAAAGACTTGCAGAATTTTACAAGCAAAACGGGCGCTGGCCGCAAAAAGACAGCGCCGGCAAGGAAAAGCAGCTTTACCTATGGAGCGAAAAACAACGCGCCTTCTATCGGGATGCAAAAATAGACATGCTCGATTTTGAGAAAGTACAGTTGCTCAACAACATACAGTTCCAATGGAAAGAAACTGTTTTGGATCCTAAGGTTGCCGCAGAAGAGAAAGCAAAGTCTGTTGCCATGCCTACCGAAGGACGTGAACTACAATGGATGAACAAGTACAATGCAGTAAAACGTTTCAAGGAAGAACATGGTGGTATGCTACCTAAAAGCAATCTACAGGACAAGGATGAAATGAACCTTTACCAGTGGATTTACCGAAACGAAAGAAAAATCGAAAAGGGAGAACTCAACATAAAACTCAAACATCTATTTGAGGAAATCGTTGAATACGTAAAGGAAGAGGAAGAAGAGAAGGATAACGTCCAGAGAACACCAACTTTGGATCAGGAACTGTTCGACCCTTACGACAACGGAACGCGATACGACAACAACGGGTTCTTCAACGAACGTCCTTTCTTTAATAACGACAGACAGTTCAACAATAAAGGACGACAGTTTTACAACGACCGCCAGTACAACAATAATTACCAGCGGAATAACGACCGCCAGTTCGGACAGAACGATACACCGTTCAACAACGACCGCCAATACAACAACTACGACAACAGGCAGAGGAACTACGACCGTCCTTACAACAATAATTACCAGCGGAATAATGACCGCCAGTTTGGGCAGAACGACGTGCCATTTGATAATGAGCGTCAGTACAACAACTACGACAACAGAAATTTCCGTCAGAACAACAGAAATTTCCAGCCTCGCAACAACGACAACCGTAACGGATTCTACCAACAATACAACAACGACAACAGAGGCAATCAGCGTCCTAACTATAACAAGAACTTCAGACAGCAAGAAGAAAAGGCTTTCAGACCTTGGGAAAACGGCGAGAATACAGAGCCTGAAACCAACAACGGTCCAAAAGAAAGCACATACAAGCCATTCAACGAAAGCTTGCTTAAACTGCTGAAAGAATAATAAACAGCCACTACAAACGAGGTGTAAAAAGTAAAAAAAATATTCAACGTGTAATAGTTCCAAAAAAAACTATTATATTTGCGCCAAATTTGTAAAAAATACCCGAAAAGCTATTGTTAGCTTGGGCACTTTTATTAAAAACTAAATACAAAATGCAAATTAACAAGAGTCCACGAAAGATCGAAAAAATACTAATCGCAAACCGTGGTGAAATTGCAATGCGTGTAATGCGTTCATGCCGTGAGATGGGCATCAGATCTGTTGCAGTTTATTCTGAAGCTGATAGAACCGCGAAACATGTACTATATGCTGACGAAGCTGTATGCCTTGGTCCTGCAGCATCAAAAGAAAGTTATCTTAACATAGAGAAGATAATCGAAGCCGCCAAGGAACACAATGCGGACGCAATACATCCGGGATACGGTTTCCTTTCTGAAAATTCCGAGTTCGTACGCCGTTGTCAGGCAGAAGGAATAATTTTCATAGGTCCTTCAGCCGAGACTATGGATATGATGGGAGACAAGATTTCGGCACGCAAGTGTATGAAAGCAGCCAACGTTCCGGTTGTTCCGGGAACAGAAAAAGGCTTGCAGAGTGCAGAAGAGGCTATTAAGGTAGCAAAAGAGATTGGCTTCCCTGTAATGATGAAGGCATCAATGGGAGGCGGTGGTAAAGGTATCCGCTTGATTCGCTCTGAAGAAGAGGTTGTTGAAGCATACACAAGCGCTAAATCAGAGTCACTTTCTTCATTCGGCGACGATACCGTTTACATCGAAAAATTCGTAGAAGAACCACACCATATTGAATTCCAGATTCTTGGCGATTCGTATGGAAACGTTATACATCTTTGCGAGCGCGAATGTTCTGTTCAGCGCCGCAACCAGAAGATTGTTGAAGAGTCACCTTCTCCATTCATGCTTCCTGAACTACAGAAGCAGATGGGCGAAGCTGCAGTTGCAGCAGCCAAGGCTGTACACTACGAAGGTGCCGGCACAATCGAGTTCTTGGTTGACAAGAACCACAATTTCTATTTCCTCGAAATGAATACCCGTCTTCAGGTTGAACATCCTATCACCGAAGAGGTTTTGGGTATTGACCTTGTAAAAGAGCAGATTAACGTAGCATCAGGCATTCCATTGCGCTTGAAGCAGGAAGACATCAAGCAGAGAGGTCATGCCATCGAGTGCCGTATCTGTGCCGAGGATACAGACCTGAACTTCATGCCTGCTCCGGGCGTAATCAAACAACTTGTTGAGCCGAACAGTATCGGCGTTCGTTGGGATAGTTATGTTTATGAGGGCTACGAAATCCCTGTTCACTACGACCCAATGATTGGTAAACTCATTGTATGGGCTGTAACACGCGAGTACGCCATCGAGCGTATGCGCCGCGTTCTGTATGAGTTTAAGATTACAGGTATCAAGAATAACATAAAATACCTGCGCAATATCATGTCTACTCCTGATTTCGTAGAAGGACACTACGATACTGGCTTCATTGCAAAGCACGGCGAGGAACTGACAAAGAAAGATCCTGAGAGCGGTACAAAGCAAAACATTGCAATAGTTGCAGCCTACATCGACTATCTGATGAATCTTGAAGAGAACAAGACTGTTGTTTCGGCTGATGCCACTGCTACAAGCCGTTGGAGAGAATTTGGTTTGCACAAAGGCGTTTTAAGAATATAATTATGGAAATAAAGATAGGTGACAGAATTGCTGACGTTGAACTAATCAGCAAGCAGGGCAATAACGTGCGCATAAAGATTGATGGCACAGAGTATGACCTTGACATTGCGTTCGTTGAAAGAGGCGGATGTTCTATCTTGTATGATGGAAAGTCTTTTAACGCAGAGTTTATTCGCTCAGAAAGCGGAAAGAAATACAAAGTCAATGCAAACTTCTCTTCTTACGATGTTGAGATTATCGACTCAACAGCCAAGTATCTACGCTTGAAGAAGGGCGAGGATGACCGTCAGGACAGTAAGATAATCTCTCCTATGCCGGGAAAGATTGTAAGCGTGCATGCCAAGGCTGGCGACAAGGTGAAGGCTGGCGACACCATCGTAGTTATCTAAGCAATGAAGATGCAGAGCAACTACAAGGTGAACCAAGACTGCACAATCAAGGAGATTCTTGTGAAGGAGGGCGATACCGTTGCCTCCGACCAAGTATTGGTGCTGCTTGACTTAGATAATAAATGATAATTCAAATTCCTTTTTTATGGAAATAGAAGATAAATATAAAGTTTTTGAAGAGAAAAACAAGACTGCAGAACTTGGCGGCGGACTTGACCGCATTGAGAAGCAGCACGCAGCAGGCAAGATGACTGCCCGCGAACGTATTGATATGCTGCTCGACAAGGGTACGTTTGTCGAGATGGACAAGTTTGCCGTTCACAGATGCACAAACTTCGGAATGGACAAATCGCACATTCCGGGCGATGGCGTTATCTCAGGATACGGTAAGATTGACGGCAAGCAGGTTTTTGTCTACGCATTCGACTTCACAGTATATGGCGGTACTCTAAGTGCCGTAAATGCTCAGAAAATTGTAAAGATTCAGGAACTGGCACTCAGAAACGGTGCTCCTATCATCGGTCTTAACGACTCAGGCGGCGCTCGTATTCAGGAAGGTGTTGAAAGTCTTACAGGCTTTGCCTCAATCTTCTACAACAACACAATTTCTTCGGGCGTAATCCCACAGATTTCAGCAATCATGGGACCTTGCGCCGGCGGTGCCTGCTATTCTCCAGCACTTACCGACTTCATTTTTATGGTTAAGGACAACAGCCACATGTTTATCACAGGTCCGGATGTTGTAAAGACCGTAACTCACGAAGACGTTAGCAAGGAGGAACTTGGCGGTGCTTACACTCACAGCAGCAAGAGCGGCGTTGCACACTTCCTCAGCAACACAGAGGAGGAGCAACTTATGGCAATCCGCGAACTTCTTAGTTTCTTGCCATCAAACAATATGGACGAGATTGCCACCGTTCCAACAAACGACGATATTGCAAGAGTTGAGGAATCGCTGAATACAGTTATCCCTGCTGACCCTAACATGCCTTACGACATGAAGGATATCATCGAACCTGTGCTTGATGACCACTATTTCTTCGAGGTTCAGGGCAACTTTGCAAAGAACGCAATCATCGGTTTCGGTCGTATGGCTGGCAGAACTGTCGGCATCGTTGCTAATCAGCCAGCATTCTACGCAGGCGTTCTCGACATTGACGCATCAGACAAGATTGCACGCTTCGTAAGATTCTGCGACTGCTTCAATATTCCATTGGTAACATTCGAGGATGTTCCGGGATTCCTTCCGGGAACAGCTCAGGAGCACAACGGTATCATCCGCCACGGCGCAAAGGTTGTCTACGCTTATGCAGAGGCAACAGTTCCAAAGGTAACAGTAATTACCCGAAAGGCTTACGGCGGCGCATACATCGTTATGTCTTGCAAACAGATTGGTTCTGACGTGAACTTTGCATACCCAACAGCCGAGGTTGCCGTTATGGGTGCAGAGGGTGCAGTAAACCTTCTATACCGCAAGGCTTCGGACGAGGAGAAGAAGAAGCATATCGAAGAGTACAAGGAGAACTTCGCAAATCCATACAGAGTTGCAGAACTCGGCTACATTGATGAGATTATTATGCCTCAGGATACAAGAAAGAAGATTATTCAGGCACTCGAGATGGCTCGCAACAAGATGAAGACGCTTCCTCCAAAGAAGCACGGAAACATTCCTTTGTAACAAACAGACTTATGTTATATAAAGCGCTGCAAGATTCATTTTCTTGTGGCGCTTGCTTTTGGGATTTATGCAAAAAATAGACAATATCCACCACCAAAAACAAAAGGAAACGAGCAATAAAGAATATTTAACATTTGGCTGACTCAAATATTTCGTGTGCGATAACTATATTATGAGAAAAAATTGCTAACTTAGCACCCAAATTTATTAACTAATTATATTTTAATCAAAAAAGAAAAAACCTTTTTATGGAACAATTTTTCTCTTACATTATCGGCCTTGGGGCTGCCGTGATGATGCCTATAATCTTCACAATTCTTGGAGTTTGTATTGGCATCAAATTTTCTAAGGCTCTAAAAAGCGGTCTTTATGTCGGAGTAGGTTTCGTAGGCTTGGGTGTTATCACAGGCTTGCTGACAAGTAGTCTTGGACCTGCACTAAACGATGTTGTCAGAATTTACGGTCTTGAGTTGAAGGTATTCGACATGGGATGGCCAGCTGCCGCTTCTGTTGCATACAACACAACTGTTGGAGCGTTCATAATCCCTGTTTGTCTAGGCGTTAACCTTTTGCTTTTGCTGAGTGGCTGCACCCGAACAGTAAACATAGACCTTTGGAACTACTGGCATTTTGCCTTCATTGGCGCTGTTACTTACTTCCTTGCCGACAGTCTTGGATGGAGTTACCCTGTAGTATGGGGATTCTTCGCTGCAATTATCTGCTATATCATAACCCTTGTTATGGCAGACCTCACAGCAAAGAAATTCCAGAAGTTCTACCCAAATATGGAAGGCATCAGCATTCCACAGCCATTCTGTCAGGGATTCACTCCATTTGCCATCGTAATAGGCAAAGTTCTCGATAAGATTTCGGGATTCGACAAACTTAATATCGATGCAGAAGGAATGAAGAAGAAGTTCGGTTTGTTTGGAGAACCACTTTTCTTGGGCGTAATCATCGGCATTGCCATCGGCTGCTTGGCTTGCGAAGACAGCAAGCAATTAGTTGACAAAATTCCAGCAACACTCGGTCTTGGCATAAAGATGGGAGCCGTGATGGAACTTATTCCAAGAATCACAAGCCTCTTTATCGAAGGATTGAAGCCTATCTCTGAAGCAACACGCGAACTTATAGCAAAGAAGTTTGGCGACAAAAAAGAGTTCTACATCGGAATGTCACCTGCTCTTGTTATCGGTCACCCAACAACACTCATCGTGAGCCTTCTGCTTATACCAGTTACATTGGTTCTTGCAGTTGTTCTTCCTGGCAACCAGTTCCTACCATTGGCATCACTTGCCGGTATGTTCTATGTTTTTGTAATGGTTCTGCCATACACTAACGGAAATGTGGTAAAGAGTTTCATCGTCGGTTTGGTTGTTATTGCCGTTGGATTGCTGTTCGTTACATGGATGGCAGACAACTTCACTTCTGCTGCACAGATGGTTTCTGCTGCACATCCAGACGATCAGGCTGTGAAAGTGCCAGAAGGATTCAAGGCTGGTTCTCTCGACTTTGCCTCATCTCCTATCGCCTTCTTGATATACGGTTGCATGAAGTACCTCAACTATATCGGCGCAGGTATACTGACAGTTATCACAATCATTCTGCTTGCTTGGAACAGAAAGCAGATTAACAAAGCAAATTAAATCAAACTAATCAATAACACAGAAATGAAGAAAATATTATTCGCAGCAGCACTCGCAGTTGCAGCACTCAATGCAAACGCTACAGAGCCTGACCGCTACGTTGGTGCTCAGCATGTAAAATTCCAGACTGCTTGTCATCCAGAGGATGTAAAGCACTACGACACAAAGATGCTTCGTGAGCGTTTTGTTATGGAGAAGGTAATGGAGGCAGACTCAATCCTCCTGACTTATTCACACTACGACCGCTTTATCTTTGGTGGTGCCATGCCTGTGACAAAGACCTTGAAGCTGGAGAACTTCTGGGAACTGGGTCTTGATGTGGATAATAACATCAAGGAGAAATATTTCCTCTACAACCGTGAGATTGGTATTGTGAACTGTGGCGAGGGCGATGGTTTAGTTATCGTTGACGGAAAGGAATATGCTCTTTCTCCCAAGGAGGCCCTTTACATTGGCCGTGGTCATATCGGCAAGGGTAAGGATGTGAACAAGGAGGTGCTCTTCCGTTCGAAGGATGCCAAGAAGCCTGCTAAGTTCTACCTGAACTCAGCTACTGCTCATCAGCACTATAAGACGCAGTGGATTACCCTTGACGGTCGTAAGGGTTCGCTGAAGGCTGCCGTATGGGGACCTGTAGGTTCTCTGGAGGAGTGCAACAACCGCACTGTTTATAAGTTGATTGTGAATGATGTGCTGGAGGAAGGTCCCTGTCAGCTGCAGTTGGGACTGACACAGTTGAACCCCGGTGCTGCCTGGAACACGATGCCTCCTCATACTCACGGACGCCGTATTGAGGCTTACTATTACTTCAATCTGCCTCAGGAGCAGACCATTGCTCATATCATGGGTCAGCCAGAGGAGAGTCGTGTGGTATGGTTGCACAACGATCAGGCTATCATGAGTCCTGAGTGGTCAATGCATGCTGCTGCAGGTACCTATTACTATACCTTTATCTGGGGTATGGCTGGCGAGAACCTGTATTATAATGATAAGGACAATATTCCCGTTATTGATATCCGATAATGGAATTTTGAAAGGGCTAAAAAACTAAATTATAAAAAAATGAGCGCTTTAACAAAAACAAAGATGTCCAACTTCCGTTGGGTTATTTGTGGCTTGTTGTTTCTTGCAACAACCGTAAACTACATGGACCGTCAGGTTCTCTCCCTGACGTGGAAAGACTTTATCTCGCCTGAGTTCCACTGGACTGATTCCAACTATGGTAATATCACGGCGGCTTTCTCAATCTTCTATGCCATTGCAAATCTCTTTGCAGGCAAGTTTATTGACTGGATGGGTACCAAGAAGGGTTACCTTATTGCCATCTTTGTGTGGTCACTGGGTGCCTGCCTGCATGCCGGATGTGGCTGGGCTGCCATGAAATGGGGTGGCTATACGTCTATTGCAGAACTGGGTCAGCTGACCGGTGATGCTGCTGTGATGCTGGCAACCATCTCCATGTATATGTTCCTGGCCTGTCGTATGGTGCTGGCGCTGGGTGAGGCTGGTAACTTCCCCGCAGCTATCAAGGTGACGGCAGAGTATTTCCCCAAGAAAGACCGTGCTTTCTCTACCTCTATCTTTAATAGTGGTGCCTCTGTAGGTGCACTGGCTGCGCCTGCCACGATTCCCTTGCTGGCTCGTGCCTGGGGTTGGGAGATGGCCTTTATCATTATCGGTGTGCTGGGCTTCGTGTGGATGGGCCTCTGGATGTGGCTCTATGAGAAGCCTCACAAGAGTAAGTATGTGAATCAGGCCGAGCTCAACTATATTGAGCAGGACAGCGATATTGCTGAGGTGCAGAACAAGCAGGAGGCAAAGGAAGAGAAGACTATCTCGTTCTGGAAGTGTTTCACCTTCAAACAGACATGGTCATTTATCGTTGGTAAGCTGATGACAGATGGTGTGTGGTGGTTCTTCCTGTTCTGGGCTCCCGCTTATTTCTCTGACCAGTATGGCTATACCTCAGACTCATTGATGGGTATCCTGCTTATCCTGACGCTTTACGCTATTGTGACGGTGGTATCTATCGGTGGTGGTTATCTGCCTACCTATTTCGTTGAGAAGCGTGGTATGAATCCCTATCTGGGCCGTATGCGTGCCATGTTGATTTTCGCCTGCTTCCCCGTGTTGGGACTGCTTGCACAGCCTCTCGGTGCTTATAGCGCCTGGTGGCCTGCTATCCTGATTGGTATCCTTGGCGCTGGTCACCAGGCTTGGTCGGCCAACCTCTTCTCTACCATCGGTGATATGTTCCCCAAGTCAACTATCGGTACTATCACAGGTATCGGTTCAATGGCCGGTGGTCTTGGTTCTTTTGCTATCAATAAGGGCTCTGGTGAATTCTTTGATTGGGCTTCAAGTCAGGGCAGTGCTTTCACCGTGATGGGCTTTGAAGGAAAACCTGCTGCTTATATGGTGGTGTTCAGCATCTGTGCTGTGGCTTACCTCATCGGCTGGTTCATCATGAAGAGTCTTGTACCTAAGTACAAGCCTATCGTAGTTGAGGATTAAGAATCGATTCATATAAAAAAAATTAGGGCGCTTCAATTAGAAGTGCCCTAATTTTATGGTGGGAGGTAGGAATCCCTGACGGATAAGGGCGTCAACGAGTCCTCTCGACATCGCGTCATTGTCTTTGCGGGTATAACGGATGTCAGTAAAGATCTGTGCGAGTGTTTCTTTGTGGTTTATCTCCACGAAATGCTGGTTCTCAGGCAAAGCCTCCTTCGCAGCATAGT
>JAEEGJ010021812.1_pt1 | contig 13704 bp, 18 predicted proteins | sample 8958761 | NCBI WGS metagenome assembly JAEEGJ01 (sample SAMN16246546, study PRJNA631951) | gut metagenome | biome: gut microbiome; feature: rumen; material: RS-attached | host: Bos | place: Iran: Karaj | collected 2018-10 | reverse complement strand
TGATAACGGAAGAATTGTTGAGGAGGGTGAGCCTTCGGAGTTTTTTGGTAATCCCAAGACAGACAGGCTTAGGGCGTTTCTTCAGACCTTCTCCTATGACGCATAATCTGTCTTCATATGATTGACGTGGCACTATTATGTTGTGTAAAATTAATTCACGCAGTTTTTGGGGTATTACAACATAATAAGGAGGTATTAATGAAGAACTACTATGATTTAAGCGGAAAGGTTGCACTTGTTACAGGTGCATCTTCAGGTTTGGGGGTACAGTTTGCAAAGGCGCTTGCCGAGCAGGGTGCTGACATAGCCATCTGCGCACGCAGAGTGGAAAAGCTTGAAGCAGTCAAAAAAGAGATTGAGGCTCTTGGGGTTAAGTGTTTTGCCCACAAATGCGATGTCCTCAATGTTGACGAGATTCGTGAGATGGTTAAGGCAGTGGAAGACCACTACGGCAAGATCGATATTCTTGTTAATAACGCCGGTGTAGGCGATGCAACAGGCGCTGCCGAGCTTACGGATGATGGTTGGAGAAATGTACTTGGAACCAACCTTGATGCGGTATTCTACGTTGCAAGAGAAGTTGGAAAGGTAATGATCAAGAACGGATACGGCAAGATCGTAAATGTTGGATCACTTCATTCAGAGGTTGTTATGCCTCCCAACACATGGCCGGTTCCCGCTTATGCGGCAGCCAAGGGCGGTGTTAAGATGCTGACCAAGGCTCTTGCTGTTGAATGGGCAAGAAAGGGCATCACAGTTAATGCTATCGGACCTGCTTACTTTGGCAGTGAGATGACTAACGATATTCTTAGTACCGGTGGCTTCGATGCAGTAGCCAACGCATATTGCCCTATGGGTAGAGCAGGAAAAGAGGGAGAGCTCAACGGAGCAGTTCTTTACTTTGCATCTGATGCTTCTTCCTACACCACAGGACAGATTCTCTTTGTCGATGGCGGATGGACCGCAATGTAATACAGACTATAACAGGGCCGCTTGATTAAGCGGCCTTTTCTGTTAAAATGCTTATAGGGAGATGGAAATATGCAACGAGGGGGTTCAATCTTTATGATAAGATTGAACCTTTTTGGAGGAAAGACTATGAATACGGCAGATAAACTTGAGAAGTTACTTGGCCTTGCCAAAGAAAAAGAAGAACTTAAACAGAATCTTTTGAATACAAGAAGTGCGCAGGATCCTCTTGCAGAATTCTGCAGGATTTCAACAGATGCAGGCGTTGAGCTGTCAGTTATGGATATCGTAAATCAGGGTGAGGAGTTCTATGCCGAGATCAAGCGTAGCACCAACGGCGGCGGAGAGAATTCGCCGGATCTTGATTTTCAGAATGATGAGTACTCGATCTTTATGATGAGATTAGAAGATTTGTGAAAGAAGTGAGTTAATTAAGCAATGAAAGAAATATCTTTATATGAAATGCGACAGTTGCCGGAGGGTAGCTACAAGTTAATAGATGTGCGAGATGAAGCGCTAGCTTCATACGGCATGCTTCCCGGAGCAATCCGCATTGACATGGATAAGCTTGAGAAGAATGAGAACGCAGCTATCAAGAAAATCCCGCAAGATATAAAGCTTATTATTTACTGCCAGATTGGACAGAAGACCAAGGAGGCGGAAGATCTTCCCGCACTTGAAGGGCGCGAATACTATGGCCTGAAGGGCGGATATATGGCTTATCTTCAGGATGAGCTTGAGCACTTTAAAAAGGGCGAGAAGCAGCAAAAGGCTGAAGAGAGTATCAGGAAGAAGTATCATAAACAGCTTTTTTCCAGATTCGCCAAGGCGTGCAAGACATATAAGCTCATAAATCCGGGAGATCATATCGCAGTTTGTATTTCGGGCGGAAAAGATTCTATGCTGATGGCGAAGCTTTTTCAGGAAATACAAAAGCATAGACAGGTGGAGTTCAAGCTTACCTTCCTTGTTATGGATCCCGGTTACAATAAGGAAAACAGAGAGCTCATCGAGAGTAATGCCAAGGCTCTTGGCATTCCGGTGACGATTTTTGAGAGCAATATATTTGATACTGTGGACAATATAGATAAGAGCCCTTGCTATCTGTGCGCCAGAATGCGCCGCGGATATCTTTACAGCAAGGCAAAAGAGCTTGGCTGTAACAAGATAGCTCTTGGTCATCACTACGACGATGTTATTGAGACAATTCTCATGGGAATGCTGCAGGGAGCTCAGATCCAGACTATGATGCCCAAGCTCCACAGCACCAATTTTGAAGGGATGGAGTTGATAAGGCCTATGTATCTCATTCGTGAGAGCGATATCTGTGCATGGAGAGACTACAACGAGCTTCATTTCCTGCAGTGCGCATGTCACTTTACAGAGACCTGTACAACCTGCCACACGGACGGAACAACATCTTCCAAGAGGCTTGAGACCAAGAAGCTTATTGCAGAGCTCAAGAAGAACAATCCTTTTGTGGAGTCCAATATTTTCAGAAGCGTTGAGAATGTACAGCTCAATACCATTATTGAATATAAAAAGGACGGCGTAAGACATAACTTCCTGGATGAATATTGATCCGTTGAAATAAACACTTTTAATGAAGACAAAAGAGCTATTTGAAATAAATAAACAGGAGAGAGAAAAATGGATTACATGCACACCGTGCAATACTACGAGACAGACAGAATGGGGATAACTCATCATTCCAATTACATAAGATGGATGGAAGAAGCAAGAGTTGACTTCCTTTCTCAGATTGGATGGGACTACGCAAGGCTCGAGGATATGGGTATAATATCACCTGTTATCAATGTGAATTGCGATTACAAGAAGACTACAACTTTTGCTGACAAGGTTTATATAAAGGTTTCGGTAAAAGAGTTTAAGGGTGTAAAGCTATTTCTTTCGTACGAGATGAAAAATGAAGATGGAGTAGTAGTTTGTACCGCCACATCTTCACACGCTTTTTTGACCAAGGAAGGAAAACCCATAAGGGTGCAGAAGGAGTATCCGGACTTTTATAAGACCCTTAGCGAGCTGGCAGAGTGATAGGCGCCTGCGATGTTCATTCATATTCGCAGGGGCGGATTAGGAGAATTATATGAAGACAGCCTTTATTACAGGTGCGACATCCGGTCTTGGAGAGGAGTTTGCTCGCAGATATGCAGAGCAGGGATACAGGCTTATCCTCACGGGCCGCAGAACGCAGCGCCTCATTTCTCTCAAGGAGGAGCTTGGATGCGAGTGCAGGATAATTACTGCGGACATTGCAGATGAGGAGCAGTGCAAGAAGCTTCTTTCCGATATATCCGGGGAGAAGATTGACGTTTTTATCAATAATGCGGGCTTTGGAACAGCAGGAAGTTTCCTTGAGACAGACCTTGAAAAAGAGATTTCTATGATCAAGGTTAATGACATTGCTATGCACATTCTTTTAAAAGGAGTGCTAAAGATGATGCATGAGCAGGGGCGCGGATCAATACTTAATGTGGCATCTTCTGCGGGGATTCTCCCGGGAGGCCCTTTCATGGCCACTTACTATGCATCCAAGGCTTATGTTGTGTCGATCACCAGGGCTATCGCCAGGGAGTTAAAAGAGCTTGGAAGTAACGTCTATGTTGCCTGTCTATGTCCCGGCCCAGTTGACACCGAGTTTAACATGAATGCGGATGTTGTCTTTGCATTAAAGGGGATTACGGCTAAGAAGTGCGTTTCAGATTGCCTTAAGGGCATGAGCAAAAAGAAAACAGTGATCGTTCCGACTCTTACTATGAGAATTGCCACGGCATTTAGTCATATCACGCCTATTCCAATCATGCTGGCCATGACCGGCAGACAGCAGAAGAAAAAACTGTCGGATAATTGATAAGTTTGTGGACGAGTGTACCTCTTGATGTAGTATAATAGACTTGTTTCAGACAATTCTTTAATCCGGAGGAGGTATACGATGGCAAATATTACAGATATTATTAAGCAGATTAGCGGCAACAAGGAACTTATGGCTCAGATAGCCAAGGTTGACCCTGCTCAGGCAAAAGAGCTTTTGAAGAAAGCCAATATCGATATTGATGAGGCGGATATCAAGAAGGTTCAGGCAGCGGTAGCTGACGGAAAGCTTGATCTTGGGGACATCAAGAACCTTGCAGGCGGATTATTTAAAAAGTAATAGAGTTAAAAAGGCGGCGATGAAGCCGCCTTTTTTCATATAATCATACAATAGGCTTTTTTATCCTGTATAATAGATACAATTGATGCATACAACAGTAGGAGGGACATAATGAAAAACGAAGTAATGAAAAAATGTGATTTATTGGTGGAAAATTTAAGGGGATACAGCAGAGGGTTCTGGTTTAACAACCATCTTCTAAATGTCATTGCAGCGATGTCTTATTCAGAAAAAGGCAAGGTTGCAGATATAAGTAGAGTTGAGGAATGCAGAAAGCTTCTTAGAAGGAAGCAGAATATTTTATCATATTTCAGAGGAAATAATGAGCTGATAGCTGCTACAAGCATGGCTCTTTCAAATGATCCCGAGCAGTACATCGATGAGCTTGTGGGGGTGTATAACAGGTTTCAGCAGGGCAAAATCCTTGGATCAACTTTCAGGGCACTTGCTTCAATCACAATCTGTGATGCGGGGAAAGCATCGGAAGCAGATAGCATAATTGCTAGGACAAATGAGATCATGGCGCTTATGAAGAGCAAGCACCCTTTCATCACAACCAGCGAGGATACTAGCCTTGCGGTTATTCTTGCTATGACTGACAAAAGTGTTGATGATATACTTAATGAACTTGAAAATACCTATGTTACCATTAAGAGCAGATTTACTTTCCATGAGAACGCAGCATATTCTCTGGCACAGGTGCTTACTGCTTTTGAAGGTAATTATGAGTCCAAATGCGATAAGGCGCTTGATCTTTTTAATGAGTTTAAGACAGTGGGATCCGGATATGGCAAGGATTATGAGCTTGCATCCCTTGGGATTTTAACAAACATCAGCATGAATACCTGTGATATTGTCTCTGAAGTTGTTGAAGCTGCTAAATATCTCAAAGATAAGAAGGGGCTTGGTTTCTGGAGTGTTTACAGACATACAAGGCTTATGATAGCAGCTACGATCGTTCACAGTGCTTATGCAGGAGAAGATTCAGCAGCCAGTGCATCTGTTATCGGGGGAACGATTTCCAGAGTGATCGCTGAACAGATAATGCTTATGGTAATAGTTGCAAGTGCAGCAACTTCTGCATCCAGCTCATCAAACTGAGAATGAGATTTATAAAAGTGCCGGTCATGCATTTCAAATGAAAGAAGAGAGGAGATGCAGATGAATATTTCGGAAAAGACCAAGAAGAGAATATATCTTGGGGTAATTGCGGTATCTATCATTGCTATTGTTGCTTTGGGAATTGATTATCGTATTCGCAAAAAGAATGCTCCAAAAGACGGTTCATATAGCGGACCGGTTCTTAATAATAAATCAGATGAGGACAAGGTTCTTGTGTCAGTTAGTACCGAGACGATACAGGATGGGCTTACAGACATGGGCTTTCTTGTAACTCAGGAGTACTATTTTACTCAGGTTGAGAAGTACACCAAGGAAAAGAAAATATTTGAGTTTATTCCATCTTCGTCTGAGTTTATCTATAGCTATGATGGCGCCGTTATGGCGGGAATCGATTTTGAGAAGATTGAGATCAAGAAGGACGACAAGGAGAAGAAACTCACCGTGGTTCTTCCCAAATCGCAGATTCATTCCGTTACGATAGATAAGAATACATTTAAGGTCTATTCGGAAAAGGATTCTTTGTGGAATCCGCTTAAGCTTGAGGACTACAATATTTCTCTCGAGGAATTTGAGAATGCCGCCAAGCAGAAAGCGATAGACAATGGCATTCTGGATAGGTCGGATGAACAGGCTAAGAGTCTTATTACCAATTTTATAGGTAATTTCCCGGCTGCTTCGGATTATGAGATTGTTTTTGACTACAAACTGAGTGCAGATTAAGGAGTATATATGGAGCTTAAGAAGATAACACTGGTTGCAGTACTTGCGCTTATAGCCGTGATCTCTTTTACCAAGATCGCACCTTGGGCGGGGGATCCCAATACACACAAGCACACAATAGAAAAAACGGAAGAGAAGATTGAATCTGTTATGATCCTTTCGGGAGGTTCTGCGGCAACTTCAGCCACATTGTCACTTCTCCCGGGAGATATGTGCACACCTATAGCTGAACAGCTTGCAGAACTTTCCAAGTATTTTCTTGTGATCTTAAGTGCATTGTATCTCGAGAAATTCCTGGTAAGTCTCTCCGGATATATAGTATTTGGGCTACTTCTACCAATAACATGTGTTTTGTTATGCGCATGGATTATTTCGGGAAAAAGAAAGTGGGCGGAGACTGCCGGCAAGATTGCACTTGTCGGGATCATCATCTTCCTGATAGTTCCTGCTAGCGTTAAGCTTTCGGACCTTGTGTACCAGACTCAGGCTTCCAAAGTAGAGAACGCGGTGGAAGAGTACAATGGCCTGGAAGTTGAGGGTGATTCGGAAGGCGGCTTCTTTAATGAATTTACGACTATTACAACGGAAACTGTCGATAAGATCACGTCGTTCCTTGAGAGTCTCCTTGAGTCTCTAGCCGTGATGATTGTAACAGCCTGCGTGATACCGATACTTGTATTCGTGATACTTATATGGTTCGTGAAGACGCTTTTTGCATCCAACGTCCTCACACTGGATTCAGGAACCATCGATGCAATCGCGGAGAAATTAAAGAAAAATAAAGAGTGAAGGTAAGATGAAAGCGAGGAAGCTCAGGTGAGCTTCCTCGGTTGATTATTACAATCTATTCATAGTGACCTTTGCAAGCTATTATCCTAAGGTTACCATCAATATATTCATAAATCAGTCTATCTACTTCATTGATGCGTCTGCTCCAAAAACCTTGGAGATCATCTTTTAACGCTTCAGGCTTGCCAATTCCATCAAAAGGATTACGCTGCGCATCTTTTATCAAGTTGTTTATTCTTTTAAGAGTTTTCTTGTCTTGTGATTGCCAATAAATGTAATCATCCCAACCACGGTCTTCCCACAATATGCCCATCAGTCAACCTCAATCAGCTCATGTTCCGTGAAATGAGCTTTTCCGTTTTCGATATCTGATTTGATTCCTTTAAGGTAATTGATATTGGCTTCAGAGTAGAAAGGGTCTGCAGAAACTTCGAAAGGAATACGATGTTCTCGAGTCATCTTTTTTGCAAAGATAGTAAAGGCGGTTGTCATTGACATACCAAGTTCATTACATAGTTGCTCCATATTCTTTTTTAATTCAGAATCCATCCTGAAATTGATATTAACAGCGTTAGCCATGATTCTTTACCTCCTATAATTATTGTATCATTTGTAATGATAAAAGCAAGAATCTTCATTACGAATTCATAATCTTTTTATGTTTTCGTAGTAAATTATTTTAGCATAAAGTATAATGGTTTTCGTATTGCTATTTCTTTATTTATGCGAGGTATGGGTATGATTTTATCTAACGAAGAACTAAAAAACATTTATTTTGGGGCGTATGAATTTGAGGAGACAGAAGGTGGATATCTTCAGGCTTTTCAGTACAACAAGAATCAGATTGAGTACTTTAAGGGTGCACTGGATTTTTGGTACGAAAGGTGCACGGCGACAACTGCCAAGACTTTTGAGTTTGAAACAAAGGCAAGAGAGATTTCTTTTGACTATAAATTTATATGGAAGGGCTCCGAGGATTCTTTTGAGCTTATGATAGACGGACAGCTCACCAATATCGTCTATGTAAAAGATATTGCGGAGGAAGGTAGGCTGTCGTGGAAGCTTCCGGAGGGGAAGAAGAACGTTGTGGTCTATCTGCCTGCGGATGCAACAATACTTGTAAGGAAGTTTGAAAGTGACGCGGAAGTAAGAAGAGCAGCCAAAAATGAGAAGGTTTTGTGGCTCGGAGATTCCATCACTCAGGGCTATGGACCGCTTCGCTCGGGATGTATTTATGTAAGTGTTGCAAACAGGCTCCTTAATTATGATATTATAAATCAGGGAATCGGCGGATATATTTACGATAAGAACAGTCTTATGAAGATGGAGGGCTATCAGCCTGATAAGATCATAGTTGCGCTGGGAACCAATCAATACGGCGATGATAATGCTGTGCAGGCTGTTGAGGAGTACTACGAGAGACTTATAGGTATTTATGGTAATGAGATTCCGATTCTGTGCATTTCACCTTTGTGGCGCGGCGATCACCCTGAAGAAATGCAGATTCTCATGGCTTTTTGTGATAAAGTAAAAGAGATTGCGGGTAGGTACAAGAATGTTTCAGTGATCGACGGAAGGGAACTTGTGCCTCATCTCCCGGAATACTTCCTTGATAATCTTCATCCCAATCAGCTTGGATGTGAGGTGTACGGAAGAAATCTTGTGGAGAAGATCCGTAAGATTGGCTGGTAAGCATAGTAACAATGCGTTCCGATAATGCTCGGGGGCTTTTGGAATAAAAACAGTTTTAAGGAGATACTTGGCAATGATACACGACAACGTGCTCGCTGCTGTAGGGCATACACCAATGATAAGACTTAACAGGATTGCCGGTGCCGATGGTGCGGAGATCCTGGTTAAATATGAAGGGCTTAATGTGGGCGGTTCGATCAAAACACGAACCGCTCTTAATATGATAAAGGCTGCGGAGAAGCAGGGACTTATAAACGAGAATACTATTATTGTTGAGCCGACAAGCGGCAATCAGGGAATAGGACTTGCTCTTGTGGGAGCGGTAAGAGGTTATAAGACCATAATAATAATGCCGGATTCCGTCAGCGAGGAACGCAGGAAGATAGTAAGGCACTACGGCGCAGAAGTAATACTTGTTCATGATGACGGTGATATCGGAGCCTGCATCGAGGAGTGCCTTAACACGGCGCTACGAATGAGAGATGAAGATCCCAATGTTTTTGTTCCACAGCAGTTTGAGAATCCCAATAATACAATGGCGCACAAGAATCACACTGCGCTTGAGATTATGGAACAGGTTGAAGGTCCGATTCATGGTTTTTGTTCGGGAATCGGAACAGGCGGAACCATTACTGGAATCGGAGAGGTTCTTAAGGCGCAGTATCCCGACATCGAGATCTGGGCAGCAGAACCTGAGAATGCAGCAATACTTGCAGGCGGCAATATCGGAACACATATCCAGATGGGTATCGGAGACGGTATCATACCTGATATCCTCAACAGATCAATATATGACAATATTTATATTGTTACTGATGATGAGGCGCTTACAATGGCTAAGAGACTTGCAAGAGAGGAAGGGATTATGTGCGGAATATCGAGCGGAACCAATGTCGCAGCTGCGGTTAAGCTTGCGAAGAAGCTGGGTCCCGGGAAAACCGTTGTTACGGTATTGCCTGATACAGCAGAGAGATACTTCTCGACACCGCTATTTGAGGATTGATTATAATATGATATAGTATAGTGTGTTAAAATTTGAGTAGAGTTATAATTATTAGTAGAGCTAGGAGCAAATATGAGTAAAGTTGCACTTATAACAGGTATCACAGGACAGGACGGATCATATCTTGCAGAGTTCCTTCTTGAGAAGGGATATGACGTTCACGGTATTATCAGAAGATCATCAGTGGACTTCCGCGAGAGGATCGCACATCTTGAGGGTAAGCCTCATTTCCATCTTCACTATGGAGATCTTGGCGATTCTATGAGTATCCTTGGTGTTGTTTCCAAGGTTCGTCCTGATGAGATATATAACCTTGCAGCACAGTCACACGTTCAGGTTTCTTTTGATTCACCTGAGTTTACAGCTGACGTTGATGCTACAGGCGTTCTTAGAGTTCTTGAAGCGGTTCGCCAGTGCGGTCTTGCAGAGACTTGCCGTATCTACCAGGCTTCAACTTCAGAATTATACGGTAAAGTTGAGGAGGTTCCTCAGAACGAGAAGACTCCTTTCCATCCATACAGCCCTTATGCGGTAGCCAAGCTCTATGGTTTTTGGATTGTAAAAGAGTACAGAGAGGCATATAACATGTTCTGCTGCTCAGGTATTCTTTTCAACCATGAGTCAGAGCGCCGCGGTGAGACTTTCGTTACACGTAAGATCACGCTTGCAGCAGCACGTATCGCACAGGGTAAGCAGGAGAAACTCTATCTTGGTAATCTCTCAAGTCTTCGTGACTGGGGTTATGCCAAGGATTATGTTGAGTGTATGTGGCTTATCCTTCAGAATGACAAGCCTGAGGACTTTGTTATCGCTACAGGTGTACAGCACTCTGTAAGAGAGTTTGCGCAGCTTGCTTTCCACTATGCAGGTATCGAGCTTGAGTTTAAGGGCGAGGGCGCAGACGAGAAGGGTTACGACAAGGCTACAGGTAAGGTGCTTGTTGAGGTTTCACCTGATTTCTACAGACCTACAGATGTTGTAAATCTTTGGGGCGATCCTACCAAGGCTAAAGAGAAGCTCCAATGGAATCCTCAGACCACTTCTTTTGAAGAACTTGTAAAGATCATGGTTGAGCACGATATGGCTAAGGTAGCTGTTGAGAGAGCCAATGAGCACGTTGAGTTTAACCTTGCTGAGTTCCTTGAAAAGGGTATTGATAAGTAATAATCAGGATAATATTTAAAGTGTGTAAAAGAGGCGTATATCATGATGGAGAAAAATGACAAGATCTATGTAGCGGGCCACAGAGGAATGGTTGGCTCTGCAATAGTTAGAGAGCTCAAGGAGCAGGGATATTTTAATATCATTACAAGATCCCACAGTGAGCTTGATCTTACAAGACAGGACCAGGTAGAGAAGTTCTTTGCGCAGGAGCAGCCGGATTATGTTTTCCTTGCAGCCGCTAAGGTTGGCGGTATTATGGGTAATTCCGAGGCACTTGCTGATTTCATGTATGAGAATATGATCCTTGAGATGAATGTTATACATGCTGCTTGGAAGAATGGTTGTAAGAAGCTTGAATTTCTTGGTTCATCCTGTATTTATCCCAGAATGGCTCCTCAGCCTATGAAAGAGGATTGTCTTTTGACTTCAGAGCTTGAGAAGACCAATGAGGCATATGCCCTTGCTAAGATATCGGGACTTAAGTACTGTGAGTACCTCAACAAGCAGTACGGAACAGATTATATCTCTGTTATGCCCACTAATTTATATGGACCTAATGACAACTATCATCCCACTCATTCTCATGTTCTTCCTGCACTTATAAGAAGATTCCATGAGGCCAAAGAGCAGAATCTTCCCTATGTAACCTGTTGGGGAGACGGTAGCCCTTTGAGAGAGTTCCTTTATGTTGATGATCTTGCTAATCTGTGTGTATTTCTTATGAATAACTACAGTGGCAACGAGACAGTCAATGCCGGAACGGGCAAAGAGCTTACGATAAAAGAGCTTACGGAGAAGGTTGCAGCCATCATCGGCTACACCGGAGAAATCAGATGGGATCCTTCAAAGCCAAACGGAACTCCCAGAAAGCTTCTTGATGTATCAAAAGCCAAAGCGCTTGGCTGGACATATAAGACAGAGCTTGATGACGGTATCAAGCTTGCGTACAAGGATTTCCTTGAAAATCCCATGCGTGCGGAGAGATAAAGCTCGGAATCATGCGTTTTGAGAGATAGAGTATAGAATATAGTATATAAAAACCGCTACACAGGTTGTGTAGCGGTTTGTTGATTTATGATTATAAAAAGAGATTAACAAAAAATACAAAATCAGCGTTTTCACCGCCAAATGTACTTTCGTGGAGAGATACAGTATGCCAGCTGGCACTTGTATCCTCAGGATCACTTAATCCTTCTCCACATAGGATTTTTCCGTCTTTATCAAGTATTAATCCGCAATATGTAGTGGTCCTGAATAAATGATTATTCTCATTATCTGAAGATGCATCAGACCGAAGCGCGTAACTTCCGGTATCCCCCTTTTGCAATTCTGTAGATACTTCGTATGGAATATATTCTTTGTCAAGCGGCTGAATTTCAAACTTGTTCCACTTGATATTTCCGGAAGGAATCTTTTCTAACAATTTCAAAGAAATTGCAACAGTGTTTCCTGCCCATATTTCAATTTCATCAGTGAAGATGTCCTGTACATAGGCACCTTCTACGTCTTCTACGTTACCGTCTAAAGATAACCTGATGTTCTGATCTGTTGTATTGGTAAATGCTACGACTAAATGGTAACGTTCTGCCTTGATCGTATTATGGGTGTCGATAAAAGTTCCTTCAGAAACTACGATACCGTCTGTCGGCATGTACTCAGCCTCCCAGTTTACTTTTGAATAATCAGTTGTCAATGCATCAAGCTTTTTCTGAACATCATCGGATATAGGATATTCTTCTTCAGACTTTTTACCAAATTCTTTTGTAGCAGCACTTTTGGTTATAGTAGTTTCACCGCTCTGATCGAATTGTGGTGACATGTCCCCCTTTTTTGAACCGCATGCCGCAAGCATTGATGCAGTTCCGAGTAGTGCCAGTGTAAATCCAAGTAGTTTTGCCTTTTTCATTTTGTGTCCTCCTATATTATGTTGATTAGATTTTAAGGCTTCTGCAAAATAAAGTAAAGATTCTATTGTGAAAATATGAATTATTTTTTAATTACGGGCAAAATAAAACCTTTACACATCATAAACAATCATAAATGTGTAAAGGTTGCAGGTAATGATTTTTCTTTTCAATCAATCGTATTCAAAGATACCTTGTAAAACATCTGATACTTCCATGATATCGGCATAGGGAATTCGATCTGCGCGATTGCAAGATCTTTCAGATGGATCAATAAGTTTTACTTGTTCGCATATGACGGTACCGCTTGTGCCCTTGTTTCCTTTTACCAATATGTGTAGTGGGCCTTCGCTAACATTTTTTAGTAAAGGACATACATGAAATACTCCGGTTGCTTTTATAAAAGCATTTTTGCTTGTTACAACAAATAGACTACGGTTAAAGCCGCGAATTTTGATGATGTCACCTTGAGATATATCAATCATAGCATTTCCCTACCTTTTGGTTCACCCCAATCAAAATCGCAGATGGAGATATTTCCGTCATATTTTGCTAGGCGTTCCTCGAAAGTTTTATGCTCAAAAGACTTTCTCAGAACAATTGAATCATTATCAATTCCAATATCAAGAACATCAGATATTTTCAATTGGAGCTTTTCCAAGATATCTTTTGGTATTCGTATTCCCTGGCTATTGCCCCATGATCTAATAGCGACCTGTTCCATATAGACCTCCTAATAAAGTATAACATGTATATACATATTATACTTTATTGCTATGTATAATTCAATTATTCAATCAAAAAACCGCATATAATTTGAAAGACAGGCCCTTTAAGTGTAAAATACTGAATAGAGTGGGATTTTATAACTTGTGGCAGAAGAGGGCACAGGCTTTTGAATGTCCGAGAATATGAATCAGGAGTAAAAACAATAATGAAGCTACTTAGTGTTGTTGTTCCCTGCTACAACGAGCAGGATAATATCGCGGATTTCTACAACGAGCTTTTAAAGAACGAGTCTTTTTTCAAGGAAAAAGATATCGAGCTTGAGATTATATATATTGATGACGGTTCTTCCGATAAGACGCAGGAAGAAGTGACGCGTCTTCATGAGAAGGATGGAAGAGTTCATCTTGTAGGTTTTTCAAGAAACTTTGGTAAAGAGGCTG
>JAEEGJ010021811.1_pt1 | contig 13707 bp, 6 predicted proteins | sample 8958761 | NCBI WGS metagenome assembly JAEEGJ01 (sample SAMN16246546, study PRJNA631951) | gut metagenome | biome: gut microbiome; feature: rumen; material: RS-attached | host: Bos | place: Iran: Karaj | collected 2018-10 | reverse complement strand
GTGTTCCCCAGTCCTCCGCGTCCGCCGCGCATAAAAATGATTTCCTGCTTGTCTTCCAGTATCTCCGCCTCCTTTTCCATTGTCTCCTCATTGCGGACGATTGTGCCTAACGGCACCTCCACGATGACATCCCTGCCGTTTTTGCCGTAACGCTTGTTTTTTCCGCCTGCCTCACCGTCCTCTGCAGTCAGGTGCTTTGTGTATTTGAGGTGCAGAAGTGTCCAAAGCTGGGCATTCCCGCGCAGGATGATGTGTCCGCCACGCCCGCCGTCACCGCCGTCAGGGCCGCCTTTCGGGGTTTGAGCCGTCCGGGCCAGATGTGCGGAGCCGTCGCCGCCGCGCCCGGAGTGGAACCATATTTTTACATAGTCTATAAAGTTCTCGTTTTCCATGTTGCCTACTGTTCGTTGGTTGGTGCGTCCGGCTCTTTGGCCATCATGTTATAAACCACACGGTTGAGCAGCCGTTTGTGCAGGAATTTGGCAAAATAGACCACAAGGTCGGTGAATGTGACCTGATATTGCGTGCGCAGCCGTATTCCCTTGAGTATGCGTGCCGCCGCCTCTTCGCTGGAGGTCATTTCACTTTCGTTCCTCGGCGTGTTGCCTTGTGAGGAGCCGTCTGCGGTAAGGGCATGGTAACGGATTTCGGAGGAGGTGAAACCTGGGTAGGCGATCATCACGTGCACCCCCTTTTTGAGATTCTCCAGCCTGATTGTCTCCAAAAAACCTGTGATGGCAAATTTTGATGCTGAATAGCCGGTGCGCCACGGCAAGCCGTGAATTCCCGCGGTGGAGGATACCCCGACCAGAGTCCCTTTTGATTTCTGCAGATAGGGCAGGGCATATTTTGTGCAGTTTACTGTGCCGAAAAAGTTCACGTCCATAAGGCGGCGTATCACTGAAATCTGCACATCGTCGAAATTCGCCCGCATGGAAATTCCGGCATTGCATATCAGTATGTCGACGGTTTTCCAGCGCCGGACAGTCTCCTCCACCATCCGTTGGCAGTCAGTCTCATCAGTGACATCGGTGACGCAGTATGCCGCGCTGCCACCTTTGCGTCCAATCTCTTCAACGATCGTCCGGAGCCGTTCCTCCCTACGTGCGGCAAGCATCACATTGGCGCCCTTTTCGGCCAGTGAATATGCGAGCGCCTTTCCGATGCCGGATGATGCGCCGGTGACGATGGCAGTCTTGTCTTTGAAGGTGTACTTCAATTTCATGGGTAGTACTATATCTGATAATTGACAATTGTTTTCTCCAATAACTGTATTCTGTAACGTTGTGCTCCGCCCACATATTGCATGAATTTACCTTTTTTTTTACGATGCCATTTTTTTTCCGGCCAAGGCGGGAATGGTATCGTTTTTTTTCAGATATTTGCATGTTGAACCAAAAAAATATCGCATGAAAAAGTTTTTATTGCCAATCGCATTGATTTGTTGTATGTTGCCGATTTCTGGCAACCTGTATTCCACACCTGCCGGAAATCTGAAAATTGTCGCTTCCGGAAACGCGTCTGCCGAACCGAAAGGCGGATGGTTCACCGGACTTGGTAAAAGGGGGACCACATATACGATGACACCCTCCGTAATCTCCGCGCTGATGGATTCGAACTCCAACGACCTGATGTTGAGTTTCGACACCATATTTATCAGCGGCAATGTGGTGATAGACAGGAGTAAAATTACCAAGAACCAGTATCTTACGCTGCGTGCCAACGATTATGTGACGGGAGCCATAATATTTGAAAAGGGAGCCTCGCTCACAATCAAGTGTGCAAGCGGCTGCCAGTCGGAGATTGCGCTTGCCTGCGCCAATATTTCCGGCAATCCGGCAATCACCGCCGACCATGTTGTGCTCTCGAATGTCACAAACGCCTATGACCGTATTGAGATGAACGGCTTCAAAAACTGGAAGCAGTGGCAGATTGACACTCTGCTCGCCCATGCCGACAAGGTTGGGCCCGACATCGGAGACGGTGCCTATGATTTCACCAACAACACTTTGTTCACGATCGACAAGAACCACGTCTTCTCCATGACAGCCCAGACCGATTTCCTGAACGGGAAAAAGATGGGGTTCAAGAATATGGACCGTGGCGGCACGCTGCTTCCCGACGAATTGTCGCTCGGTGCCTATCCTGACAGCTTCTACGTCGATTTGAGCAAGGCTGACGGCATCCGCTTCAAGGTTGAGGTGAAGGGTTCAGCCCAAAGCTTCAACATCGGGCTCTCCAACTGCCTTAAGAAAGGGCAGTGGCATGAATACTGCTTTGAATACTATGTCTATGACATTCCCTTCTCCGCTGTGGACAAGGACGGTTATGTGACCCTGCCTTTCTCAATGTTTGAGAAGGTTTCGTGGGGCGGCACCTGGGATTTGTCCAAACTTATTGTGTTTATCATGGAGGTGAAGAATGTGACAAAGGGGACGGTGGTCTCCTTTAGCGATGTCCACGGCTACACTTCGTCCATCAAGGACAATCCTGAACTTATGGTTGGGAATATGGAGGTCTCCAACGAACTGTTCATATCTGCGGCGAACGCGAACGTGCGCCAGTATCCCGGCACGGCTGTCAAGGCGCAGAGCACACGCATCATAGCATCGGGAAATGTGCTGCTCCCCAATTCGGGCAACATTTTCGGAAAAACTGTGGAGATGACCGCCTCATACCTCTATCTCGGTTACAATTCCGGTTCGCTTGTCCCCACATCGCAGACCTTCACAGTGTCGGAGATGGCGCGCTACAGTCTGGACAATGTGTGGAGCGACAATGTCTCCGAAGGCAAGAAGTACACATTGCAGAAGAATCTCATCAATTCCGCACCGCATACCTACGAGGCGGCCTTCACCAACGCCTACGGCTCGCTGACCGTCACTCATGACCATTCGCTCTGCCAGTCGGAACGGCTGGAGGTTCCGGCAAAGGCTTCTCAGGGAAAATGCCGCTGGTACGATGCAAACGGCAATATTCTTCCCTCATCGGACCCTCTCCGCGTCCCGGTCCTCCTTCCCGACAGCCAGTACCGCTATTTTGTGGAAACCGAGGTGGTAAGCGGGAACAATGTCTACAATATGATGCGCGGCGTTGTGGCAGACGTTTGGCCGGAATATGCTTTGCGTGACAGTGCTGTGATATGTGCCGCAAGCCTGCCCCTGACATGGCGTGACACTGTTTTCCAGAAGGGGACTACAGGCGGTGAATACCGTTTCGCCCGCAGGAGTGTGCACGGATGCGACAGTGTCACCATTTTCAAGCTGACCGTGAATCAGGAGAGTGAAACGCAGCTGTATGACACCATTTGTGAAGGGGATGCCTATAAGCAATATGGATTTGACATTGCTGCGGAAAAGACTGTCGGCATAAGCATCCTTTCCGACACCCTTGTGACGACCAACGTCGTCGGTTGCGACAGCACCTGCACGCTGCAGCTCACCATCCATGCGAAGTCTGTGACGGAGCTGTATGATACCATCAAGAAAGGTACGAAATATGAGAAAAACGGATTCGACATTTCCGGTACGGATCTTGGCGACAAGGATTTCCATCTGCAGCTTAGTAATATTTACGGATGCGACAGCACTGTGACCCTGCATCTTACCACCATAGTCAACGACGGGGTGGGGGAATTCTCCTTTGATGAATCCTTTGCCGTATATCCCAATCCTGCGAGGGAAAAACTGATTTTCGTGCAGAAGGCGGGGCTGCAGGCCACCGCCATGCGTCTTGCCGACGTGTCGGGACGTATCCTGTTACAGGTTCCGGTGACCTCTGAAGAGTGCGAACTGCCTATGGATATGGTGGCTCCTGGCATATATTTCCTCGGGATTTATGACGGCAGCCGTCTGCTTGGGGTTTTCAAGGTTTGTAAGGAGTAGCCAATGGGACACCTGCGTGTTATTGCCGCCCTCCTGTTACTGCCTTTAGTGGCGGTGGCACACACCCCTTCCGTGTCCGTTGCACATGAAACGGGTGGGGGATGGGCCGATTCCGTGCTGCACACACTGACACTGGAGCAGAAAATTGCGCAACTTATCATGGTGCGCGTACATTCCAATAAAAATAGGGCCTATAACGATACGGCAGTGGCCCAAATGGGGCGTTACCAGTGGGGCGGGGTATGCTTTTTTCAGGCCTATCCGGTATGTCAGGCCATTCTTACCAACCGTCTGCAGGCAGCCAGCCGTATTCCGGTCATGGTGGCCATAGACGGGGAGTGGGGCTTGGGCATGCGTCTGGACAGCATACTGCTCTATCCGCGACAGATGGCGTTAGGAGCCTCACGCGATACGGATGCGATTTATGAGATGGGGCGGCAAATGGCGCTGCAGTGCCACCGTATAGGGGTGCATTGCAATTTCGCCCCTGACGTGGACATCAACAACAATCCCCGCAACCCGGTCATAAACAGCCGTTCGTTCGGCAGCGACCCATATTGGGTCTCACGTTGTGGCATCGCGTATATGCGTGGTATGCAGGAGAACGGGCTGCTTACAACAGCCAAGCATTTCCCAGGCCATGGGGATACTGAGACCGATTCCCATGCGTCAACTCCAACCATCACCCATTCGCGGCACCATCTGCAAAAGATGGAACTGCTCTCTTTCAGGGAGCTGATACGCTCCGGCGTGGACGGCATCATGGTAGGCCACCTGCGTGTTCCGGCTCTGGATCCGGAACGCATCGCCACGGTCTCTTCAAAAATAATGCATGACCTGCTGCGTGACGAACTTGGTTTCCAGGGCCTGATCTGCACTGATGCATTGGAGATGAAGGGTATAAGCACGTTATATCCTGCTGGGGAGATGGAGGTTCAGGTGCTGCTGGCCGGTGCCGACCTGCTGCTGCTGCCGTCGGATCCGGTGCTTGCACTGCAGAAAATAAAGGAGGCGGTGGAATCTGGCGTGCTGCCTGTTGAGCTGATTGACGAACATTGCCTGAATGTGTTGAAGGCAAAGGAGAAATATGTGTTGCCATACGCGGGACGGGTTGAGCCGAGAGGACTTGTGAACGACATCAACAGTCCGGAGGCGAAGGCTGTCTCCCGCCGGCTGACGGAGTCATCCCTGACATTGCTGCGCAACAGGCACCATACGGTTCCCATTCAGGAGGGGATGAAGCGTGTCGCGCATCTGCGGATTGGTGCTTCAGGTCAGCAGGTGCTTGACACCTTTTTTCGTAACCGTTATGGTACCAATACTTTCCGCATAGTTCCGAAGCAGGCGGCTGACACCAATCTGCTCCGTCCTTTCTTCCGGGAGGCCGACAGCGCCGAACTGCTTGTTGTGACTCTTGCCTGTCTTTCCCAATATCCTGAAAAGAATAATTACGGTATGGTGCCCCAAGTTGTGCGGCTTTTGGACACGCTTTCGCATCACCGGCGGGTGCTGCTGGTGGTCATGGGCAATCCATACGCGCTTAATGCGCTGCCTTCGGCACACCACATGACAGCAGTGCTGCTTGCATATCATCCGACTGTTCAGGCAGAGCAGGCGGTGGCTGATGTGCTGGCACACCGTCTGCCTGTACAGGGCCGTCTGCCTGTGCAGCTTGATGCCTTTGACGAAGGGGATGGGGTGCAGATTGTGATGGCGCCGATGCTCCGTCCGGCATCCGGCGACACCAAGTTACGGCTGGACCGGATTGACACGCTTGTGCGGCGCGGTCTGGAGGCCGGAGCCTACCCGGGTTGTCAGGTGCTGGTCGCGAAAAATGGGGACATCCTCTATGAGAAGGCTTTCGGTACCTATTCCTACGATGACAGCCGCCCGGTCACAATGGAGACCGTATACGATTTGGCTTCCGTTACCAAGTGCATGGCCACCACGCTGGCAATCATGAAACTGTACGACATGGGGAAAATCCGGCTGGATGCCCCTTTGTCCGAATACCTGCCTTATCTTGCAGGCAGCAACAAGGCGAAGCTGAAAGTTGCCGAGGTTATGACCCACACTGCCGGCCTGCGCGATTGGATACCGTTCTACCAGCGATGGGGCATGGAGATATACCGTCCGGACTCCTCTGGGGAATATTCTGTGCCTGTATGCAGGGGTATGTACATGCGGGCGGATTACAGGGATTCGATCCGGAAAGGGATTGCGGATTCCCCTTTGGCGAAGGAGAAAAAATACAAGTACAGCGATTTGGGATTCTATCTGCTTGCAGATGCGGTGCGGATGATTTCCGGTCTGCCGCTTGACAGTTTCATGCAGCAGCAGTTTTACGGTCCGATGGGGCTGCAGGCCACCTGTTTCAACCCATGGTGCAATCTGCCGCTGTCACGGGTTGCGCCTACCGAGAACGATGTGAAGTTCCGGCAGCAGCTGGTGCACGGGTATGTGCATGACCAGGGTGCCGCCATGATGGGCGGAGTATGCGGACATGCCGGGCTTTTTTCCACGGCTGGTGAAATCGCACAGCTGCTCCAGATGCTGCTCAACGGCGGCGTGTACCGTGGCGTGACCTATTTCAGCCCGCAGACTGTAAAGCTGTTCACCAGTTATTATGCTCCCAATGTTTGCCGTCGCGGATTGGGTTTTGACAAGCCATCGCTCAGCGGCCCCTCCCCATGCGGAAGGCTCGCCTCCCCGGAGAGTTTCGGACACAGCGGCTTCACCGGCACCTTTTTCTGGGTGGATCCGAAATATGGTCTGGTGTATGTGTTCCTTTCAAACCGCGTGTGTCCCGACGCGTCAAATACCAAACTCTCCTCAATGAATATTCGGACCGATATACAAGACTATGTGTGCCAGGCTATTGGAAAGGCAATGGAAAAAGATTCCCCGGAAGCGGGAAAAGATAACGAAAAAAGTGCTACTTTTGCAGCTCCTGATAGGTCGCGGCACAGCCGCCGCACACATTAGCGTGCGCCCTCATAGTTCAACGGATAGAACGGAAGTTTCCTAAACTTTAAATCTAGGTTCGATTCCTAGTGGGGGTACAAGGATGCAAAGAGGCATTGTCCAGGGGGCAATGCCTTGCTGTTTATTCGGTGGGCTGGTATTTTGGCAGCAGGATGAAGAAACTGGTGTGGTCGTTCCTGACCGATTCAAAGCGGATGCTGCCTCCCCAGTCGGAGACAATGTTCCGGACAATGGCGAGCCCAAGACCGCTGCCAGTTGATTTGGTGGTGAAGTGGGGGGTGAAGGCGTGCTTTTTCTCCTCCTCATCCATCCCTTTGCCGTAGTCGGTGACGGTGATGAGCCACTGTGTGTCGTTCTCTTCGCTCAGGATCAGCTCGATATGTTGTGGCAGCCCAGGCTTTTGGGCTTGGATGGCATTTTTTATCAGATTGTTGAAAACACGCAGCATCTGGTCCTTCTCAATCAGGACGGCCGCTTCGGCTATTTGCGGGCTGTGTTTGATTTCAATATGCACATCTTCGGTCTGTTCGTACATGTTTGCGGCATTGTCCATGATTTCAAGCAGGTTTTCCTTGGTGCCGTCCCCCTGGCGGATTTTAGCCAGTGAGGAGAATGAACTGGCGATTTCAGTCAGGGCGTCAATCTGCTCCACCATCATACGGCTGTATTTTTCAAGTTTTTCGTCCGTAAGGGTCCCTTCACTGATGCATCGTTGCAGCTGTTGGGTGCTCAGTTTCATCGGTGTAAGCGGGTTCTTGATTTCATGTGCCACCTGCTGCGCCAGCTCTTTCCAGGAGGCCTCCCGTTCCGATCGTGCCAGCATTTCCGCACTCACTTCAAGGTCATCCACAAGACGGTTGTAGTCTTTTACAAGCATCCCGATTTCATCATCGTATTTCCATTTTATCTTCTTGTTTTTGGATTGCAGCTTCACTTTGCTCATCGAATCAGCGATGTGGGTTAGTGAGGCGAGCAGGTAGTTCCCGATCAGGGTGCCGAACAGCACGAACAGAAGCGTCAGCAGCAGGTAAATGCAGAGGAAGGTTGGCAGCACATAGGAGAAGAGGTGTTCCAGATAGCCGCCCTTCTGCCGGGATGGGAAGCTCAGGTAGCCAACAATCTCCCCATTGTCGTTCTGTAGAGGTTTATATAGGATGTTTGCATGGATGAGCGACCGGCTGATTTTAGTGTCCCGGTAGAATGTCTCCTGCCGGTTATGAATCCGTTCGATGACTTCGGGGTTGAGCCGGTTAGGGCTTTGTGGAATCGGCAGGTTCTTGTCAAGCATAAAGACTGCCTCTCCATCAAGGGTATAGATGTTGGTATTTTCCAGATATTCCTTTGGCAGCTTGGCAATGGCGGTCAGCAGTTGCTGTTCCATTTGGACGGTGCCGGCATTCTTCGGGGAGAGATTGCCGGTAGGGAGCATGTGCAGGATCATGTCGCTGCGGACGAAAGAAGTACGGTAAAGCTCGTCCTGACCGAATTTTTGGACAAATACGGCAAACATGATGGCGCCTACTATGGCCGTCAGGATAATCATGATGACGATGAAGAATCGTATGCGCTGCTTGAAGAGAAGAAAACGCTGCTGGCTTTTGTAATTTACAATAATATATACGATGGTGTTAAGCAGGAGTGCAAGCAGGATAAGGTAGGGGAAGGTGGCCATGCATTTCCGGAGCATTGTCTGGCCGGTTGCCAGCAGCACCAGATGTGAAGGCTGGTGAAAATAGACATAATAGTCGCTGTTCCGGTAGGAAAAATGCATGCCGTTGTAGAGGGTGTCCAGCCCGTAGCAGCGCATGTTGGTATGGAACACGTTGTTCAAGTCGATACAGGCAGTCAGTTTGCCGTTGTCGTACTCTGCACAGGAGAGCTGTTGGATTTCGTTTTCCAGCCGGTGCTCGTTCCTGTTGAGCAGGAAATCCGGTTTGAAGTAGTCCGAACCGGCCATGGTTTCCAACGCAATGCAGACCGTGTCCGGATTTCCGGATTTGTTAGTGCTTGTGAAAAACTTCAGCAGCAGATATTTGTAGTTGTCAATACGGTGCCCGTTGACCATGCACAGTGAGGCGCACTGCCGGTCAGGTTTGGATGAGGAGAAGGTTTCGAGGTAGCGGTGGATGGCAGTCCTGTCGGTCGGTATGCTTGTGCGACCCACAAAAATGTGTTTCCGGTCATTGGCGAAATATGGCTGCAGGTATTGCTCCTGCACATAGGCGATTACATCGTTCCTTTGGATGTTTGTGTCCGAAAAGAGAATCCGCAGGCTGTCGTCCTCCTCCAGCTGGCCGCTGATTTCCCGTAGGTTATATTGCATGAGCGGGTTATCCTTCTCCAATAGCGAATTTGCGAAGGATTCCTTTGACAGCTGCAACCGTTCGTAGTTGGTGTCCACCAGCAGCAGTGAGAGCAGGGCAATGGAAAAGATGCAGGAGACGGTGTGGTAACGGATGGAAAAACGGGTTTCGGGAAGCAGCGCGTGGATAATGTTTATGCATACGATAATCCAGTAAATCAAACTGCCGCTGATCCAGATGCGGTGATGGCTAAGCTGCGGAAAATGGAGAATCACTGCCAGATAGCCGCCCCATACCAGTAGGGCGGAAAGCAGGCCATACACTGTTTTCTGCCGTCGGCCGAGGTTGGACCTGAAGAAGTTGCGGTAACATTTTTCCATCAGCAGAAGTGTGGCACAGAGCATCATGCAGAGTGAGACTGCAAACAGCAGCTTGAGCAGGAGAGGGCTTTCTGCCTTCAATGGGAACGAGTGTACCGAAATATATGGGAGAATGTTGGTGGAGCTGCTCAAAATCATGCGATAGAATCCTATAAATGTTGCAATGTAGAGCAGATGCGAGAGGGTCAGCAGCAGCCATGTGCGGAGGGAGTGAGGCCGTTGTTCCGGCCTGTTTGCCGTCTTTACCAGAATTATGGCCATGAGCAGCAACGTGTAGGTGCCCATGAAGAGTCCGCCCAGCGAATGGAAGAGGGAGGAATAGTAAAGGCTTGAAAACAGGTTGGCGGTAAACATGGAGGCGGGCCGTTTCCCCATCAGGATCACCATGAGCATACAGATTGCCATCGCCATAAGCAGCAGAGTGAGCCATCCCGGATGATTCCGGAAAAAGGCCTTTTTTTCCAATTCATAATATATTAGGCAGCCGAGCATGGTGCAGGCCAGCATCCACAACAACGCCTCAAGCAGTGCCATAAGGTTGGATTCCCGAAGGCTGCTGTTCAAATCCAGGGAGAAGGCCGCCTCCCTGTGTCGGTCGTAAATGGTCATGGTGCCGTTGGCACTTTGCAGGTTCAGGGCATTACGGTATCCTTTGTTGAGCATCCCCAAATCACAAAAGCTGTTGGTCGGGAGGTAGGTGGATGCCAGCATATAAATGCCGTATACGGTCTGTTCCCCACGGTGGTATTGACGGATGAACACCTTGGTGTTGTCCAATGTCTGGAAGCCGGAGAGGTTTAGCGCCTGTTTTTCCCGTATGGATGGCAGGTTCACCACATTGGAGGACCATGCGCACAGCGTGTCGCGCATGTATATGTAGAAGGCAAACTCTGTCGGTTTGATTTGTTTTTTTTCACAGAAGTCCAGCAGCGTGTGGATGCAGTCCGCCTGTTCTTTCATCAGGGCTTCCGCGTAGCTGTCCATCTGCGCCTCTTTCTCCAGAAAACGCTGCTGCAGCAGGGCGTGGATGTGGTCCGGACGCAGATGCCGGGTGTTCCGATGGGACAAACCGGCCGCCAATGCAAACAGCATGATGACAGCAAATGAAAATAATATTCTGGTAATGCGCAATTTACGTTTATCCATCCTTCAATTATATGATTTTGCAAATGTACCTTTTATTTTTACACAAAAAATGAAAAAAAAAGTCTGTAATGTATCTTGACATATATTGGAATTGTTTACTTTTGCAAAGTTTTTCCAACCAATGGTTGGCTTTCTTTAAAACATTGGAAAATAATTTATTTATTAATTTAAAATTTTAAATTGTGATGAAAAAAGGTTTGTTTTTATTCGCCAGCATGCTTTTCGCTGCTGCTATCGCTGTCTCCTGTGGCAACAAGAACACTGAGGAGGAGGTGAACGCTGAGGATTCCACCGCCGTGGAGGAAGCCACTGTGACGGAAACCAACGTTGAGGCTGCCGCCCCTGCAGTCAACAAGGAGGAGATTCTCTCCAAGGCCCGCGAGGCCGGTCGTGCAAAATGCAACTGCTACCAGACCGATCCCGCTTCTGTTGAAAACTGCATCAAGGCCATCCTGGAGCAGAGCTATGCCGCTTACAAGGACGATGCCGATTTCCAGGCTGAAATGAAGGCCGAATTCGACCGCTGCGTGAAGGAGAAAGCTACTGAAGCCGGCAAGAAAGCCGCTGACGAAGGCGTGAAGAAAGCCGCCGGAGCCATTTCTGACAGACTGAACAACAAGAAATAATTCTGTCAAACAGGTAAAAAAAAGGCGGCCAACGGCCGCCTTTTTTGATTTATAACATCGCCTCCACCTTTTTTATGTATTCGGCGGTGGCCTCCTGCGTCTGCCGCACGAAACCGATGTCGTTGATCTCCCCGTACAGTTTCTTGAACTCCTCCTCGTTGCGGGTGGTGATGTGGCGGAACGGGTTGGTATAGTCCTTGTTGCGGGAATCATGCACCTGGTCGCAGATGTACTGCTGTATCTCTATTGAACGGCGCATCATCTCCTTCCATTGCTTTTCCGTCAGGTTCTGGCTCTCAAGCAGGTAGCAGAGCGAGAGGTAGGCGTGGCTCTGCTTGTCGGTCGGATAGCGTTTCCAGATTTCGTCATAGCGTTTGTGGATCTCCTTCCATTTGTCAAGGATTCCGGCGTTGATGTCGGCACGGATGTGGTCCAGATCCTTCTCCATCATTATTTGTCCGCCAAGGTTAATCCATACCTTCTGGCGGCGGTGGTTCTTGCCCAGTTCCTTGGCAACCTCCTTGAAGTGGCTGATGTTGTGCTCCTCAATATAGGCGATAACATTCCGCACACCATAGTGTATCAGCATGTCGCCGTAGGCGTGGTAGGCTTCGTATGCCTTAAGGATCCGGCAGTTCCGCTTGCTCTTTTCCATGCGGTCGCCGAAAATGTCAAGCGCATGCACGGTGGCGGGGTCGCCGTTGAGCAGTTTCTTGCCGGTTTCGCGCAGAGTCTTGGTGCTGAGTTTGTCATACGGTTTGTTCTGTGAACGGTACCATGCCTTGGCGGTGAAGATCTCCAGCAGTTTGCGGCCAAGAATCACCTCCTCCATGGTGTCGGGCGCGTAGGTGTCGAATTCTATGTGCTGGACTTTTGTGATACGTTTGTCACGTTTCTGGTACTTGTCGGTGTTGCGGGCGAGGGCGAACATGTTGTACATCCACCAGAAGGCGGGCATCACCTCCAGTTCGTTTGTCCGGCTGTTGTTATTCACTAAGGAGAAGGGCAGCTGGATGTCAAGCTCGGCAGGGTAGTCCGCCTTGGAGAGCAGGGTGTAGGAGGCAAACCGTGAATTGTGCTTGACGCTGGCGCAGAGTCCCGGCCAGAAACCGCGCCCCGCCTGGATTTCGCCGTCGGCGGTGCGGCTGTTGTGGTTCGAACCGAGTGTGGCTCCGGCGGCGATGTTGCTCTGTCCCATCACCACGCTCGAAATCAGGAACGAGTTGTTGTGGTGCTGCTCGTGTGAGGGGAAAATCAGGTTGTTAAGCACCTCGCAGCAGGAGATTGTGGAGTTGTCGCCCATGAAGGAGTTGATGAGCCGCGCCCCATATTTGAGGTTGGAGTTGTTCCCGATGACAAACCGTATGGCTGTGATGGAGTAGAAGATGTGGCAGCCATAGCCGACAATTCCGTTGACCAGTATGCAGCCCTCACCGATTTGCGACGGCTCCTTCTCGCTCGAATTGATGGTGACGTTCTTGATTTTGCTCGCCCCCTTGATGTAGCAGTGCTCACCGATTTTGGCATCCTTGATGATCAAGGTGTTCTTGATGACGGTGGAGCGGCCGATGGTGCCGTAGTAGCCGCGGCGGTCGTCCACGGTGTTCTGGGTGATCTCCTTGAGCCGCTGCTGCAGCAGCTCGTCGTCGATGTATTTGGCCCACATGTAGGCGTCAGCGGTGATGATGCCGTCAAACGGCAGGATGGCGCGTTCGCCCGATTCGTTCATCAGTTCGATTCGTACGCGCACCTCCTCCGGCTCCCCTTTCTTGACAATGCCGTTGCCGAATTTGGCATGGTTGGTGGTGGTGATCTCCTGTATGTTGAAGAGGATGCACATGTCGCCGATGATGTAGTTGGCGATGTAGTGCACCTCATGCATGGCCACATTGTTGCCGATGTCGCAGTTCACGATGTTGCAGTTGGTGATGCCGATGGGCAGCCGCAGGTCATGGTACTGCAGCACCTGGTGGCTGATGGCGCCGATACGCACCAGCCCGTGGAAATTGTTGCCGCTCACAAGGGAGGGGTCGAACGGGTCGCTGACCAGCACATGGTCCCAGTTGTCCGACATATTGTTGTTCTTCACCCGAATCTCCAGTTCCCTGGCGGTGAGGTGGCGCCAGCCGCTGCGGGTGCGGATGGCCTTCTTCGCCTGCGTTTCGCGCAGGTAATACTCATCTTTTCCTTTGGGAATAAACTCCTCGTCAATAAATCCGTTGTTGAGTTTTTCAAAAGGAATAACAGTTACCTTATCCATCGTTTGTCTTGTTTTTATGAATGTATTTGCAAAAGTATAAAAAAAAACGTTACAAAAAGGAATGGAATTTGTATAAAATGTAAAATATTTTTTCTTTTTTTGCGTTGATGGATTAATATGAAG
>JAEEGJ010021808.1_pt1 | contig 13709 bp, 8 predicted proteins | sample 8958761 | NCBI WGS metagenome assembly JAEEGJ01 (sample SAMN16246546, study PRJNA631951) | gut metagenome | biome: gut microbiome; feature: rumen; material: RS-attached | host: Bos | place: Iran: Karaj | collected 2018-10 | reverse complement strand
CTGAGCGCGCCCAGATTGCGGTCCATAACCTTCCAGGAGATTTCGTCGCGGTTGGTGTACTTCACATCAGAAGGGGTCTCTGTGCACCAGATGTGCCAGCTCCAGAGAACCTCTCCGGCATCGTCATACACGGCTATCTGGGCATTGCCGGCAAGGCCGTTGGCCCTGAAATAAATCCTGTCGGTATCGAAAAGGACATCGCTCAGGACATTGTTCTGATTCAGGAGAATCTTTGCCGAAGCGGGACGGATGCCGGCCTTATCGGTGTGGAACTTGGCACCGGGGATGATGCCTTTCTGGCCGTTGCCTATGATGGTGGCGTCAAAGAAATAGTAACCTGCGGCGGGCACAATGTAGCAGTTGGCAGTGCCGTTTGCGCTCAGGTTGGTAGAGACTGTTTTTACAGCAAGTTTCTTGGAACAGGAAACCATCGACAGCACCAGCGCCATCGAAACAATAGCAAATAATATCTTTTTCATATTCATCGGTTATCTGTATTTGATGACCAGCATATCACCTTCGTCAAGCACGAAATCGCGCTTGCCGGGCTGCTGCTCGGTAAATGCACCTGTACGGTCTATCGTATAGCACAACTGGGTGAAATCTACGCTCACCTTGCACTTGGAGAAGCAGTCGCTGTTGACCACCACCAGGTAGTCGTTGCCGTTGTTCTCTTCAAAGCCCACCAGGGCGGTGCGGTCGCTGTCTATAGATGCAATCTCCTCGGGGAGGTCGCTGGCAAGCAGCGGCAGGCAGTTCCAGGGTGTGAGGTGGGTGAAGCGGGTTTTGGTGACCTTGCCGCCATTGAACACGAAGCCGCGCTTGTGCATCTCGGCATTGAACTCCTTCATCAAGTCATACAACTTGGTATATTTGCCCTCGGAGGTAATCGGAGCCAGGGTTGCCACCGCATAGCCGCGGTAAACAAAATACTGCACCACTTCTGCGCCATAGGCAAAATCGGTATAGACCTGAAGGCGCATATTGGCCATATCGGGCATATACCTGTGCTCGTCTTCCATATAGCAGGAGGCGGTGAAGGGCCAGAACGGGATACCTTTTTCACGGGCAATGTTGGAATTGATTTCCATACACTTATACCAGTAGTTCATAATGGTCTTGTCTGCCATAATCGGATACTGGTCATAAGAGAGAATCTCCATATCGCAGCCGTCTACCATAGACTTGATATAGTTGCGGTAGCTGTCGGTTCCCATAGCCCTGATGCTTGCCTCGGGGTGCAGATTTATGTGGACGGGCTTCTCGGGTGCATACTGCTTGACCCACGCCTTGCGCTCTTTCAGCTGCGGTATCTGCCACAGGCCCGGCTCATCAAAAATGTGGACCATAAGGCAGTTAGGATCATCTTTTACCATCTCCAGGACGCCGGGGTGCCAGGGGTGATGGAGGGTATACTTGAGGCCCGCGTTGCGGATCAGGTCCAGTTTGAAGCGGATGGTGGCCAGCATATCCTCGTCGGAAATCTTGCCGTCGCCGTCCATATCCATAGCCTCGCCGCCCTCAAGAGTGATGATGGTGAAGCCGGCGTCAGCCGCCTTGTCATAATCTTCCTGAGTGGTATTGAACTCTGACAGACCGCCCCAGATCTGCAGGTTTGCCTTGGGCCTGGTAGCCTCGGTATAGGGGTCTTTAACCATAACATTCAGGCGGGCAAAGGCATCGTCCTCGCCGGGAATCACCGCGAATACCTTAAGGTCGGGCGCGGTAGCTGGGTCGGGCGCGGTAATCTTGATGGAGCCGTGTCGGCCGCCGGCCGGGATAACCTCCGCAGTCCAGCCGCCGGAAGTTTTGACATTCACTTTTCCTTCTTTGGGCAGCGTGTACTCAACCACCACGCTTTCTCCTGCGCTTACTGCATATCTCTGCTTGTCAAACTGTATTCTTCCCTGGCCAAAAGCGAGGGAAGTGAAGGCCAGCAGAGCCACAAACAACAATAACGATCTCTTCATATTATTTCTTTTTTTCCAATTCTATCCTGTACATAGCGGGCCAGTACTTGCCCGTGATAAAAATCTCGCCTGTAGCAGGGTTCCAGGCAATGCCGTTCAGCACGTCGGTGCGGCGGGTGCGGCGTTCTTTGGGCAGCAGGCCACGGCAGTCCACCACCCCCTCTACTTCGCCGGTGGCGGGGTCTATGATCAGTATCTCGTCTTTAAGATAGACGTTTGCCCATATCTTGCCCTCTATATATTCCAATTCGTTCAGGAAATTGACACTTTTGCCGCCACTACGCACAGTGACGCTGCGCACAATGGTGAAGGTCTTGGGGCTGACGAAATAGAGCTGGGCGCTGCCGTCGCTCATAATCAGCAGGTTGCCATCGGTGGTGAGCCCCCACCCCTGGCGGTTGTTTACAAAGGAGCCGGTGCGCTCGAAGGTATTCTTGTCATAGACAAAACAGGTCTTCTCGAGCCAGGTCAGCACGTAAATGTCATTTGCAATCACACAGCTGCCCTCGGCAAAGTATTTCTTCTCGATGTCGGCCCTGCGCACTGGCACGCCGTCTTCAAGATTGACTTCGCGCAGATTGGACTCGCCATACTGGCCGGCCGTCTCGTACAGCCTGCCTTCGTCAAAGAAAAGGCCCTGGGTATAGCTCAACGTATCGTGCGGATACTCCTGCTGCACCTTGAGCGTATAGCGCGCCACCTTCTCTTGCTGGGCGCAGGAGGAGGCCAGAAGCATCAGCGCAAACCAAACCGTCAGTAACCTTTTGCTCATACGGCACTATTTTGTAGATTCCACAGCTATCGATGTCACCACGGCGCGGCCGTCGTCAGAGAGGAAAACCAACACCTCGGAGGTGCCGGCCGCATCGGGCGAATTGATTTCAATATAACCTTTGGAAGAGCTGGTGGCCGTTGCGGTGGCACTCCAGCCATCCTTTGCATAAAGCAGTATTCTGGCGTTTTCGCTGCCGCCCGCGATGGTATAGGTCACGCTGCGTCCCCCGCCCGCCGCCATAGTCAGGCTGGTGGCGCTGAGCGTGAGGGTAAGGTCGCGCAGCTTGGGGATGGTGATACTGGCGCCGCCGGCCATCACTATAGTCACCGCTTCTTCACTGTCTATGATATTGTCCACCACCGGAGTGCCTACTTCGCCCACGGCTTTCCAGGTTTTGCCGCCGTCAAGGGAAACCTCGATAATACCGGCGGTGATTCTGAATTCCGGAACGATGCCCGTGGTGCAGGCCTCAATCTTGTTTCCGGCATCGTCGGTGAGCCAGTTGCCGTTTACCATCCAGTAGTATTTGCCCCCTTCCTCGCCCACAGAAACGTTGGCCGGGGAGTTATATACGGTGACAGTCTGCTCCGGCTTGCCCTCTTCTTTGAAAGTGACGGTGTAGCCCACCACCTTGCCCCCTTCTGTGATCTGGGAGAAGGATGTAACCTGGGCGGCCTTCTGCAGGGCCTCCACAATCTTTCCCAGGGAAGCGACATTGTCGTTGACCCTGGAATTGGCGGTGACCAACTCGTCTATCTGACGCTGCAGATCGGCTATCTCGCTGTCGTATTTATTGCAGGCGGCAAGGCAAAGGACCGCAGCTGCCGCCAAGAATACAAACCTTTTCATAACTATCTGTATTTAAACACCATCATATCGCCGCCTTCCAAGTCGAAATAGGCTTCGGTGCCACCCTGGTGCCCGGTGAAGACGCCGTCGTGATCGATGGAATATACCAAATCGTTGAACCGGGCGCGGATGCCGCAGTGGTTCTGCCAGCTGCCGTTGACCACCACAATGTACTCGTTGCCTTTGTTCTCTATGAACGACACCATAGCTTCGCCGTCAATATTCATATCTGCAAACTGTTCAGGCAGTTCCCGGGGCGAGAAGGAAAGAACAAAAGTATCAAAAAAGCGGGCGTTGCGCAGCTGCTTAACGTTGCAGTCTGCAAACACGAAACCGCGGTTGTGCATCTCGTGGCAGTATGTCTTGCAGTAGTCGTACATCGGGGTATACTTCACCACTTCTACCTTGGTTCCACCTACGATTCCGTCTTTCCACTCCCACGTTTGCAGCGGAGCCATATCGGTACCGGATGTACTGCGATACACAAAGAACTGGTTCACTTGCGCGCCATAGGCAAGGTTAAGATTGCACTGAAGGCGGATGTTCTCTACGTTTGGATCTATCCTGCTGTCCTCACGGCAGCAGAGGGTGAATGCCCAGAATCTGAGTCCATATTTCTTGGACAAAGTATACACGGCATCAAGTGACCTGGGCCAGGAGGGATCAAGACCGTATGTATACACCGGATACTGGTCAAATGTTATGAACTGGAGATTCAATTCGGTTATCAGGGTCTCTACATATTCGTGATAACTTTCCACACCCAGCGAATGGATTGATGCGCTTGCAGGATGGAGATTGACGTATACGGGATGCGCCGGATTGGGATCCAGCTCTTCAATTCTATTCTTTTCAATCCGCATCTGGTTTATAGCGTTCAAGTGCGGCTCGTCATAAATCTGATAGCCAGCCAGCGCCGGATGTTCCTTGGCTACGGCAATGATATTGGAAAGAGCGGTACTTGAATGATCTCTGTAATAATCCCCGGCAGGGCCATTGACAAACAGAACGCCTTTCATGCCATATTTATGCGCCAGATCCAGCTGCTCTTTCCAGTTGTCCACCGACTCTATGGTGAGCATATTCATACCGCATTCTGCCATCTTCTGGAAATGGTAGTCAGTGGCAAGGGCACGGTTCAGACAGTAATAGCCCATAGCCGCTACATCGGTGCGGGTAGCGTCTGTATAAGGGTCACGCACCATTAAGGGCAAAACAGCTGCAGTGGAGCGCCCGTCCTGGGCGGTCGCCGTGACCACAATATCACAGGGCGATGCCGGGTCGGGGGCGGTCACTACAATCTCACCCTCCTTCTGGCCGGAGGCGCTTACAGTGGCGCTCCAACCATCTTTGGATGTAACCTCAACAGTGGCGGGTGCAGACAGAGAATACTTCACAGTGACGCTGCCGGCGGCATCCACGCCGTATCTGGCCTGATCGAAGATAAACACAAAAGCCTCATCGTCCGGGACATCTATCTCCTGCGCCTGGGGCACATCAATTGCATCGGCATCCTTTTGCAGATTGTCCAGCTCTTCTTGAAGCTCATATATCTTGATTTCATCCTGCTTGTTGCAGGAGACGGCCATCATTACCGCCACCGCTATGAGTATTATTCTCTTCATCCTATTTAATCTTGAAAAGCAATAAATCGCCCTCGTCTATCGTAAATTCATTATAGCCGGACGGGCGCTCTACAAACGAGCCGTCCCGCTCTATCGTGTACACCACTTCGTTAAGAGTGACACTTGCCTTAATCTTATCGGTATAGCTCTGGTTGACAATGGCAACGTATTCATTGCCACGGTTCCCCAGCAGAGAAACCAGAGCCATATCACTGGTGTTCAGCGACTCTATCTCTGCGGGCAGATCACTGGGAGCGAGCAGATCTCCCCATACGGAAGAGATACCCGCGAACCCGACTTTATGCACATTGCAGCCGTCAAACACATATCCTCTCTTCTGCACCTGAAGGGTGGCCTCTTTGAGATAGTCGTAGGCCTCGGTCCAGGTTCCGTCTGCCAGTATGGGCGACAGTGATGTGCCGCCGTATTGCTGAATGGTGAAATACTGCACCACCTGAGCGCCGTAGGCCAGGTCGGTATACACCTGCAAACGCAGATTCTCGGTAGAGGGCCTGCCGCGATACTGGGTGGCTGACTCGCGGTCAATCCAGCAGCTTGCCGCAAATGCCCAGAACGGGATTCCATATTCACGGGTCACCTCCGACACATCCCTGAGACATCTGTGCCAGTGGGTCATAACTGCGCCACCTGGCAAAATCGGGTACATATCGAAAGATATGAACTTGCACTTGCAGTCGCGGGCAAAAGCCTCGATATAGTCGTGGTAGTTGTCCACACCAAGGGCGTTGATACTGCCGTCGGGATTCAGATTGATATATACAGGATGGTCGGGGTCCAACGACTCTATTTTCTCTTTGCGGACTCTAAGGGAAGGGATTTCCCTGGTGCTGGGCTCATCGCAAATGTGATAGGCCATTGTGGCCGGATGATGCATCAGATAGTCTATCATCTGGTCCAGCCCCTTGTAATTTGCGGGATCCCTCTCGTAGTTGCTGGCCACCCAGCCAATAATCGGGAGGGTCTTGAGACCGGCCTGATGAGCCAGGTCCATCTGTATCTTGTAGTCGTAGTCGCCAGTCTCTACGGTAACTGACTTTAGCCCCGCCTCGGCCAGCTTCTTGAAATTGTCCAGAGTAGCCCACTGCGGTTTGAAATTGTAGTAGCCAAGAGCATTGACGTATGTACGGGTAGCGTCGGTATAAGGGTCGCGGATCATTACCGGCACCTTACGGGCCGACTTCATTCCGCTATTGGTCTCTGCGTTTATAACAATCTCGGCGGGAGATGCAGGGTCAGGGGCAGAAATCACAATCTCACCGGAAGTTTCGCTTGTTGCATTGACTTTGGCCGTCAAATCACCATTTACGGTGACGCTTACTGTAGAAGGCTCCTGGACAGAATACTTCACGGTGACGCTGCCACCGGCATCCACGCCATACTTCTGGCGGTCAAACGAGATAAAGTACTCGTCGTCCGTTTCAACGCCGGGCTTTACAGCGGACGGGAGGCCCATTTCGTCTACCTTCCCTTCCAGTTCGGTGAGGGTAGCGTTCAGCTCTTCCACCCGCGCCTGGTCTTCTTTGTTACAGGAGACTAGAAGCGCCAGCGAAACAACCAGAATATATGTAAAGTACCGCTTCATTATTCGGCAACCTGCTTTACACAGCGGATGGGAAGAGCACGGGCGCGGATATCGCCTTGATACCAGAGCATCTCGCCTGTTACCTTGTTGATGATGGTCTGGGCTCCGCCGCCGTCTTCCTGAGTGCCGTAACGGGAAGCGCAGGAGTGCCAGTATGCAACCTCTTCGCCACGGGTAATCTTGCTCTTGTGAGCCCTTCCGGCCCAGGGGAAGAAGTTTGTCTGCCCGTAATCGCCGCGGACTATGATGCCGGCATCGGTAAACTGGGCACGGTCCTTGTCCCTGAAAATCAGGAAAGTATTTGCAGGAGGAACCATATACCCTAAGGGGCAGGGATCGTAGATGGTCTTCTTGAGGTCTTTCAGATAGCGGTTACGGCCATAGTCGGGATTGCCCCAGAGATAGTTGTTATTGCCGCTGTACCAGTTTCCAGACTGGCTGACCTCCTGGTATGCACGCTGGGGATAGCGGATTGCAAATGCAAAGGCTGCGGCTGTGTTGGGTGACATATCCGTTGTGGCTGCAGTAAAGGTAAACGGATCTTTGCGGCCCCACTGGAAGTACATACCGTGGGTGGCTTCTCCATCGGCAGGATCGGCGCTGGTTGCGCCCAGGTTGCGGTCCATAACAGTGAACTGCAGCTGGTCGGGATTGGTGTGGGTGCGATCCTTGGGAACATCGGTGCACCAGATGTGCCAGGTCCAAATGGCAATGTTGCGGGCATTCCTCACGGAGATGCAGGCGCTGCCCTCGGCGCCGGTGGCGTGGAACGACACCTTGCCGGTGGACTTGTTCAAAGTAACATTATTGATAACCTCGGGATCGTTGTAATAGACCACCACGCTCTCGGGAGCAAGTTCTGCGGTTTCTGCGTGGAATTCGACATTGGGAATAATGCCCTCGTTGCCGTTGCCCATAACCGTTGCGTCAAAGTTGTAGTCGCCCGCTGCGCTCACAATATAGCAGTTGGCGGTTCCGTTCTCGCTGAGGTTTGCGCCGGCGGGTGTCACAACACCCTCCTGGTAAATAACCACGGTCTGCTCGTAGCCGTCAGACTCAATGGTCACCAGGGCGCTTCGCATAGCAGAAGCATCGTTGGCAGCAGCCTTGAAAGACACTGTCTCTTCGCGGACAGCCTTTGTGCTGAGCGACTGCAGCCAGGAGGCGCCGTCGGCCACAGAAACGGAATATTCGTCCAGATTTGTATAGAGCGCGACATCCACCTGACCGCCGGCGGCCGGTGCGCAGTATGCATCCCAGGCGGGATACATCACGGGGAAGGCTTCATCTACCTTCAGAGAATCAAAATTAATATCGGAGGCCACCATATTGCCTATTCCGTCGCAGAAAAAAAGACGGGCGGCGAGGCCGGCGGCAGCTGCGGGAGCTGTGAATTTTACTTGTCCTTTATGATTGTTTTCCCAAATGACATCGGCGCTCCAGCCCTCGGGCAGCAGCGGTGTCACGGTAAAGCTGTCGGTCTTGCCACTCAACAGGAAATCTACGGTTGCAGTGCCGTCGGTGGCCATTGTGGCGCCATTTCCGCTAAGCATAACCTGCATTATTGTTTCCTTGGGGAAATCCACAGTAGAGCCGCCAAGGAAAGTGACGGTGATATATGCGGCATTCTCCTCTACCTTGGTGATTACAGGACCGGCGCTCAGATTGACCTCTTTCCAGCTCTTTTTGCCGTCGGTACTGATCTCTATCTGCCCATCGGTGATTCTGAATTCGGGAGATTTGGTGATGACGGCGTTTTTGCCTGAAGCATCCTTGAGCGGCTGGCCGCCAAGTGTCCAGAAAAAGGCGTCATCTGCCCAGTCCACCGACACACCGGCAGTCTGGTTGCCCACATTCACAACACCGTTGCTCTTGAACTGGAAGGCATAGCCGTCTGACTGCTTTGCAACAGACACGATAGGGTCACCGGCCTCGGCAATCAGCAGGACGTCGCGCAGCGCGCCAAGATTGACAGTAACGGGCTCCAGATCGGATATGGCCTTGTTCAGGTCATCTATCTCTTTCTGAAGTTCTTCAATCTGAGGTTTGTAATCTTTGCACGAAACTGCAACCAGTGCGCACAAAATCAAAAATAAAGAGAATGTTCGTTTCATATTATCAAAAAAGGACTTTCAAACGTGCTAAGATAGCAAAAAATCAATTACTGCCATTTTATGACCAGCATATCACCTTCGTCAATGGTGAACCGGGTCTTGCCCGGCTGCTGCTCTGTGAAGGTGCCTTCACGGTCAATTGTATATACTTCTCTGGTGAATTCAACCTCCACCGGCAGCTTCTCGAGATATGTCTTGTTGCAGATAACCACATACTCGTTGCCGGAATTGCCCACGAAAGAGATCAGCGCGCTGCCGCCGGCAGAAATGTCACCGATGGCATCCGGCAGGTCCTCCCTGGTCAGGCAGGTGCCGTGCAGGTAGTAGTTGGAGCCCAGATGGCGAACCTTGTGCACATTGCTCTGGGCAAACACAAATTCACGGTTGTGCAACTCGCGGTCATATTCCTTGCAGTCGTAGTAGGCTTGTGTATAATGCGGCTCTGGATTGACCCACGTGCCGTCCGGCCGTCTATACCCATTAGCCACAAACGGCGCATAACCGGTGCCGCTGGTATTAACCCACACGAAGTACTGGTTGCACTGGGCACCGTAGGCCACATTGATATTTCCCTGAAGGCGCAAAGTCTCCAGTGTAGGGTCCACCCTGCCGCCTTCACGACAGCTCTGGATGAATGCCCAGAAGGGAATTCCGTATCTGTGGCACACATCGTAAACTATGTTCAGGGAATTGTACCAGCAATCCTCTATACCCCACGTAAAGATGGGATACTGGTCAAAGGTGATGAACGTTAGGTTGCAGACCCGGGCAAAATAGTTTACATACTCTTCATATGTAGTGGCGCCCATACCGGCCTGGGAAACGCTGCTGGGATGCAGATTGATATAGACCGGATACCCCGGCGCCAGCTCTTCTATGCGCTGCCTGGCCGCAGCCAGACGGTAGGCGATGTCCGTGTGGGGCTCATCGGCTATCTGGAATGCGTATACCGCAGGATAAGTGATGGCCTCGCGGACCTTATTTTCAAGACTTTTATCGTGTTCGGGGTCGGAAGAGTAGTTGCCGGCACTGCCGCTTATGAAAAGTACCACCTTAATGCCGTACTCCTCGGCCAGACGGCAATGCTTGCGCCAGTCAACAGAGGGTTCCCAGTCGCCTTCTACCGTAAGCATAGTGACGCCTGCATCCACCAGTCTCTGGAAATTCTCGGGCGTAGCCTGTTCGTCGCCAAAACCGTAATATGCGTGCACATCAATCTGCGGGCTTTTGACCTGATTGTACGGTTTGCGGACAAATACCTGAAGGAAAGACTCTGCCGCTTCGCCTTTGGCGCCGGTGGCCTTGACGGTAATGATACCGGGAGATGCGGGGTCCGGGGCTGTAATCGAGATGCTGCCGCTTTCGTCGTCTTTACTGGTAACGGAAGCGCGCCAGCCATTTCCGGCGGTCACCTCTACCGAACCGGGCGAAGAAAGTTGGTAATTTACCGACATACTGCCGCCGGCATCCACCCAGCAGTATTCATTTTCGAATTGTATAGAGAAATCCGACGACTCCGCCTTCTGCTGTTCGGGCAATTCGGTTTCCTTGCTTTCAAGTTCCGCCTTCTGCTCTTGCAACTGGGCCAACTGGTCTTTCTGCTCTTTGTTGCAGGAGCAGCAGAGAACCAGAGCAAGTGATAATATCAATAGCTTTTTCATAGGCTTACTGCTGTTTTACGCAACGGACAGGGATACCGCGTGCGCGGAAATCGCCGTGGTTGAGACGCATCCGGCCCTTGCTGACCTCATAATAAACCGACGAACCGCCATCGTAGACACTGGAGTTGTAGATGCCGACATCAGATGTCCATAAAGCTAAACATATATTTTCAGGATGATGGCCAAAAGCCTCCCAGCTGCCCTGATATACACGGCCGGCATAGGGATAGAAACTTGTCTGGCCGTAATCACCGCGAAGGACTATGCCGTTCACTATGAATTGAAGGCATCTTTTGTTGCTCAGAATCACAAACGTATTTGCAGGAGGCACCATATACCCCGGAGGACAGGGATCGTAGATTGTCTTTACAAGCTGGTCGAAGGTGGCGTTTCCGGTATGGTCGGGATTGCCCCACAAACCATCCACAATAGTAGATATCCAGTTGTATGAAGTTCCCTGACCGGTCTTGAGCGCCCTGAAAGGCCTTATCACGCCATATGCGATGGTGCCTGCGTTGTTAGAAGCCATCGAAGTCAAAATGTCGTCACCCGCAAACGGGTCTTTGCGGCCCCACTGATAGTAGAGGCCGTAGGTTGCTTCGCCGTCCTCGGGATTGGCGCTGGTGGCACCCAGATTACGGTCCTGGAGTATGAACTGCTTGCCGTTATCGTTGGTGTGGGCTTTCTCCAGGGGAATGTCGGTGAACCAGAGATGCCAGCTCCAGAGCACTCTGCCCTCTTCGTCAAAGACGACCAGGGTCAGATTGCCCTTGTTTCCGGTGGCGTGGAAGTAGATCTTGCCGTCTTCCAGCCGCAGATCCTCGATAAGGGTGACATCCTCGTCAAATTCGGTCATTATCTCCACTTCTGCCGGCTGTATCTCTACAGTTTCTGTGTGGAAACCGGCGTCTGCGATTATGCCCTGCCGACCGTTGCCGATGACGGTGGCGTCAAAACAGTAATCCCCTGCGGCGGGGACAATATAGCAGTTGGCAGTGCCGTTTTCGCTGAGATTCGTGCCCACAGAAGGCCTGCGGCCGTCCTGGCAAATCATCACTACTCTTGAATATGCACCGGAGGTGAAAGTAACCCTGGCAGAGCGCATCTCCAGCGCGTCATTTGCCGTGGCGCTGAAGATAATCTTGTCCTGGCGGACGGCCTTGGGACTCACCAGCGTGAGCCAGGAAGCGGACTCAGCATCAATCTCATATTCAAGATTGGTGTTGAGCAAGACCTCCACGGTGCCGCCGTCGCAGCCTACATTGTATGCGTCGTAAGAGGGATGCAACTGGGGGAAATTCTGGTCCGGGACAAGGGTAGAAAGGTCCAGCACGGTCGCCTTCATATGGCCGGCGTCGTCGCTCACATACACCACCACTTCGTCAGAGTCGGGGGTGCCGCTCACAACAAACACTATCTGCCCCTTGAAGGCATTCTCCTTAATGATTCTGGGAGACCATCCGCCCGGCTGGCTGGTGGCCACCGTATACTCGCCGGAGCCGCCGGTGATATAATAATCCAGGATGACTCTGGACTGCGTGGGGATGGTGCTGGCATCACCGCTTATCATAACCTCCATCAGGGACTCTTTGGGCAATACCAGTTCGGCGCCGCCCAGCAGCGTAACCCTGAAACAGCCGGCCTCTTCTTCTACCTTCTTGATGACGGGCTCGCCGTCAGCGGCAATGTCTTTCCAGGTCTTGCCGGAGTCGGTGCTGACCTGCGGTTTACCGTCCTTGGAGTGGAATTTGGGTGATACTGACACCTTTGCATTGGCTCCGGAGGCATCCTTTAGCGGTGCGCCGTCCAGCGTCCAGTAGTAACCGCCGTCGGCACTATCCACAGATATGCCGGCAGTGTTTCCACCTACAGTGACGCTGCCGTTATTCTTGAATGTAAAAGTGACACCGTTCCCACCGGGAACTACGTTCTCTATGAAATCGCCGGCCTCGGCAAACGCCAGGAGATTTCTCAAGGCGCCCAGATTTGCAGAGACAGCATCCAGCCCGGAGAGGACCTCCGTGGTCTTGTCAATCTCGCCCTGAAGCTCTTCTATCTGTGACTTATAGTTAGCACACGAGGCTGTAAGCAGAGCGCAAACCGCAATGATTGGTAGTAGTTTCAGTTTCATCCTTTCAAAAAGTGACTTAATCGCGCGAAGGTAGTCGCTTTTTGAATAAATTCAAAACACACCGAAAGTTAACGGGAAAATGGTATATCAGCGCCATTTTATGACCAGCATATCGCCTTCGTCTATGGTGAAAGTGGATTTGCCCGGCTGCTGAACGGCAAAGACGCCGTCGCGGTCTATCGTATAGACATTCCTGGTGAAGGTCACATCAACCGGCAGCTTTTCCTGCCAGGACTTGTTGCAGATAACCACATATTCGTTGCCGTTGTTTGTCAGGAATGATACCGCCGCGTTGCCGTCAGAAGAAATAAGACGTTTCGTTTCATTTTTTAACGATACTTAAACACCATCATATCGCCGCCCTCAAGGTCAAAAGAGGCCTTTGAGCCGCCCTGATGCTCTGTAAACACGCCGTCGTGGTCAATGGAATAGACCATTGCGTCAAATTCGGCGTCAATGGTGCAGTGATTCTGCCAGCTACCGTTAACCACAACCACATATTCATTTCCCTTATTCTCTATGAGCGATACCAGAGCCTCGCCGCCTATCTTCATATCCTTTATCTGAGGAGGCAGGTCGGCCTTGCTGAAAGTCTGGAGGTAGTTTCCAAAGAAGATATTGCTTCGCAGCTGCTTCACATTGCAGCCGGCAAACACATAACCGCGGTTGTGCATTTCGCGGCAGTAGTCCCTGCAATAATCATATGCGGCAGTGTATGAGCCGTCGTTCATCAGAGGGGCAAAGTTAGTACCGCTGGTTGCGCGGTAAACGAAGAACTGGTTTACTTGGGCGCCGTATGCCAGATTGATATTGCACTGAAGGCGGATGTTCTCCAGGTTAGGAGTTTCCCTGAACCATTCCCAGCAGCAGAGCGTGAACGCCCAGACAGGAATGTTGTGACGTTTGGCCGCAGCGAAAATTATGTCCCACGTCCTGGGCCAGGACGGATCCAGATATCCCTCATACACCGGATACTGGTCA